>Ga0207065_1055_pt1 | contig 26870 bp, 24 predicted proteins | sample Alteio_BWMinCont_27_FD_153492 | JGI IMG/M metagenome (GOLD analysis project Ga0207065, IMG submission 153492) | Enriched cells from forest soil in Barre Woods Harvard Forest LTER site, Petersham, Massachusetts, United States -... | ecosystem: Environmental > Terrestrial > Soil > Temperate forest >...
GAATACCTGTAGGGCTTGCAAATATGGCGGGTAGCTATGCAGGTTCTCACCTGGCACTGAAAAAAGGAAGCGCTTTCATACGCATCTTTTTTATAGTAGTGGTATTAGCACTAATTATTAAACTGGGTTATAATTATTTATAGTTTTCCAAAACAGGCAGTCCAGACAGCCTTTCTACCGCATTTCTCAAAGTTTCCTCTTTTTTTGCAAAACAAAAACGGATTATCTTATCATCCTGTTTGTTCCTGTAAAATGCACTTACAGGTATAGTTGCCACACCATATTCTTTAGTAAGCCATTGCGCAAATTCCATATCAGGTATGTCACTGATGCGCTCATAGCTGGCTACCTGGAAATAAGACCCTGAAGCAGCAGTATGTATTGTAAACGGTGTTTGTTTCATTAACTCAAGGAAGTAATCGCGTTTCTGCTGCATTAAGATATGCACGGGAGTAACAGCTTCATCATTCAAATGCATGGCTAAAGCATATTGTGCTGGTGTATTTACCGCAAAGGCCATGAATTGATGTACCTGCCTGAATGCTTTTGTAAGCTCTGCAGGCGCTATACAGTAACCGATCTTCCAGCCTGTATTATTAAAAACCTTACCAAAAGAAAATAATGCAAAACTGCGCAACCTCAATTCAGGGTGTTCTAAAACACTGTAATGCTTCAGCCCATCAAAAATTAATTGTTCATACACTTCGTCAGAAAGAATAATAATTTCAGTGTCCCTTACTATATCAGCCAGTGCATCCCAGTCTTCTTTTACCCATGTAGCACCAGTAGGATTGTGAGGGGTATTGACAATAATAGCTTTGGTCTTCGGCCTTATCACGTTTTGCACCTTATTCCAGTCCACATTAAATCCCGGTGCAGACAATGGTACTGTTACAGCCTTTGCCCTGTTCATCTCTATATTGGGGATATAGCTGTCGTAAGCCGGCTCTAATACAATGACCTCATCCCCCTCTTGCAAAATAGCCGTGAACGCAGCATAAATGCCGTAAGTAGCACCTGGCGTAATAGTTATTTCAGTGTCAGCATCTACATCTATATGATAACGCTTTTTGAAATTTGCAGATATAGCTTGCCGCAACATGGGGTGACCAGGCATGGGCGAATATTGATTATAATTTCCCATGGCAGCATCAAACAACAATTGGGCAAGGTCCTCATCAATAGGAAAGTCAGGAAAGCCTTGCGACAGGTTTATAGCGTTGTATTGCTGTGCCAATGCGCTCATCACTGTAAATATGGTAGTGCCTGTAACTGAATGTTTTTGCGGTAAGTGCATTTCCAATTGTTTAACTACAGGTATTTTTCACCCTTATTACGTTTTACCTCTGCTACATATTCTTTTATTTGTTGCTCACGGTTGCGCTCACAAATAAGCAATACATCTTTGGTATCTATAACAATAAATTTTTCCAGGCCCTGTATCAGCACCAGTTTATTCTTTGGGGCTTTGATCATACATTCTGAGGCATCTATTATCATCACATTATCACCAAATACAGCATTGCCCAGGTAATCTTTCGTTGAGTTTTCATAAGCAGATTCCCATGTACCCAGGTCACACCAGCCAAAATAAGAAGGCATTACATAAACATTCTTTGCTTTCTCCATTATGCCATAATCAATAGAGGTATTTATACACTGGGAATACAAGCCTGCAACAACTTCCTGTTCTTTGGAGGTATTATACACATCTGTAGCCTGCAGAAAAACCTCATGCATCTCAGGCATATATTTTTCCAGGGCATCCATTATTGTATTTACATTCCAGACAAAGATGCCTGAATTCCAGAGAAAATCACCGCTCTTTAAAAAAGTACGCGCTAATTCAAGAGAAGGTTTTTCCGTAAATGTTTTTACTTTATATACATTCTCCAATTCATCCTCCGGGTCATACTGAATATATCCGTAACCCGTATCAGGGCGGGTAGGTTTTATACCCATGGTGAGCAATGCATTATGGTGCGCCACAAACTCCAATGCATCGTTCGTAGTACGTTCAAAGGAATTTTCATCCATTATCAGGTGATCAGCCGGTGACATGATGATGTTCGCTTTACGATTAAGCGCCATCATTTTATGAGCAAAATAAGCTGCACAGGCCGCAGTATTTTTCCTGGAAGGTTCACTGATAATATTGTCGCTGTTTATTTCAGGTATCTGCTCCTTAAGGGTATTGATATAATGGTGGTTGGTGATGAAATAAATGTTCTCTTTAGGACATATTTCAGAAAAGCGCTTATAGGTCCATTGAATCAGGGATTTGCCCGTACCAAGAAGGTCTAAAAACTGCTTGGGATGATGGGTACGGCTTTCAGGCCAAAATCGGCTGCCTATACCACCAGCCATTATGCACACATAATTATTTTTTTTACTCATTTTATTGTTCTGGATGCTTTAAAAATAGTACAATTCGGGCATAAAGATAAACAGTCCCGCTGATAGCGGGACTGCAAACCAAATATTGAATGTTAATTGTTTATTCAGACTCTGCAACTACTTCTTTCACTTCAGGTATCATGCGCTTCATCATGCCTTCAATACCAGCCTTTAACGTGATCATAGAAGAAGGGCAACCGGAACATGAGCCCTGCAGCATAAGTTTTACAGTGCCACTGTCATAGCCTTTGAAGCTGATAGCCCCACCGTCCATTTCCACAGCTGGCTTTACATAGTTTTCAAGAAGCTCCTTTATACGCACTACCACGTCACTATCGTCCCCGCTTATGATATTGTTGCCAGGTTTTTTTTACTATCTGGTCTTCGTGTATCACAGCTTTACCTTCTTCAAGATATTGTTTCAGAAATTCGCGCATTGAGGGTATTACATCATCCCACTGCGTATCCTGTGTTTTGGTAAGTGTCACAAAATTGCTCGCAATGAACACGCTGCGAATGAAAGGGAATGCAAACAATTCCTTAGCAAGCGGTGAGGGTGCAGCACTTGACTCATCTGGGAAATCAATGCTCTTACCTGGATACAAAAGCTTGTTTGCCACAAACTTCATTGTTTCGGGGTTAGGCGTCATTTCCGTATAAATACTCACAATTGTATTTCCTGTCTTCAGCATTTTAAATCCTTTTATTTCTGCAAAAATACTTAATTAATACACGCCTTCTTCATTGATTACTGCAATATATATAGTAGTAAAACCTATAACACCTATATGGGGCGATGAAATGTGGAATCTTTTTCACTTTTTCTTGCTTGCATAAAGGGCTTTTTTTCAAATTATACAAAAGACAATACTATAAAGCTATATTTTATAATGATAGCGATGTCTTTGCAGTTCTTTAACAATTTCAGGCTTCTTTTTTTCATTAGTAAAGACAGAAGATCAAAATGAATTTTAAAAGAACAATTTAAAAACGATTTTTATGAAAAAGCTAATGATGATGCTGGCGATAATCGGGATGATACAAACCAGTGCAAATGCACAAAAGACTTCTAAATTTGCAAAGAACTATGATGTGTGCAGATACAGAAATGGATATGAAGTTTGCAGCAAAGACCAGATGAGTGCGCAAAACAAAAAATTGAAAGCAACCAAAAGCCTGGCTGCAAAAGAAGCCACTCCGCTTCAAGACCAGGTGGTATATGTAAAATGTTTCTCAGCAGCAGACCAAACACCAGCTATAGGAAATCTTAACTACAGGCGCCATAACAACATGATGATAATAGACGATATGGATAACCCATATCATGGATTACCTAGCCGCCAATATGATGGCCCAGTAAAAAATGAAGAACGTAACAAAAACGTGAATCAAACCAGTATTGATCTTCCTGCTAATGATGGTTCATTTACCGCGAGGTAAAAAATAGCCAAAGCAAACAGCAGGTACAATGAAAGGCCGCAGATATAAATATCAGCGACCTTTTCTTTTTTTATGACGCCTGGTTACTTTCAGGGGGCTGCAATACCCATTTCTTTTCGTTGAGATGATTGACACTGACAGAGACACCAAAACGATTGGTGAGGTAATATGCCAGCTGCTCTGCAGCATACACAGAACGGTGCTGGCCCCCGGTGCAGCCAAAAGATACGCTGAGTTGTTCAAAGCCTCTTCCCAGGTAATCTTCTACATTGAGCGATACCAAGGCGTATACATGGTCTAAAAATTCCGGCATAGCCGTCTCGCGTTCCAGGAACTGGCGCACATTAATGTCTTTACCGGTTGAATATTTATACGCTGCATAGCGTCCGGGATTTAATATGCCCCTGCAATCGAAGATAAAGCCGCCACCATGTGGGCCTTTATCTTTAGGCAATCCTTCTTTATAAGAAAAACTAGATATTACTACTGTCAGTTTAGCATTTTCCGGGTTTTTATTGCGCGAGTAACGCTCCTGCATGTCTTTGGAACATAGTTTTTCCAGCAGGTTGCGGAACTCAGGATAGGCCGGGAGCTGCGGGTGATCTGATAAGAATGATTCCAGGTTTTTAAGAGCAGGTGCAATACTGGCCAGGAAATGTGCCTTGTGTTGCAGCAAACCCCTGAAGCCATAAGCACCTAATACCTGCAGTATGCGCAGCAATACAAATTGTGAATAACCCCTGCGGAAGTGTATCTCATCCATACGGGGCACATGCAGTGCAGTGAGACTGGCTATATAACCATTGAGCAGGTCTTCTTTCCTTGCTTCAGGCAGTTGCGCCCTGGCCTGCCATAGCAAAGATGCAATATCGTATTGCGGTGGTCCCTGCATACAACCCTGGAAATCTATAAAATAAACCTTGTCCTCGTGCAGCATGATATTGCGGCTCTGGAAATCGCGGTACATAAGCATCTGGGGCTGCACACGGCCCAGTTCTTTACTCAGCAATTCCATTTCACTTATCAGCAGTATTTTATCATAAGGAATATCCTGCAGGTCGGCAAAATAATATTTAAAATACAGCAGGTCTGACATGATGGCTTTCTCATCAAAACGGTGAGCGGCGAAACATTGTTTATAATCAGCTTCCATACCGGCTTTCCATTGCACCTTTGCCAGTTGCTCCAGGCTTTTATGGTAGTACTTCCTTACATTATCAGTAAAACCCTCTTTCATGAGTAAAGAAAACAGGGAAGTACTGCCAATGTCTTGCTGCAGATAGCCTTTTCTGTCTTTGCTTATGCTATATACATCCGGTACATTGATCTGGTGCTTATGAAAAAGCTCTGTGAAATAGAAATAGGTGTTATTCTCTGCTACATTGGTATTATAGGTACCTATAGCAGATGTGGTACCATTGCTGATACGGTAATAGCGCCTGTCAGAGCCAGAGACAGGGAGCGCCTCTGTCTTTTCTGCTTTTTTACCAAAATGGTCTTCAAATAATTTTTCGAGTATGGCTACTACCTGTGCTGTTGTTTTTGGGGGCATATTATTTTTTAGGGTATTCAAATAAAAAAACTTTCTTTTCTGCTGCTTTAAACTCACTCCACGCAGCATCCGTATGTGCCGCTACCACACCACAGGTTGGCATATTATCTATCCGGAAAATACCTGAAAGCCTGTTCACAAAGTCTGTGATACCGGGATTGTGAGCCACTATATATACAGTGCTGTTTTTATTGTCAACTTTTTGTATCACATCTTCAAAAACGGAAGGGGAACAATGATACAATCTTTCCTCCCACTGAATATCATCTTTGTCGTAACCCACACCCTCAGCTATTTTTTTTGCGGTCTGCTTAGCCCTTTTTGCTGTGCTGGCTATAATAATGTCAGGTATCACTTTCAGCTCTTTCAGGCGTTCCCCCATTAGTGGCGCATCATGCTCTCCCCTCTCGTTCAGCGGGCGGTCGAAATCAGACATGCTCAGATCGTCCCAACTTGATTTGGCATGGCGTATCATGACGAGTGTACGTTGCATGGCTTTCTAATTTTCTTTATACGCTGACAGTAATAATTTATCTCCATCAAACACTGCATAGCTATTGAAATTGATCCAATCGCCCAGGTTCACATAAGTGCTATTCTGCGGCAATGGATATTCCAGCATAATATGCCTGTGCCCGAAAATAAAAAAATCGATATGCTCTTCGCTAAGTTTTTTTAAAGCGAACTGCACCAGGAACTCTTTTTCCGGGCCAAGAAAAGGCCTGCCGTCGAAATCTTTATGTTTAGGCCCCATATAGCTGAAGAATTTTGCCATGCCCAAACCTGTATCCGGGTGCACCCTTCTATAGAGCCACTGACAAACCGGATTGCGCAATACAGACTTAAGCAATTTATACTTCAGGTCGCCGGGGCCCAGGCCATCGCCATGTGCTATAAAAAATTTCTTACCATTAAATGTTCTTTCTATCGCTTTGTGATGCACCACTATGCCCAGCTCATCTTCAAAATAACCCCTCATCCATAGATCATGATTGCCAGTAAAGGCCTCAATATGCAATCCACTATCACTCAGCTCTGCCAATTTGCCCAGGAAACGGGTATAACCTTTTGGTACTACATTTTTAAATTCTATCCAGGCATCAAACAGGTCGCCCACCAGGAATAACTGTGCAGCATCATCTCTTATACTATCCAGCCACCTGCAAATGCGTTTTTCACGCTCCAGGCTGCTGGCTGCACCTGGTATGCCCAAATGAAAATCGGAAGCGAAATATATCTTTTTACCTTTTGGTAGTTCCATTAATATGATACGAACGGGGCTGCAAGTTAATCTAAATCCGGAGTGTTTGCCGCAGGCAATAAATTGCCGCTTGCATACGGAAATTGCCGGTTTTTGCCGATATATTGCCGCTCGTGTTTATGTTATAAATAATTGAAAATCAATACTATAGAAAATAAAATCATCGAAAGGGCGCTTTAAAAATCAGTACATTTCATTTTGACAGGTTTTTTAGGGAATGTAATAACCACAAATGTTATGCCAATTTATTTTAAGTAATATTATTACAATATTATATAAAAAGGCTACCCCGCCTTCAGCACACTCCATGCCTGCGGTTTGGCAGCAAACAGGGCCTTTGTTCTTGACCAGGTATCTTTAAAAAATTCCGAGAACCGATAATGGTCCAGCTGGGCTTCCGTATCCCAGTGGCTATAGGTGAAAAAAATATTCTTATTATGGGCGTCCTGCCATAGTTCCAGGTGCCTGCAGCCATCGAATGACTCTATGGCATGCCTGCGCTCTGCAAAAAGCTGCTGAAAATCTGAATTACATTCTTCCCGAAAAGTCATCTGCACGATACGTATGATCATTCAAAGAAAATTTTAACCGTATAATATAAGGCATTGCTGCCAGTGGCGCGGAAACCGAGCAGGCCGGCAGCATTGCTATGGCTGAGCGCGATCTCCAGGAAACCAGCAGCATTGAACCTGCACAGCTTTTGATTTGGCTTTACGTCATTATAGTGTGTGCTTATTTCATTTACCTCATCGTTGCGCATAAAGAGTATCCTGAAATTGCGGTCTTGTCTTTTTTCGTCGAAAAGGGTTTTAGTGATATTCAATATCACGTTCTGGTAGCGGTCTATATACAGCACCTGGCCTTCTATCATATCGGCTGTCACAACAGGCTGTGAGCTTTGAGTATTCACTCTGAGCCTATAGGTCTGCATAACGTTTGATGGAATATTGTGCTGCAAGATGCTTTGCACAGCTATACCAATTTGCTGCAGCCAATCTTTAAAAACAGCCAGAGACCTGAGTTCATAGCAGTTCCATATATTACTCAGACTGTCGCCAAAGGCTATTGTAAGCAAGCCATTGTCCGGGCACAGGAAATAGTGCCCGTCTTTTTCTGCAAGCACCAATACAGGGTTCTTTTCTGAAAAAACAGCGATAAGCGAAATATGGATGCTGCCAACCGGGAAATTGCGATATGAGGAAAACAGCAAATACGCTGCCTCATGAATATTGAATGGCTCAATAAGATGGGAGATGTCTATAAGAGGAGTGGCAGCTGTGTATTGCAACAGGATGCCTTTGGCAGATGCAACAGAAGCATCGCGCAAGCCAAAATCTGATAGCAATGTGATACAAGCCATAAACAAAAGTAGTTTGCAAATAGTGCAAAGCAAAGTATGTTTGCAAAAGAAGAATAAAATATATTAATAATGCGTGGCAGGCAAAATATACCAGGCTTTACACCGTTATATGAAAGCATGGCTAATTTTACCTTAAATACGAAGAATGGGGCTTAAGATATTGCGTAATATTTTCATTTTGCTGGCAGTCATAAGCATCATGAGCTCATCATGCAAAAAAGACATGACACTGCTTGGCGGGGGACAGGTAAGTTTTTCTACAGATACTGTAACTTTTGATACTGTTTTTACTGCACAGGGAAGCTTTACTACCAGCTTTGTGATCTATAACCCCCAGGGGCAGGCAATAACCATAAGCTCAATAAGAATGCTGCACGCAGCATCTTCTTATTTTCACCTGAATATAGATGGCTTAGCCGGCAATACCGCCACAAATTTGAGTATAATGGGCAATGACAGCGCATATGTATTCGCGACAGTAGATATAGACCCGACAAATGCCAATACCCCTTTTCTGATAACAGACAGCCTGGTAGTGACATTGAATGGCAAAGAATTTTACCTGCCATTTGAGGCCTATGGGCAAAATGCCCACTATATAGTGGGCGATACCTTGGATACACAAACATGGGTGAATGATAAACCATACGTGATCATACACAGTGCAGGGATAAATGCCGGACAAACACTTACCATAGACCCCGGATGCCGGATATATATGCACCAGGATTCAAGGCTGGTAATTGCAGGCACCCTGATAGCAGAAGGCAATAAAAACGATACGATACTTTTTATAGGTGACCGGCTGGACAGGTATTATTTTCGTTACCAGTATAATCCCGGAGAGTGGGGCGGCCTTTATTTTACCTCCTATAGCACGGGCAGCAGACTGGACTATGTGCGGATAGAGAACTGCGGTAATGCAGCATTGGGCGCTGCTACAGCAGCTATACAGCTGACATTGGATTCTGTAAATTCTCTGAACAACCCTGCCAATCCGCAACTAACCATGAAACATAGTATAGTGCAAAACTCATTGGGCTATGGTATACTGAACTTCGGGGGCACACTGGTGATGAGCAATAGCCTTATAAACACAACAGGGCTACAGGCTCTTGCAAATATACAAGGAGGTTTTGACTCGGTGGTGAACTGCACTTTTGCAAATTACGGCTCAGACCATTCTCAAAATAATACCATGACATTGCTGAACTACCTGTACGACCCGGGCACTAAAAAAACCACCCCAGGATACCTAAGCGCTGTGATACGAAATTGTATCGTTTATGGCGGTCTTGAAAATGAACTGTTCTGTGACCAGGTAAGCAGTGCCGCAGCTTTGATCAACTTTGACCACTGCCTGATAAAAGCAGATAGCTTTCAGAGCTTTGTGCAGTACAAGACCTGCCTTTTTGATAAAGACCCAATCTTTGCTGATACAGTGAAAGGGGATTTTCATATCAAAACCGGTTCGCCAGCGATAGATGCAGGAGTGAATGTAACACTCGGTGACGACCTGGAAGGCAATACAAGGCCAAAAGGTACTGGATATGATATAGGCTGCTATGAAGCTCATTAATAAAATCTATTCTGTACTGACTACTGCTTTGAATTCTGGTAAGGCCAGATGCAACCAAGCTGTAAATGATTCGGGGAGCGTCTGCATCATTTTTTCAAGATTTTCTATGGACATGTACTGGTAGTCCTGAACCTCTTCCGCATTGATATTGACCAGGCCATCGTATATACCATAAAAGATATGGTCATATTCATTTTCAATAAGATCATTGTTCACCTCCTTCTTATAGCGCAACGTGAATATCTGCTCCAGGTCACAGTCAAAGCCCATCTCCTCCTGAAGGCGGCGATGTGCTGCAGCCACGGTACTTTCTGCCGGCATGGGGTGTGAGCAGCAAGTATTGCTCCACAAACCACCGGAGTGGTATTTATTCTCTGCTCTCTGTTGCAGCAATAGCTCACCACCGCTATTCTGAATGAAAATCGAGAAAGCACGATGCAAGACCCCATTACGGTGCGCTTCCATTTTATCCATAGTACCGAGCCACTCGTCGCGTTCGTTTACAATGATTACTTCGTCTTTTGATGATGTCATAGGCTTAGTATATTAGAGTGTGCAATTTATAGCGTTAATTTTATTGCAGTATTATACGCTCATAATTTTTATGGATAATGTAACGGAATTAAATAAAATCATATATGGATGAGGCCCTGAGGCAATTATTAGATGAGAAAGTGAAACTATATAACCAGCCTTCGTTTATAGAGAAAGACCCTATATCTATACCCCACAGCTTTAATAAAAAGCAGGATATAGAAATAGCTGCTCTGTTTGCAGCTGTGCTGGCCTGGGGCAACAGGACAAGCATTATCAATAACAGCAAAAAACTGATGCTATGGATGGACAATGCCCCTCATGATTTTATTATGAATCATAATGACACTGACCTGAAACCATTTTTATCATTTGCACACAGGACCTTTAATGCTACAGATCTTCTTTATTTCATTGCCTTTCTGCAATACCACTATAAACAACATGCGTCGCTGGAGGATGCGTTTGTACCAGATAAGAAATACACACATGATACCGTTGAACAGGCATTGATCTATTTTCACCACTATTTTTTCTCTGTAGAACATCCTGAAAGAACCAAGAAACACATCTCTACACCCGAGCGAAAGTCAGCCTGTAAACGTATAAACATGCTGCTGAGGTGGATGGTGCGGAAAGATAAAAACGGCGTGGATTTTGGGATATGGCAGAAAATAAAACCAGCCCAATTGGTATGCCCGCTTGATGTGCATGTGGCAAGAGTGGCCTATAGATTGGGCTTGTTAAATAACACCAATTCCAACTGGCAGAATGCCCTGCGCTTAACAGAGCATCTGCGTGAGCTGAACCCCAATGACCCAGCAATATATGATTATGCCTTGTTTGGTTTAGGAATGGCTGAGCGATTTTAGAAGGCCATTCCCAAAAGAGTTACAGATATAAAAGTTCTTTCTCCAAAACAGCTTTTTTCTTTTGTTCATAATTAGCAAAAGCATCCGGCAGCAGAATGATTGAGGTATTGTTGTCCTTCCACCAATCATTATCTAAAAGTTTTGAAAAATGAATGATACCAATAACTGAACAGCGTTTCTCATTGCTTGTCCACTCTTCTATCCGTTCGAATAATTCGTGAGGTACATTATAGAGTTTGTCGAAGCTGAAATATACACGCAGGTAAAAGTCGGACGACAAAGGTGCAGACTGAAGGTTGTACAGTTTCTTGTACTCGTAACGGTAATTATAGCGGAGTGCTGAAAGATCACTTAGCACAGCTGAAGCTGTTGGGTAGCCGCCCGCGCCTTTACCATAAAAAAACTGTTTGTCAGCAAGGCCACTCTCTATGATCAGGCCGTTGTACTCGTTCTTTACATTATAGAGCTGATTATTTTTTTGAAGAAATTGAGGCAAAACAAATGCTGCTATTGTACCATCTTCAAGCTTTCGTGCCTGTGCCACTAATTTTATCTCATACCCTTTTTCTTTTGCAAAAACAGCATCATGCTCATGAATGTTGGTGATACCAGTATATACTAATGATGCTGGAGTAGTAACTATACCGAAAGTATGTGTCAGTAAAATAGTCAGCTTATTTACGGCATCTATGCCTTCAATATCCAGCACCGGATCGCTTTCGGCAAAACCTTTTTCCTGGGCTAGCTTTAAGGCTGTATTAAAATCCACACCATCTTCGGATATGCGGGTGAGGATGTAATTAGTAGACCCATTCACAATACCGCTAATACCCTGTAAGAGGTCGTTGTCGTAATACTCCTCAAGATTGCGGATAACAGGTATACTGGCACAACAGGCGGACTCATAAAGTAACGAAGTTTTGTTTTTCTTTTGCAGTTGCAGTAATTCTTCCTGGTGCTCTGCAATCATTTTTTTATTGGCACTGACCACAGATTTTCTATTGCTTAAAGCAGTGCTTACAATTCTATAAGCAGCGTCTGCGTCGTCAATCAGTTCGACAATTACATTAATATCATTGTCGTTAAGTAAATGTTCTGCCTGGTCAGTAAATAATTCAAGAGGCGCATTTCTCTTTTTCTCGGGGTGCTTGATACATATTTTCTTTATCACAGCATTGAGCGAGATATTATTTTGTAAAACATGGTAGAGGCTCTCACCTACTACACCAAAGCCAAAAAGGCCGATCTTTAATTTTGTTTGATTAGACATTGTTATTTATTTATGATTTGTGATTGATGATCTATGATTGATTTTATACCAGTTCTGTTTCTATCGTGGTTGCTTTCTTTACTCTTTGTTCTCTTGTCTTACTGAGTGCCTGACCGATGTCCTTTACCAAATCGAAAGCATCTTCGAGACCCACGCTCAAGCGGATAAGACTATCTGCCACGCCAGCTGCCTGACGTTTTTCAGCTGGTATGGATTTGTGAGTCATTGTACCAGGATGGCATAGCAAACTTTTCACACCACCCAGGCTTTCCGCCAGTTTAAACAGCTTGGTACTGCACACTACTTGCTTAGCTGCCTCTGTAGTATTATTTTTTAAAGTAAAAGATACAATGCCACCGAAGCCACCACTTTGCTGTTGTGCTGCTATAAAGTGATTAGGATGTGTTGCCAGGCCTGGATAGTATACCTCAGCTACTTCAGGATGATTTGCAAGGAATTCTGCGACTTCGAAAGCATTTTTGCAATGCTGCTTCACACGTAAATGCAGTGTTTCTATGCCTCTTATTACCAACCAGCTATCATGCGGGGAAAGAATAGCACCACTTGCATTTTGAATGAATTTGATCTGATCACCCAGCTCTTTGGTTTTGGTTACAACTAGCCCTGCAATCAGATCGCTATGGCCACCCAAATATTTAGTAGCACTATGCACTACGATATCTGCACCTAGCTTAATGGGCTGCTGCAAAGCCGGGGAAGCAAAGGTGCTGTCCACACAAAGCAATATACTGTGCTCTTTTGCAATGCGGGAAATAGCGGCAATATCGCTGATCTTTAAAGTGGGATTCGTGGGTGTTTCTAACCAAATAAGTTTGGTTTGAGGAGTGATGGCAGCAATAAGGTTTGCAGTATCAGTAGTATCAACATAGTTTATCCTGATACCGAACTTGCTGTAGATATGCGTGAACAATCGAAATGCACCACCATAGATATCATCAACAGCAAGTATCTCGTCGCCACTTTGCAGGAGTTTTACAACAGCATCAATAGCTGCTAAGCCGCTGGCAAATGCCACACCCGTATGACCTTGTTCGAGTTCGGCAATAATTTTTTCGAGTACTTCTCTTGTGGGATTGTCCGTACGGGCGTAATCATATCCCTTGTTTACGCCGGGCTCTTCCTGAACAAAAGTGGAGGTTTGATAAATAGGCACAGATACAGAACCTGTAAGTGGGTCGACCGGAATGCTGTGAATCAGTTTTGTTGCGCTGCTCATTTTTTTGGTTTTTTATGATTAAACAATTGGTTACAATTTTTTAAATCACTTACCAAAAAGTACCAGTGGAGCTTAGATTATATAAAATAAAAAAGCTCCACTGACAGGCCAGAGGAGCTTTAATTATGTTGTCCCGAAAGGGGATTTTCAAAAACTATTTCATCTGTCTTATCTGCCCCGGAATTATCCGGGATGGAATTAGCACCAGTTCCCTGCTTGCGCTGGGGAGGTTGCTAAGGCTTCAACGGGCCATGACCCTCTGCCTTTCTTGATAAGTTATCTCAAAGAACTGGTACAAAGGTATAAGCATACGATTCAATTTTCCAAATTTTTTTGAAAAACAAAATTTATAAAAGCTAAATTCGTATAACCAAAACACCTTACAGTAAAGCATTTGAGACAATAATATTTTTTTGAAAAAATCATAAAATTAGTGTCATGCAAACAAAAAACAACTATGATATTCACCTGGATGTGAAATATCCTCACCTGGAACTTATAGATATACCAAGTATAGTAGCCGCCTGCAAAGAAAAATGGTGGAACCAGACCCTGACTGAAGTAAATGAAAGCGTAGTTAGGATTGGGATTGTTGAGGGCGAATTTCACTGGCATAAGCATGATAATGATGATGAGTTTTTCTTTGTGCTGGAAGGACAATTACTGATAGACCTTGAGGACAAGACAATAGTACTGAACCCCATGCAAGGAACAACAATTAGCAAAGGCGTGATGCACAGACCCAGAGCGCCTAAGAAGACTGTCATGCTGATGATGGAAACAAATGCCATACAGCCGACTGGGGATTAATCACCGAATGATGCAATTGCTCAATATCCATTTTTTGTTTCTTTTTTAAACCCCTTTATTGTTTCCTGTATCCAATCATAGAATACAGATATTCTTGTAGTTTGCATAATCTGTCCGTAATACCCTGTTTTCAACAATTGGTCAATATTAATACCGGAATTGGGACCACCCGTAGTAATACCCGCCAGCAGATATTTACCCCTGTGCTGAATAAATATACCACCGCCACTATCACCTCCACCACATGTATATTCCAGTTCCAAAGGGTTTGCAGAACCCATTTTATTGCAATCGTTGCGCGTGGGATGGTCGAAATCGCAAGACATAATAGCGTGCCTGCCATTCACTCTAAAACCAATAATTTCGTCCACTGTATTTTGTCCTGCTATTTTTTCGTTGTGTGGGCCAACATCGTCCGGCTTATCTGCGGGACCTGACACTCCATAACCAACACCTGTAATAACCATTCCCAATTCGTTATAAGACCGATTAAGGGTTGCAGGCTCAATACCAGCAACTGTGTCTGTTAATTCAATGAGTGCCAAATCTCCACAGAAATAATTATAGTTTTCAGCACTGTCGATATATGACTGGTATATTTTTATATTTTTCGCATTATAGGTACGCTCATTAAACTTAAAAGTATAGTTTTTCAATTTCCCAACTTGCCTGCTCCCAGACAAATTAACGATGACTGTGCGGCCGCCTTTCTGCAAATGAGTAGTTTTCTTTCCTGCAGAATCGAAATAGGTAGTGTCTTTACCATGCCCAGCAACAACAAACACATGCGCTGCAGATAAAACATATCTTTTACCAATGAGTACACAACTTCCGCCCAGTGCATCAGTTCCCTCGGCACCAATGACCTGGCCCACACAATCAAACTGTTTATTCCGGGCGAGCTCTCTGTATTTTTCAGGGGAAACATCATGCCTGTAAATACCTGCCTGTGTTGTGGTGGCAAGCAAAATTGTAGTCGCCAGAAAGAGTATCTGTTTCATATTTTTATCTTTTTAGCAAAGCTATCTACAGGATAGAGCGTAGAATGTATAAAGAGGTTAATGCAGGTTAAATAACCTTAAATTGGTGCAAGGCATTTTTTTTCATTATACTTTAGTATTGTGAAAAGAAGATATTATATCATCTATATATCAGTACCAATATTAGCAGGACTGCTCTACCTGCTGAGCTGGAATACGCTCAGGCTCTATCGCTTTGAGAAAAAACAAGTGAGTGAAAAAGTGGAAGCCTGCATAAAGGATGCCACTGACACCATACAAAACTATAACGGGAGCATTTTGAACAACTATGCCAGCATGCTAACTGACAACCACTATGAAGAAAAAGTAGCTTTTGCGGCAGGGTTTACCCATAATATGAGCAAGATATCCGTCTTTTTTGGCGATGATGATAGCCCTCAACACAAAGAGCCAGTGAAGATTGATGTAAAAAAGGAGATAAAGGAAGTTGTAAAAAAAGATACAGTACCAACCTATAATAAAGCTTTCTTTAAAGCTAACAATATGGCTTATAAACCGGAAAGAAACCTGAATATTCCTGCATTTGATTCCTTGTTCAAAAAAGGGCTGAAAAAGAACAATGTAGTTTTGCCATATAAAATAGCTTTTGCCAAAAGAGGATATAAGCCTCAAAACGATACCATTGTTTCATCGCCCTTCCTGCTTGAGTTTACACATCCTGTAATTTATTGTGTTCACTACAACGTGCCTATGCGTGTAGTATTGATAAGTATGCTGCCTTACCTCCTTTCTACCGGGATCATTTTCTTATTGCTAACAGGAAGTGTGCTTTTCCTGTACAACACTTACAAGCTGCAGATGCAGCAATCTCAATTTCGCGAGAACCTGTTAGGGAATATAACCCATGAGCTGAAAACACCACTATCTTCTTTACAATTGATAATAGACAGTGTGAGCAGAAGTGCAACAGGTAATGAAGAAGTTATTATGCCATCAAAGTATATAGCTTTTGCCGGTACGGAACTAGACAGGATGAAGCTACTTGTTGACCGCATATTGTCTTTCAGCAAAATGAACAGGGAACAACTGGTGCTGGACAAGCAGCAGGCGGACCTTTCAAAAGTGATAAACGATGCCATAAAAATAATGGAGATAAAAACACTAGATGCCAGTGGAAAGGTGAATTTTAACGATACGGATAGCGTAGTGGTACTGGGAGATCCTTTACTGTTGACCAATGCAGTTTCTGCACTGATAGATAATGCACTTAAATACACAAAAGAAGACCCTAATATAAATATACACCTGAGCCGGGAAGGGAAATATGCCGTAATAAGTGTGCAGGATAATGGTATAGGAATAAGCAGAAAATACCGGAAAAAAGTGTTTGATCCATTTTTCCGTGTGCAGGCAGGAAATGTATATAACAGCGCCGGGCATGGTTTAGGCCTTAGTTTTGTAAAACAGGTAGCTGAGCTGCACGATGGTAGCATTAGCTTTACCAGCGATAATGGAACTATTTTCTATTTACGAATAAACATATCCTGATCATGAAGTACCGTATCATGTATGTAGAAGACGAAAAAATATTGGGCCAGTTAGTAACTGAGGCTTTAGAAAAGCTGGGCTACGAGATAAAACAAGTGAAAAACGGAGCTGACGCATTAGCAACATTTAAAAAGACAAATCCTCATTTATGCCTGCTTGATGTAATGCTACCCGGAAAAGACGGTTTTGATATCGCCACACAAATACGGGAGCTGGATTCAAAAGTGCCTATTATTTTTCTAACTGCTAAAGTGCAGGTAAATGATGTAGTAAATGGTTTTAAAACCGGTGCAAATGATTATATACGAAAGCCTTTTAGTATAGATGAGCTGGCAGTTCGCATTAATAGCTGGCTGAGTGAGAAATACGGTAATGCCATTGAAGATGAAATGGTAGAATATACCGCAGGTTCATTTCGTTTCATACCAAAACGACAAACATTGCAGATGCCGCAGGGCACAATAGAACTCACCTTTAAAGAGAGCATGATATTATCTACCCTTTTTGCTCACCGCAACCAGGTAGTGAGCCGCAACCACCTGATGCAAAAAGTATGGGATTCTGAAACAATATACAATTCCCGATCCCTTGATGTATACATTAACAGATTGCGTAAATATTTTGATAACAGCCCGAATAAGATACTGACGTTAAAAGGTGTGGGTTATAAATTCATCACTGAATAAATGCTGAAAATATCACAGTGCAGCTAATATTTTTCTCTGCACCTCTTTTAGCTGCTCTTCGCTTAATTTGAGCTTGGGCTTTGTAAAATTTAAATCGTTGGATGAATTGATAGGCACCAGATGCATATGCGCATGAGGTACCTCTAAACCAATGACGGACACACCACACCTATTGCAAGGAAAGGACTGCTCTATAGCCTTTGCTATAGGCTTAGCAAATAAGAGCCATCGGGCCAGGTACTCATTGCTAACATCAAAAAACTTATCAGTTTCTTGCCTGGGAACAATAAGAACGTGACCCTCAGCTATTGGGAAAATATCGAGAAAGGCGAAAAAATGGTCGTCTTCTGCAATCTTATAAGATGGGATCTCTCCATTAATGATTTTAGAGAAAATAGTGCTCATATTGATATAGCGTCTATTACAAACTTCATTACACCACTTGGTGCCGTAACTTCAGCCACATCACCAATTTTCTTTCCCAGAAGACCTCTACCAATGGGAGAAGTAACAGATATCTTACCCAATTTCAAATCAGCTTCTTTCTCAGAAACGATCTGATATTCAAGTATTTTTTTATTAGCAAGATTTGTAAGTTTCACTTTGCTTAAAATAGACACTTTGCTGATATCAATATCTTTAGAATCTATTATGCGAGCAAAAACTATAGCGTCTTCAAGGTTCGCAATCTTGGCTTCATGATGCCCTTGCGCTTCTTTTGCAGCATCATACTCAGCATTTTCTTTAAGATCGCCTTTTTCGCGGGCTTCGGCTATAAGCCTTGCTATTTCTGCCCGCCCGGAAGATTTAAGCCGGTTAAGTTCTTCTCTCATCTGTTCCAAAGTTTCTTTAGAAACATAGTTGATACCAGACATAATCACAATTTTTATTAAAATACAGAAAAAAATACAACGCCTCCGTTTTTACCAGAAGCGTTGTGTAAAAGCAAATTTACAAAAAAACTTTATTTACGCATAAAACGCAAACTAATCATATGCACACCATTTGCAGGGCGCATGGTGGGCCGGTATGAGTAGTCAATAGCAAGAACCGGACCGTTTTCGCCAAGTCTTTTCTGAACTGTGGCGCCACAGGCGAAGCCTGTAAACATAGTAGTTGTTGTAGCCTCATTACCAATACCGTTCTCATACCTGTATGCAGCGCGCAGCATGACCATTTCCCTAAAAGAATACTCGACACCAGCACCGAGATAATCGTTATTGAACGAATTGGATTGAAAATCGGCGATAACAGTAAGCCTGTGTTTAGGAGTATCATCCTTACTCTTCAAATGATACTCATCAAGAAAAAAATCATATGCCATGCCGATATTCAAATTAGTAGGCATTTCAAATTTATCTGAAGGGTATTGCAATGTTACAGTATAAGTATTCTGACTCTGAGGTTGATTATCTGTAGTGATAGCAAAGCCATTACCAGAGAATCGCATGTTAGTGCCCATATTCCTGAGGGTGATACCGAAATGGAAATTATCCCTTTTACCAGTTACATATTGCACACCAGCATCGAAGCAAGCCCCGGTGGCACCTACATTAGTTACTTGTTCGGACACAAAAGTTGCGGCCAAACCAGCGCGGATACTATTAGAAAATTCTTTTGCGAAGCCTAACTGGATATTAAGGAACTGTGGGTGATAAGTACCAAAACCTTCGGGGTTATTATAATCCGTCATGGTAATATCTCCAAAACCCATGGACATAATGTTTAAACCTATAACTCCGGCATTCCCTAATTTTTCAGCTATTGCAGCATTTGCAATATTTACACCAGTACCAGTAAGATAAATAGCATCTGATACCCCAATCTCAGTCTTTTCAACAAGTGCTAAACCTGCAATATTATTCTTCATTGCCTCCATACCCGAAACATTGCCAACATTCATTGCAAAAACGCCTGTTGATTGTGCCCAGGGATTGAGCATGAGCTCCGTGGCGCCAGCCTGCCCTGAACGGTCTTTATTGCCGGCAAAAGCATGAACTGAACATGCAAACAGACCAACAAGGGGCAAAAATTTAAGCGAAAAGTATTTCATAATTATATTATAAATCCATTTACAAACTAAGAATCAAATATTCATTGCTATTATAAAAAATCAATATGTAGTTATATCTATAGGCCTCATAGCACCAAACCATTTAATGGTAGTTTCACCGATACCTGCAACTTTAACATGCATCAAATACATGCCGCTTGCTACAGGAAGGCCTGCAGAGTTCCTGATGTCCCAATCCAAATAGGGGGTATTCTGATCGTTCTTTGTTAATGTACGAACCAAAGTACCATCTAATGAATATATATATATTGTAACCAAGCCCGGCACATTAGTAATACGAACTTTAGTATCAAAACGCGATTGTTCATATCCAGAATATCCATAGTACGGATTTGGAACAGCCTGTATTCTATTGAGCAATGCACTTTTATCAGTATTATCTGAAATAGGTGTCGGCGACTTACCTACAGTAGTGAAGGTATAATAAGGGAAGCCATAATTATATTTTGACAAAGCAACTGAATCTGCTGGTGAAGGCGCTGTTTCAAAGTTTGCCGGATCTGGTGGGTTCTTACGAATCTGATAAGGCACGTCCCTTTGAGGATTGAAAAATGCATAAGGACGGGTGACCCTGAAACGCAACTTTGTTTGAGTAGGTATTAGTCCTTTACTAATTGGCAGGTATGGAATATGTGTAGTATTATTCCATAATGGGAAACCTACCCATTGAAGCAGGTTCCAGCCTGGTGCTTGCTGGAATTGCAGCTTGGCAATAATCTTTGACCTAAAGAAAGCATCAGAATCATACCTGTTGCTTAAAATATAAATAGGATGTTTACCGCCAAAAACAATGGAATTATCAAACGGATTTAGAAGTGTACCAGTTGGGTTCCAAAGCATATCTGCGCCATTCTCTTTCTTTAACCATGAGTCTTCGCCAAACACAATATTCAAACGTTCGCCAGTTTCCACATTGACAGCATAACCCGGGAACCAAGACATACCCCAAGTAGAACTACTAGAATCGGGAAGACCATTTATATAGGCGGGGGAGGACTCAAATACCGGATTACCACTTGCATCAAATTCCGGCATACCGTTTTTGCTAAGCCAGGAAGGATGCAGCCTAACGCCGAATTTAGGTGCCTTATTTTCAGCCAAGGCCCTTACTTCCTGCATCTCTAAAACAAGACAACGTGTCCATTTTGTCATGTCTGGAGTAAACACGACATCAACAGATGGCAAATCAACAAGGCTGGATGGCTGGAGTGACTGTATTGGTGACAGAGCAAAACCACACAATGACCCATCAGCAGTATATATATTATTTGTTGTGCTAGCCTGGTGCGGAGAAAAAGGCGCAACTAGACCAAAAGGCCCCCATGTGCTTTTTGTTGCAACGTTGTTTGAAAGACAGTTTTCATAGAAAGAATTTAAATCAAGGCCGTTATCATTAAAACAACAGGGTATACAGCCGCCGGCATTGAAACCTGTGAGGTTACCACCGCTTCTTAACCAGTTGGTTGGCACACTATCTGCTGCATCAATAACACCAGCCAACCAAGGCTTAGTGGAATCTGTATAAGTAATATCGGAAGTAATATAACCATTACCGTTAGTTTGATTATCTCCAGGACGACCTACCTGTTGCAAAGAAATGGAAAGACCATAATTTTCCAGAATTTGCTCATTGAGCTCGTCGATACCTCTTTCATTAGTGATGGTATCTGAAGGACCTCCATTTGGCGACGTACCGATTAATGTCCATGTGCCAGAGCCAGCAAAAATACCGGAATCAGGTGTGTTAGTCCTGATATTACCAGATATTCTTAATGACCAGTTCATAGCTGGCACTAAAACGGGATCAACAATTTTTACATTTATAGGAGCATTGCCTGGCTGGTACACTGGATTTTTAACTATTAAACTAGCAACAGCAGAATCTTCAGAAGCCTGAGTAAGCCTCAGATCATTGCCTCCATTCCCGGTACCAACAATACGGGTGATTTGTATACCTGTACCATAATCTGAATTAAGTGACCCTTTATTATCATTTGTAGGATTGGGCATACCCTCTACCACAGCTATGGTAGAAGAGTTAGCACCATGTGTACTCTCAAGGTATGCAACATCCTGAGTAAGGCCAGATGAGTCCGGATTAAACCCTGTAGTATGTGTGGATTTATCATATCTCCAATCCAGGAAAGAATAGGCTATAGCTATAAAATAGTAGCTTTTATAATTTACAAGAGAATTATTTGATCCTGAAGCGAAGGCATCTTGTGTAATTTCAAAACTATGTACAATACCGCTATCCCTGCCTGTAACTTTTAACAGAGGTACCCATGTCTTTTCAGTGATACTTGACTGTTTTGTAAAGTTATATATTGTAGTGATGCTATCACGGATATCGCACTCGAATACCTGAGCTGCATTAGTGGAATTAACTGATCCGTCTGAATTATAGATATCTGAAGCAGTAAGGCCTGAGTTTGCCATCTGGTATATTCTATAACCCTGAAACTTGTATAATGAGTCTGCTATATGAATTGTTTTTGCAGCCTTACTGCTAACTGTATGATATTGCAATGAATCGCTGGTACCAAATTGCTCTTTATAGTTGTTGCTACCGTAGTCATTAAAAATATAGAAAACGAGTTTCTTATCTAAAGGCCTGCATACCAAACGCGGAGCATTAGGACCCTCAATAGTTTTAAAGTTATTAATAAACAAAGCCTGTGCCTGATCATCTACAGCCTGTATTGTGGTGAAGCTTGTATTGGGGCAAGCACCAACATCCGGTACCCAAACGCAACCAAAAACGATATCATTCAAGGCACCGGGAACTAACACAAAAGGCCCTGCTGAGAATATCATACGCCTGTCTCCCGGGGGGTTTCCACAAGAACATTCTGACCATTCTGAGTGGTTACCAGGGTCGCCGGAGAACACAAAATTTGTTTTATTCCCATTGCCATAGCCTTTACACTGGGTGCCGGGGCCCTGAAAATCGTCAGAGAAATGTGACCCGTTCCTGATAGTACCAGTCATATAACCATAGATTTCAATACCGTTAATCGGGTTTCCAATGATTGAGAAGTCATTATTATAATAAGTGAAGTTGGTCATGCTCAAGTTTCCAGAACTATCTCCATGTGCAGTATGAAAAACCTTAATGGGGCCCTGAAAGAAATCGAGACCAACCTGCGGAATCTGAGTGCCATAACTATTTACCTGACCAGAGCCATCGGGGCTTTTACCATTGTAATCAATGCCAAGACCCCTTGTAGTATCGCAGCCTATGTAATCGTCATAGTAGTATCCTAAATCACAATCATCCCATACAGCGATATACGTACTATCCATAGTAAAGTTACCCCTATTAATAACCCTATATTTATAAAATGTAGCGTCATTCAAATAATCATTGCTTGAATAAGCAAAGGCAGCTGTTTGCACTTCCAAACCTATGGATGCAGTTTGTGATTGCTGTTTTACGTTTCCTACGTCATTAAATACCCACCATATATACTGATCACCGATTATATCCGGATAATCTCCATCGCCAGGATTATATATTCCGTCAGGACCGCCGTTTGGACCACCACCTACGTCCACAAAGGGTGCATATGTTCTGCCGAGAGGCAGGCTAAGTGTAGCTCCTGTAGAACCTTTGACAAATCTGTTACCAACAGCAGGCCATTCCCAAATTGTTTGAAACTGTGGATTGTTTTGAGTTTGCAGCGCCTGTCCAGCCTTTGCCAAATCTATAAACTGTAAGACATCTGACTTATTCAATTTCCAAAAACGATCCCAGTCAAGACAGGCTCCGGCATCTATAGTATTATTTGCATCGAGAATGCCAGGCCAGTAATCATTGCCGTCCTGGCGATAGGTTTGCGCAGCTACTTTCAATTGGCCCTGGGCATCATAACCTCCTATCCAACACGAAGCAGCAAACTGCGAACTTTTGCCTGATCCTTTAGGTATTTCATAAGCCGCTACCTGAGTACCCAGGTTCCACCACATATCCCCTCCATCCATCAAGCGCGCATCAATATTATTTATGTCCAGATCTATAGCTGCACTTGCCGGCTGACAACTGGCTGTAGCTTTCAATTGCACCTGGCGGTGAGTGCCGGAATTACTGATATTAGGGCGGGCAAAAGTATTTGTAGCAAACCCAACAAAGCCGGCCAAAGCTATAAGTGATAGTAAGCCTGTTTTATCTTGCAATTTCATATCTAAAAAAAATTATACTAATATTAAATAAAATCAAAAATTAAGCATTAAGCCTAGTGATATTGTTCTTGGTAAATTATAGTGACTTGGGTTATTATAATATATCTGGAACAAATCGGTATAAGATATTGGCAATGTTTGCTGAGCTATAAAATGCTGACCAGTAGCTGAAGTAAGGTAACCTATATCATCCGGACGGCCTGTATAACCATATACACCTAATATATCTCTTGTATTCAATAAATTTTGTGTCAAGACATAAGCATTCAGCACCAAAGGTTTTTTAGGCTTAATGCCAGGTTCTCCTTCAGGATGTCTCTTACCAATACTTAGCGTGAAGTCCTTATCTATTTTCAAATCAACATTATAGTGCCATGGTAAACGGGAGCCATTAACACCACCTACAACTGTGTGACTATAATAATCTGATTCTGCAAATCTTGTATATGGCTCTCCACTGCGGGTTGTAAAGGTGAGGTCTATACCTGCATTTTGCAGAATATGTTTACCAGCAACTGTAGGTCCGTCATTCTCTGCAAAGCGATAGTCGAGGTTCACATTTATGTTATGCCTTGAATCATAGTCGAGGAATGTAACATAACGCAAATTAGGTAAACCAGCCTGGATAAAATCCTGTAACAGACCATTTGGCTGGATCTGACCACTGCTGCTGTTACCATTGGTAGAGTTAGGCGTGGACCCTGTACCCTCTGCAAATTGTAAAGTATATGAAATAGTCATAGTAAGACGGTTTATCCTACGCAGATCGTATTTCATTGTCATACCTTTCGTTGTTGAAAAGTCGCGATTGCCATATGTATAATAAGTGATAGGATATGCATAGAGATAAGGACGGACTGTTAACATATCCTTACGTTCTTTATAGAAACCTGAAATAGTAAAAGAAGACCGTTCAGTTAATTTCTGCTGGAAACCTACCTCATAGTCATAAGTTTTAGATGGTAGTAAATTACCATTAGCTATTATTTGATTTGAATTCTGCTGTAGAAAATAATAATCAGTTGGCCTGCTTAAAGAATAGTTATCCGGCCTTTGTGCATATATATCATAGTGTGCATAAAACAGCGCTACATCTGTAACAGGGAAAGAGAATGATATCCTAGGCAATATATTTACCTGGGGAGTATATTTTACAAATGATTGGTCTGGTTTAAAATTGGCTGACCTAATATTTTCGGTATCATTAACAAGATATGGCTGAGGATCGCGGCCGCCTGAATACAAACTTTTGAGCAAAGAGGGGTCTTCTATGAACTTGCCATAAGGATCATACCAATTGTCACCACTGCGATAACCAATGACCTTAGGAGCAGAAGACTGGTTATTATCAACATACACTACATAATTGCCCCCGATGTTAGCGGGATGAACACCTCCATTCAAAGTATTTAAGGTACCGGAAACCTGGTCAACATGCTTCTCTGCATACAATGAATATGGGTCTATAAGCACGCTTGTATTGTTATCGAATCTTTCGAAACGAACACCAATATTAAAATGTATATCCTTGAACCTGAAGTTATCCAAAATATAACCTGAGATATAGTTTGGCTGATATGGTGCCATAGGGCGTGTATAGTTACCATTTTTATCCTTCGCAGTCCAGAAATCATTCCAGTTTACAGTCCCTGTTTGTTTTGAACCATCATAATTATAACCATAATAATAAACAAACTGGTTACCACTATTCAGCAACTCATCTGCGTTAAACATATTGAGCGAAAAGGTATTGGGATTAATCGCATCAACATTCAGATATTGTGTACCGTTTGGATCCATTTTCAGCTTGTTACGGAGGTTCCGGTCGAAAGTAGATTGGGCAGAAGAATCTGATGCAAGGTTATACAAAATAGTATCAGTAGATTTTGGAGTATACAAATGCTGGTCAAATACTTGTGTTAAAGAATATTGCTTACCATTACTTACCCAGTAAGGGTGATTTTTGTCAACATATATCTGATTGTTTACCAATTGCCTCATCAGCTGCCATATAGAGTGTGTGCCATAGCCATTAAGATTTGATACGGCTTCAAAAAATGTTTGAATACGCTGCTGGTAAGATAAACCAAATTCTATGGCATGCTTGGTTTTGCCAAGCTGAAGATCGAATGAAGAGTTTACTGCTAGTGAATATTGAGACTGGTTACGTTGATAATAATATGTGCCTGACTGACCTACATTGTTATATAATCCATAAACAAGGTTTGGCTGGTCACCATTTACCAGGCCATTTGCAGCCTGGATCTGGGAAACACTGGCAGGTGGAGAACTTATGCTACCATAATACTGAGTCGTGTAGTTGGCAAGATTAGGGTTGATATTAGACCTAATAAATGTAACACTATCCGGGTTGAGGTACGAAACAAGCGTAGTACCAGTAATGGTTCTTGCCGGGCCATATTTTGTTGAGTCGCTTGCAATTAATGCTGTAGAAGCTGAATCTTTATTATTAACTAAATAAGATGTGTGATAGTATGTATTAAATTGACCAACATAACCATATTGAAACAGATTCTTTTTCAATACGGGATCCTGCTGGTTTTGTATCTGCAGCTGGTAATCGGCCTGCACGGAATAAAATGCATTAGAAATGGCGCTTGTGGACTTATCGTTAGTGGCTTTACCAAAACGCTGCGTGAAACGCAGATAGCCCCTGCCAGTATATGTGTATAAAGTAGGTATAGATGTGCCTGCAAAAAGTATGGATCCAAGGCCATACTGGTCTGCAGCAGTATAATCGAAGTTTGCACCAGCCTGTAAGTTGATATTATCTGTCAATTGAAAATCTAGTTTGCCGTAAGCACGCCCTTCTACTGTTTTATTATGAGGAGGTGCTTTTACTGTGTGCAAAGAATCGTAAGTAGTATATTCTGCAGCGTATTTATAGATAGTAAGCCCAGTTGACGGATCGATCTCAGGCCTTAAAGGATTTTGCAGCATGGCATTTTGAAACCCGCTGTTCAATTGGTATACCGGTAAATACGAGGGGTAACGATCATAATCATAATAGAAATCACCGCCCAGAGAGAAGCCCATTACCGGTTTTTTGCTACCATCACTTAATGTC
>Ga0207065_1057_pt1 | contig 26679 bp, 27 predicted proteins | sample Alteio_BWMinCont_27_FD_153492 | JGI IMG/M metagenome (GOLD analysis project Ga0207065, IMG submission 153492) | Enriched cells from forest soil in Barre Woods Harvard Forest LTER site, Petersham, Massachusetts, United States -... | ecosystem: Environmental > Terrestrial > Soil > Temperate forest >...
TTCCGGCACAGTAAATCGTTTTCACCAGAATGGGTATCCTTGTTCGACGGCCATTCGCTGAACGGATGGAAAGTAGGAAAAAACGCGGGTACATTTTCTGTAAAGGACAACCAGATCGTAGTACATGGCTCCACAGCTCATTTGTTTTATGTAGGCGATTATAATAATCATGTTTTTAAAAATTTCGAACTGAAGGCGGATGTCATGACTTATCCCGGCGCGAATTCAGGAATTTATTTTCATACCCAATACCAGGAAAGCGGCTGGCCTGATACAGGATTCGAAGTGCAGGTAAACAATTCGCATACTGACTGGAAACGAACCGGCAGCCTATACGATGTGGTAAACATAGCAGAAGTATATGTGAAAGACATGGAATGGTTCACGGAATACATAAAAGTGGAAGGGAAACACGTCATCATAAAACTCAACGACAAAACGGTGGTAGACTATACCGAACCTGCTGATTACAAACCCGATCCCGGACAAACAAATCATTTTCTCTCCTCCGGCACTTTTGCCTTGCAGGGGCACGATCCGAAAAGTGAAGTTCATTTCAAAAACATCATGGTGAAGGTTTTGGACTAATCTGTGATTAATATGAAAAGGGCGATAGTAGCTATTTTCCCAAAATCAAAACCATTATAGAATTAAGTCGTGGCCAGTTTATGAGTGCAAAAGCGCGGCAAATATATTTGACTTTTTGTGCCATCATCGTATGGTTTACGGTAGTATCTCAGTTTTATCTCAATGTTGTTAATAGATCAATTCCGTTGTCTGAAATAGTCATTCGATTTTTTAGTTATTTTACTATCCTTACCAATATTCTTGTCGCTTTGTGTTTTACTAACCTTTTATTGAAACCGAAATCTAAACCGGGAGAATTCTTTTCACGACCCGGAGTAATGACCGCTGTTGCAGCTTATATTACATTTGTTGGGATAGCATACAACCTGCTTTTGCGCCATTTATGGAATCCTGAAGGATTACAGTTAATTGTTGATGAATTGCTCCATACTTTTATTCCATTATTTTCTATTTTGTATTGGTTGATATTTGTTCCCAAAAGCGGCTTGCAATGGAAAAGTATTTTTCCCTGGACGATATATCCGGTTGTATATATACTATGTGTCACAACCCGGGGAGCATTCTCAGGATTTTATCCCTATCCATTTATTGATGTAAATGGGCTTGGATTTTTTAAGGTACTTCTAAATGATGTCGGATTGATAGTTGCATTTTTGTTGCTTTCGGTTGTGTATATAGCTATTGGAAAATTGATGAGCAGAACTTTTCGTTAATTTTATTATTCTCTTCCCTGCGAGACTGTTGATCTGTTATCCTGAATTCATTTTCACTTATGATTTGGTGTGTTGGTAAATTTTTTTGAATGTACAGGAAATATATACTTACATCCATAGCGCTAAGTCTGTCTGGATTTGCTTTTGCACAGACGTTTATGCAAGGCCTGGGTATCAATCTTGTAATGCAGTCATTACCTGGTTACTCAGTAAAACCGGTTGTTGGTATAATATATTCACCGAAATTTAGTTTTTTCGAAAAAGATCATTCATCACTGACTGTAGGTCTGCCGGTAAGCCTTGCTTATGCCGGTACGTATGATACTATGGCCGGGAAGGAGACTGTCATAAATATTCGTTTGATGTTGGATGCACCCCTTATGATCAATTATAACTACGGTGCAGGTTCCAATAAAAAAGACGCAGACAGGTTTGGTTTTTTTGCAGGCATTGGCTTTGGATATCATACTAATCCGTATGCAGATAATAAAAGTGATAGTCTTGCATATATTGAAAGTGGTTTCGGACCAGTATTTAATACAGGGCTTCGTTTTGCTAAAGATCCACATCATAACTTTGAATTTCGTTTTTCTTATATGAAAGCGTTGGATGTTTCCAAATCGAACATATTCAGTATTGGAGCAATTTTTAACTGGTAAGGCTTCCTTTACTGCCGAATCTGAACAGGGTGAACGCTAATGTTGACCCAAAGGCTGTAAGGAAAAGAGTGATTCAGGAACCTATTTTAAACAAATAAGCAACTCAGTCTCCAGTTTAGTCTCGTCGTTGGTCCAGTGTCCATATATTTCAATATAAGGCAAGGAGGTATCGAAGCCCTTCTGCTTTAATTCATCTTTCATATTTTGTCCCGCCTGCTTTATTGAATTATACGGACCAATATATTTGTAATAAGCATATTTTAAAAGAGCAATATTTTTTTGTTCCAATCCTGTGTCCTGATTTGAAATGTCGTTCAACTCTACCCCTGCAAAAACGCTTTCATTTTGTTCGTATACCCAAATATTGAGGCCTTTATTTTTTAAATTATTTGATTTAACTGTATGCCACATCTTATCCGATAATTTAAAAGCAGTTGCAGCATAATTTTTATTAACCGCTATGCCGGAAAATCCGTAAAGTGTAAATCTGAGCGGTTTCTCAATGATTTCTATATTCATTGATTGTTAATTTTTTCGAAAGTTAATTTTTGAGATTTAAAGTAGCAGGATTCAATGGAATACAATGTACAAAAAAGCCGCAATGACTGACCAGATAAGAATAATTGTATTTTTAGAGAATGGTGGCATCCTTACATACTATTCTTCTTAATTAATATTACCGGAATTCTATAATTATATGAAAAGAAATATTTGCATCTTTCTTCTTGCATACCTTATGCAGATAAACAAAGTACATTCGCAAACTCAAACTATTGACAGCTTAAAACATTTGCTGCAAACTGAAAAGCAGGATAGTACCCGCTGTTTGGTATTAGCACAACTTGGCTTTCAGTACCAGGGATTGAAACCCGATATTGCTTTGATCTTCGCACAACAGGGGCTGCTCTTCGCCCGGAGGCTAAACTACTTCGTAGGAGAAGTAAAATGTTTAGGCCGGATAGGCTCAATATATTCGATTACTGGCAATGGAACAAAAGGCCTGGAGCTTGTGCTGCAGTCATTAAAGATGTCAGAACATCTCAATGATCAGGAAACCACGGGGAATATTTTACTATTAATAGGGGGTGTCTATTCCCACTTGGGTGATCTGAGAAAATCTTTAGAATACACTTTGAGGTCAAAAGATATTGCATCCGCAATGCATTTGGACTTTCAGCTTACTGTCAGTTTAATTGATATCGGGGACAGTTATGAAAAACTGGACCAATTGGATTCCGCGAAGTTTTTTACAGAGGAAGGTTATGAGTTAGCTGTGAAAAAAAATTATCCGGATTTAATAGGGGTTGCATTAAATAATCTGGGTAATATCTACTCGAAAAAGCTTGAACAACACATCGCCATGGATTATTACAGGAGGAGTATTCCTTATCAGGAACTGTCAAACGAAGAGAATGGGATTTGTGAAACCACTCTGGGCATGGCCAGACTTTTCCTGCAACAGGGTCAGGATGATTCCTGCCTTTACTACGCCGGGATTTCTTATGCCAGTACAAAAAAGAATGGATTTACAGGATATCTTTTAAAGGCAAGTAATTTTCTTGCCGATTTTTATAAACAAAAACATAATGTGGACAGCGCTTACTTGTATTTATCAGCAGTAATTGAAGCCAAAGACAGTATGTTCAGTCAGGAAAAAATAAGGGCAATTCAAAACCTTGGCTTTGAAGAATCGATGCGCCAGCAGGAAATCGCATCTGAGAAAAAGAAGGCGGAGGAAGATCATGTCAGGAACTTACAATTACTAGCCATCGGTGTTTTTATCCCCATGTTCTTTATAGGGGTACTTCTCCTAAGTCGTACAAAAGTCAAACCCCGTGTTGTTGAATTTCTTGGTATTTTAAGTCTTCTTTTATTTTTTGAATTCGTTACGGATCTGATATATCCTTATGTAAGTCAATTGACAAATGAAAACCCAATATGGGAAATGCTCTTTCTTGTAAGTTTAGCTGCATTGCTGGAGCCTCTCAATTTCAAACTTGAGCATTGGGTGAAAGGACATCTTATTCACAAACCCGTTCCTATACCTACACCGTTGATTGTTGAAGACGGTTCGTATGATGTTGAATAAGAACCTGCCTTCTAAGCTTTCCTGAAAATCTCATGTTTAGACTGACTACTGAAGAATGGTCGTCTATTTCATCGTCACAAATTGTGATGATGGACACCAAAACAAGCCGATAAATTCAGACGCCAGATGCAACATTGAAAAATAATGTGCGTCTTATGTTTAATGAATCCGAACATGGACTAGTCATATTCGGACAATTTCCCAACGGTTTTTAATTTGATCCTATTGACTGGCAATGTTTTATAAAGCTGGCGCTTTGTCGGCTTAAAAATTAAACGATCCGGAATCCGACTTCGCCAGCGGCAGGAATCAGTTTGATGAATGTGAGAATAAAGACTTTTTAATTTTTACTTTTTATTTTAATAAGATGTTCAAGAACAATTTGAAAATCGCCTGGAGAAATCTGCTGAAAAGCAAGACCTATTCCTTCATCAATATCCTGGGCCTTGCAGCAGGAATGGCCGTGGCGATGATTATCGGCTTATGGATTTCTGATGAGCTTTCAGCTAACAGACTGTTTAAAAACTACGATTCGATTTACCAGGTGATGATGCATCAGACCTTCGACGGGAAAAGGGGTACACAGACTGCCCTTCCATATCCCCTGGGTGATGAACTGAAGGCTAAGTATCCGGATATGAAGGGCGTGGCCATGTGCGATTGGGGACAGAATCATTCATTGGTGTACGGTAATAAAAAGATCAGCAAATATGGGCATTATATAGGTGAGGATGCGGTGAACATGTTTTCCCTGAACATCCTGAGTGGTGACAAAACCCCGCTGCACGATCCGCGTTCCATTGTACTTACCGAAGAAACGGCCAAAGCACTTTTTCCAAATGAAAATCCGCTGAATAAAATAGTCAGACTGGACAATACGGTCGATCTGAAAGTCACTGCAGTGGTAACCAAACTTCCCAAGAACAGTTCACTCCAATTTGATTACCTGATACCCTTTCAATTGCAAGAGGCGATCTATTCATGGGTCAAACAATATCATAAAACCAACTGGGGAAATAATTCCTGGCAGATTTTTGTTCAACTGAATGATCATGCCACTGAAAAAAGCGTGGATGCAAAAATTAAGAATGTGGTGATCTCTCATTTTACGGATGAGAATATGACCAAAAATGTCAAACCCGAAGTGTTCATTCACCCCATGTCCAAATGGCGCCTGTATGGCGATTTTGAAAATGCCGTAAATACAGGTGGCTTTATAAAATATGTAAAAATGTTTGGCATTTTGGGTCTCGTAGTACTGCTTATAGCCTGTATTAATTTCATGAACCTGAGTACTGCCCGATCAGAAAAGAGAGCTAAAGAAGTAGGTGTTCGTAAAGCGGTAGGCTCTGATCGTGGACAATTGATCCGCCAGTTTCTCAGCGAATCTCTTTTTATTTCCTTTCTGGCCTTCCTCTTCGCCCTGGGGATTGTAGCCCTCGTACTCCCTTATTTTAATAGACTCACCGAAAAAGAAATGAGTCTTCAACTCGGCAGTCCCGTATTTTGGATCGTAATGATCGTTTTTACCTTGATTACGGGATTATTGGCGGGTAGTTATCCGGCATTTTATCTTTCGTCTTTTAATCCTGTGAATACACTGAAAGGAAATTTGAATATTGGCAGATCCGATGCATTACCACGAAAAATATTGGTCGTTCTTCAATTCGCCAGTTCTGTCATACTGATGATTGGCACTACGATCATTTACCAGGAAATTCAATATGGTAAAAACCGGCCGATTGGTTTTGACAACAAGGGACTGATTTCTGTGGACTGGTCGGACGATATCAGCAAAAATTACGAAGCCCTGCGAGCGGACCTGCTAAGCTCGGGGGCTGTTGTTTCCGTATGTCAAAGCAATTCCCCGCCCTCCGATATTTTTAGCAACAACGACGGTTGGGAATGGAAGGGCAGTCAGCCAGTTGAAAAAACCGTTATCTTCTCTACCATCGCTACCACATACGACTATACGAAAACCATCGGGATTAAATTAATTGCGGGCAGGGACTTCTCACGTGATTATGCCGATTCTAATGCGGTCATCCTTAACGAGGCTGCAGTGAAACGGATGGGACTTAAAAATCCGGTTGGAGAGCCATTGAAATGGAATGATGGTAAAATGACTGTGATCGGTGTGATACCCGATATCCAGATGGAGTCGCCCTTCCGTCCGATTTCACCACTCACCATTATATTCAGTAAGGGGTGGGTAGGGTTTGTGAACGTCAGGATGAATCCAAAAATGTCAGCATCTGATGCCATTAAAAGGATTCAACCCATTTTTAACAGGTACAATCCGGCCTTCCCTTTTATATATCGTTTTGCGGATACAGAATATGCGAAGAAATTCAATTACGAAGAACTCGTGGGTAGCCTGGCTGCCATCATCGCCGTGATCGCGATTTTTATTTCCTGTCTGGGACTTTTTGGACTGGCCTCATTCACGGCAGAGCAACGCGTGAAGGAGATTGGTGTGAGAAAAGTATTGGGAGCCAGTGTACTTAGTCTCTGGCAATTGCTTTCGAAAGATTTTGTAAAGCTGGTATTGATCTCCTGCGTCATCGCGGTACCGGTCGCCTGGTATTTTATGAATGAGTGGCTTAAAGACTATAAATACAAAATCAATATTGGCGCGGGCGTTTTTATAATGGTGATTGCATTGTCTATTATCATTACTCTGATTACAGTGAGCTTCCAGGCTATTCGTGCAGCTACGGCTAACCCGACGAGGAGTTTGCGTTCTGAATGAGGTATGGATTTTGAACTATGGGATATGAACTATGAGATATGAGTTATTCCAAACCCATACCCCATATCTCATATCCCATAGTCCCATATCCCCTATCTCATATCCCATATCTCATATCCCATATCTCATATCCCATAGCCATATCCAAACCCATAGCATATCAATTATACCAAACTGCATAGCCCTGCCTTCTTAAATCGAGCGCAAGTTTTTCCTCCATCAACAAGGCTTGTTCTCTTGTCATCGGTTTCAGATTGAGATGTTCGTATAGACTTGGCCGTAAGTAGATTCCATATTTCTGAACAATATTGGCAGAAAGTTTATGACCTTTCTTATTTACATAACCTGTTTTATGTTGGTCGAATCTTTCTGCAGGTGTCTTGCTGGTCATACCCACATACAGACATTCAAGTACTCCGTTAAATTGCGGATTGGCATTTCTGAATTTTGTGTTTTCTGTGAATACTCGTTTTGAAAGTTCTATAACATACACCTGGTATCTCATCCGTCTCAACAGTTTTATTAGTGACCCTTCGCATTAATACTCTCTTTCCATGTAATCATCTCCTGATAAATGGTATTTTCTGAAACCGTGTCATTCAGTATTTCAGTGCATCAAAGCTATCTGAATAACACAAATTCGCTGTGAATTTTCTTTCAAAATCCTTTCAATTGATGAACGGAGAATAAATATTTGGGAAACTTAATATATTTAATATGCGAATATTGATCATCTCTCAATCTACTCATCATGTTAAGAAATTATCTTAAAGCTGCTTTCCGCAATCTCTGGAAAAACAAGGGATATAGCTTTTTAAATATCGGGGGACTGGCCATCGGTATGGCTTGTGCGGGACTGATCTTTTTATGGGTGGAGGATGAATTGACTTTCAATCATTATTTCAGCAACAGGGATAATCTGTACAAAGTAAAAGACCGCCAGACTTACGACGGCAATACGTTTACATTCGATGCGACGCCGGGACCCTTAGCTGCCGGAATCAAAACAGAGATACCCGGAATAAAAAATACCGCCAGAACTACCTGGGGAAACAGCGTACTCTTCTCTTTAAAGGACAAACCCATTTATGAACAGGGGCTCTATGTTGATCCGCCTTTCCTTACAATGTTCCAGCTTCAGTTTACTCAGGGAAATGCGAAAACTGCATTTACGCAATTGCATTCACTGGTGATTTCTGAAACGATGGCCAATAAATTTTTTGGTGCCGGAAACATTATAGGTAAAACACTGAAGGTGGATAATAAAGAGGATTATACCATAACAGGTGTATTTAAAGATCTTCCAAAAAATGTATCGTTTTATTTTAACTGGCTGGCAAATTTCAAAATTTATGAGGATCAGAATAAATGGTTGCAGGGTTGGGGAAGTAATGCTGTGAGAACATTTGTGGAAACACAGCCTAATGCAGATATTGCTGCCATCAATAAAAAATTATACGGGTATGTTCAGACAAAACATACAGATGCCAGCGCGAGGATGTCTATCTATCCCATGAACCGCTGGAGAATGTATGACAGTTTTGAAAATGGTAAGGAGATTCCGGGACAAATAAAATACGTGAAACTTTTCAATGTGATCGCATGGATTATTCTCATCATTGCATGTATCAATTTTATGAATCTTTCGACAGCACGTTCTGAACAAAGGGCTAAAGAAGTAGGTGTGAGAAAAGTGATGGGAGCCGGCAAAAGAAAATTGATCGGTCAGTTTATCGGTGAATCTGTTTTTACTTCTATGGTTGCGTTATTGCTGGCTGTTGGCATTATATATATTTCTTTACCTGCCTTTAATTTGCTGGTAGAAAAGCAATTGTCCGTCGACATTTTTAATCCAATTCATATTGGCTCTTTGCTGGCCATCGCCCTGATATGCGGACTGATTGCGGGAAGTTATCCTGCCTTCTATCTTTCTTCCTTTAACCCGATTTATGTTTTCAAGGGAATAAAAATAAAAAGCGGCAGCGCCGGGGTGATCAGAAAAAGCCTGGTGGTGATTCAATTCTCCATCTCAGTTATACTGATCATTTCTACCATCGTCATTTATCTGCAAATATTACATGTAAAAGACCGCGACCTGGGTTACAATAAGAATAACCTGGTGTACATGTATATGCAGGGTAGGATGAAAGATAATTATACGATTATAAAAAATGATTTGCTCGCGACGGGATTTGTTCAGAATACTGCCTTGAGCAACAGCCCGATATTGGAATTGTACAGTAATACCGGAGATTTTTCCTGGGAAGGAAAGGATCCCTCCAGGCAGATCCTCATAACGGTGGAGGGCGTGAGCCAGGAATATACTTCCACCATGGGACTTCATTTAAAAGAAGGAAGGGAATTTTATCCAAATTTTAAATCGGATAGTAATAGTGTGATCATCAACGAATCCCTTGCGGGTATCATGAATAAGAAATCATTGGTAGGCAGTGTTATTTCAGGGAATGGAGCAAAGCGTACGGTGGTGGGCGTTGTAAAGGACTTTGTTTATGGTGACATGTATGCCCCTGCGGCACCGCTCATGCTTTTCGCTGATACATCCAATTGCAGCATTTTAACCGTCCGTTTAAAAACAGGTGCGCAGCTTCCTGCAGCGCTGGCTAAAATAGAAACAATCATAAAAAATAACAATCCTGGTTATCCATTCGATTACAGTTTTGTCGATCAGGAATTTGGCAAATTATTTAAAACAGAAACGCTGATCGGACAATTGGCAGAAGTGTTTTCAATCCTCGCAATACTTATTTCCTGTCTCGGGTTATTTGGTCTCGCTGCCTATACCGCAGAAAAAAGGAGCAAGGAAATTGGCATCAGAAAAATTTTAGGAGCCAGCGTACAAGGTATAGCGGGACTGCTTTCCAAGGAATTCCTTATGCTCGTCTGTATTTCCTGTCTTATCGCATTTCCGATTTCCTGGTGGATGATGCATAACTGGCTGGAGGGATATAAATACCGTATACAAATCAGCTGGTGGATTTTTATTGGTGCGGGATTGCTGGCAGTTCTGATAGCGCTTTTCACCGTTAGCTTCCAGGCTATTAAAGCAGCTGTTGCTAATCCGGTAACCAGCCTACGATCAGAGTGAGCTTTGATTATACATTGATAATGAACGGAATAGGGGGTTATAAATTCTGGGCGCAAAAGCGTATTTTGGGAAGCAACATCAATAATCTTCAAACTGAACTCCATGAAATACGTACACCTGCTACTACTTTCACCGATTTTATTTTTTTCCTGCTCAAAGTCTGGCAATTCGAATAATTCAAATGGCAGCCTTTTGGTGTCTGTTACAGAATATCAGACGGCACCCGTCACTACAAAAACGGTCAGGAATTTTACTTATGATCAAAACCAGGAACTGGGCGCGGTGCATACTCATACATATGATACTTTAGGTGGACAGGCTTTTCTGGATACTTCTTTGATTACTTATCCATCGAGCAGTGCAACCACACCGCCTGCGTCATATGACATCACCTGGGTGATGGGCTCCGTTAATCCTGCTCAGGGTGCAACGGAACACCATTTATTGTACTATGATGGTCAAAACCGGATTGTGAAAGATTCCATAAGTAGCAAGACAGATATTTCTAATCCGACTCCGAAATTGTATACTACCAATTTTATCTATGCGAACTCAAATATCATCGCGCAGTATCTGTATCAGAGTCCCAGTGGTCCGGATATCAATTCGATGGTTGGCCTTGATACATTTACAATTGCCAGCGGCAACCTCGGCAACACGATACAATATAATGTACAGCCAGGTGATACAAGTTTTTATCGAAGCGACAGTTATTTATTTTCAGCAAGCAAAAATCCTTTGTACGAAAGCACACTTGCCAACAGACTCGGCGCCGCGCTTCGTTTTAATAATATCGGCGATTTTATTTCTCCCTTTCTGATGAGTCAGTGGACAATGAACATGGCTGGCAATAATCAGTTTACAAGAAATTATAACTGGGTAACAGATTCTTTGGGCAGGGTGGTGCAGGGTTTTGGTACAGACAAAATATCCGGTCAGGTTACCGATTATTGGATTTTTCAATATTAGCAGGGCGGCCAATCCAGAATTTACTTTCGATTACTTTAAGCGAATTCAATAGGACCCGACCAGACTTTTTGAAAGGATTCATTTGAGTAACTCTTTTAATCTCTCTCTTAATTTATCGCCTGTTAAATCTTTTGCAACGATAGTTCCGTTTTTATCAATTAAGAAATTAGTTGGATAGCTTGAAACTCCATAGATAAGTGAAGCTCTATTTTTATCGAGACGAAAGTCAGTTACATTTTGCCAAGGCAAGCCGTCTTGTTGCACTGCATCAATCCAGTCTTTTTTCACCATTTCTGCAGCTACGCCCAAAATTTCAAATCCCGTTTCTTTAAATTCTCCATAAATTTTTACCAATTCAGGATTACCTTTCCTGCAGGGTACACACCAGGAAGCCCAAAATTCAAGGAGAACTACTTTGCCAATATAATCGGATAGCTTAATGTTTTTACCATAAATATTCGACTGCGAAAAATCGACATACCTGTCACCTGCTTTTAGATTTTTATTAAGTGTTATAAATTCAAATACATTCTTGCCATAAGAAGTATTTTTTATTTCATTTGAAAAGGAGTTGTACAATATGGTCGAAGTATCCTTTCCCCATAAAGAACAGAATGCATCTAATACATTTGCACTTACTATGGACGAAGGATGATTACGGGTAAATAAAATGCTCTGTCCCTTTTCATCATTTGTCGACTGAATGGCTGAATCTAATTGATCCTGTTCAGTTTGTGTTTTCGATCCTTCAACTACTGCTTCCTTGAATTTCCCCTTTACGCCTTTCACTGATATTGCAGCGTTTTCAAGCCAGAATACCCTCATATCACTGAAATCACTGTTTCTTATCACAACATGGAGCACTTTAACATGTAGTGAACCATTAAATAAAAAAATCCCACTCATTGTATACGCAGAGTCCATATGTTCAAATGCACTATTGGAAATATTGTCAAGGTAAAACAAGGTGCTGTCCGGGTAGCCAGTTGCCAGGCCTACGATTGCATACTCTCCAGGTTTTTCGCTTTTACCAGTGAGGGATGATGTCAGGATAGAAACTACCGTTAAGGAAACGGTGAGTAGTAATATTTTCATGTTCAATATTTCGGAGCCTACTAAAGGTAATTATCATTTGAACCGTGAAATTTCTTACTTTGATTGTTACTCTTAAATAACTGTTAAGTAAAGGTATAAGGCAACCGTTTATTGTATCGCCCCTACTGTCTAAGATCACAATTTGTGATCTTAGAGCATATTTGAAATGACGAGTCGGGTTATTTCACCCTGGTAGAAAGGGTTTTTCATAACAACTTTATTTCAGAAATGATCTTTTTTAATGGTTAATTTTAAATAATGAAAATCAAACTTCTAAATAATGTACATCCCGGCAATAAAAGGCATTATCGAACGACGAATCCTGATCAACTTTACTGCGGATCCAAATGTAATTTCAAAGATTATTCCTCCGCCTTTTACACCAAAACTATATAAAGGGAAAGCAATCGTAGGGATATGTTTAATACGGTTAAAGAAAATCAGACCAATAGGATTACCGGGTTTGATAAGTCTTTCATCGGAAAATGGGGCTCACCGGATTGCAGTGGAATGGATCGAAAAAAATGATATAAAAGAAGGAGTTTTTATTCCACGACGCGATACTTCATCGAGAATAAACAGTTTTGTGGGAGGTAGACTTTTCCCAGGCAGGCATTTTCATGCTGAATTCAAAGTATATGAAGAAAAGGGACATTATAATGTTGCCTTTAAAAGCTCAGATGGAACGACCATCGATATTAGTGCTGATATATCAATTGATTTTGATCAACAATCGATCTTTCAGAATTTAGAGAATGCATCCAGGTTTTTTGAAGGAGGAGCAGTTGGATACTCTCCAAGTGGAGATAAATTCGAAGGTTTGAGACTAAGTACTGTTAATTGGAAAGTCCAGCCTCTTACAGTTTCAAAAGTACATTCAAGTTTTTTCGAGAATGAATCTATTTTTCCCAAAGGTTCTGTTCAATTTGATAACGCACTTTTAATGACTGAAATTGATCATGAATGGCATTCGGTATCTCAAAAGAGAATGAACAAGAAAGCCTCGTTATGATACGTTTTGATTCTATTTCAAATCTTACAGATCCAGAATTTCTTTCCGGGATTATAGGTCCGATATCAAGTATCAATAAAACAAGACTATCTGCAATCGGTTATTCCGGCTCTATATTGGAACGGGTAGAAGTTTTTTTAGAATCAGGAATAAAACGAATCTTTATTCTTAAGTCTACCCTGATAAAAGCTGACTGGCTATCGCAAAGAGCAAATGATCAGGTTGGAAGAGAAGCTGAATTATTAAATGAACCTTCTTTATCGGGTGTTTGGAAATGCATTCAGTCACCCTATGTTGCTTTCGCAAAAGAAAATGGTCAGATCGCATTATTAATGGACGATGTTTCCGACTATTTATTTCCTGATATAAGGGAGCCACTTGATTTTAAAAGTGAAGACATTATTTTAAATTCACTCGCTTCACTCCACGCAGCTTTTTGGGAATCAGCCGACATCAAAAAAATGAACTGGCTCGCAACCCCATACAATTATTTAGAAGTATTTGCTCCAGGTGATCACGAATCAGACAGATATGCACCTCCTCCTGAAAAAATATGGAACAGTATGAAGACTGGATGGGAAATGGCATTTCAGATATTACCTGCGGAAATAAAAGATATCTTTATTAAACCTGCAGTAGAAATATTTGAACCCTGGAAAGAGCTTCCTGTTACACTTTTGCATGGAGATGCAAAAATTGCTAATATGGCGATCCTGCCATCCGGCGAACTTGTCATGTTCGACTGGACCTATGTTGGTCGGGGGCCCTGTGGAATTGAATTGGGTTGGTACCTCGCTGTAAATTCAACCCGCCTGGCATGTGCGAAGGAAGACTTTATCAACCAGTACAGGTCATATTTAGAATTATATCTGAGATTTATTATTGACGAAAATACCTGGTCATCGATTGTCGATCTTGCCATTATTACGGGGGCCAGAATGATGTTATGGAATAAAGCGCTTGGTTATCAGACTGGTACTCAAAGAGGAATAGATGAATGGGAATGGTGGGTTACTCAGTTGGAGAAGATTATTATATAAAATTGTATATTTAGTTAGCAGCTAAATTGAATTTATAACCCCTGGAACAATTTTATGCAAAAGCTAATCATATCTTTCTTAACCGGAGTATTAATAATTCCGACTGTTTTTTTTATGCAGGCCACTGCATCCGATAAAGTGACTGTTACCACTTCTCCTCAAACGGCAAAGATTTATGTGGACGGGATACTAATGGGTACTGGTAAAGTGGCTGTAAAAGTTTCCAAAAATTCCTGTGTAACCGTGGACGTTAAGCTGGATGGATATATTCCGGAGACAAGAACATATTGCGACAAGAAGGGAATCGCTGATCCCCCCTCTTCAGAATATATTCAATTGCAGGAAGATGAAGCTTTTTCCTCCACCACAGAATCCAATATTGCTAATATTGATGTTCAATTAAATGTAAATCCATCTAAATCCAAGGAAGAAGCATGGAAGGAAATTGTAGGCGTCGTGTTGGAAAAATTTGATGACCTGGAAAACAGCGATGAGAAAACAGGTTATTTGCGTACGTCCTGGGTAGGCATGACATTTAAGTCCAATACCATTCGTGTACGCTTCATTGTAAAACAATCCTCAGAGTCCCCATTGGTATATAGGGCCAAATTTGTTTCAGAATCATCAGGGAAACCAGGTACACCTTACAATGCAGATGAGCAGTACAAAGCATTTAACCGTATACTTAAAAAATACGATGGTTTCCTCGATGAATTAACTACTAAACTGAAAAATTAAGTTCGGGCAATAAAATTTAAAAACTAAAACATATTCTCATGAAAAAGGAATTCATGTTTTACATACGTAATGCAGGAGATGCCAAATTGGCTTTAACTGAAGACGAACATTTAGAATTCATCAAAAAATGTGAAGTCTATATTGGGCGACTGAAGGCAGAAAATAATCTGGTTGCTGCTCAACCATTAGTCAGAGAAGGATTGGTTATTTCAAGAAATGGTAATAATTGGAATAGCACACAAATTGATGCATCAAAAGAAGTACAGGTTGGATATTACCATATCAGGGCAAATGATTTGCAGGAGGCGATAGCAATGGCTAAAGAAAATCCTGAATTCGAATACGTCCCTTCAGCAACAATAGAAATAAGACCCATTAAAATGAAAGAAGAGAAAACGAATTTCGTATATCCAACTTAATGGAAAACCCAATTTGTCAACTGCAATGGGTCTGTGAGCAATGGGATTATGGAATTAAATTTTCCATTAATGCATTGTGATTTTTCGGATACGAAAATTGTACTCGTCTGCAACGAAAAGATTACCCTGGGCATCAAATGCCAGTCCTGTGGGAAAATTAAACAGGGCGAGTTCTGCAGGTCCGTCAGCATAACCAAAACCAAAATTATTTGAATCTGCAGGATAAAAAGTTTCATTTCCAGCCAAAACGCTGACCGCTCCGAGCGGTGTAATTTTCATGATCGCACCTTTTGCGGTTATATAAATATTACCTGCTGCATCAGTGCATATTCCGGGAAGTGAATTATACGAGTCTCGATAGTTATAAAATCCAACGATCCCCAAAGTACTAACAAGGCCAGAAGGAGTAATTTTCCGAACACATTGGCATTGCAAATCTCCTGCATAGACATTTCCCTGAGCATCTGTTGTCAAACCTCCGATATTTCCAAACCTTGCTGCCGTGTCCTGACCATTCACATAACCAAGATGAGTTACAAATTGAACTGGTATAATCGGACCGGGATTATCAACCCTTGTAGTCCCTTTCCCGGCAAATGTGCTTACCATTCCGGAAGGTGAAATTTTCCGAATCGCCCCAGGCTCAGCAACGTAGACATTGTTCTGTGGATCAACAGCAAGGTTGCCTGGATTAAAAAAAGATGCCTGTGCAGCAGGTCCGTCCACAGATCCACTATCCATCCCTCCGGCAAAAAAAGAGACATTTCCATTAGAGATTATTCGGATAGTATTATTATTCGTAACATAAAGATTGCCCTGTGAATCAATAGCCATACCTCCAGGGCCACTAAACTCTGCCTGCAAATTTGGTCCGTTGACATTACCTGGCACATGGTCACCTGCAAATGTGGAAACTGACCCGGCTGATATTTCGCGAATGCAATAAGCCCCATCTAAAACAAAAAGATTGCCTTGTTTGTCAAAACATAATTTTAGTGGGGAAATTTTTGCAAGCGAATCCGGTCCGTCTCCAAAATCATACTGTGAACTTGAAGAGCCGGTACCTGCGAATGTCGTTACGAAAACTGTTGGCCCATAAATAAAACCAGGAGCTGGTGAAGATACTCCATTTACAAAGACGGCTCCTGTGGATGTCAGCGGTACGATAACATATAATGTATCAGCAGATGCTTTTTCTACCACCGCAGTTACGCCGTTAATAGTTACTGTATCTTTTACAGGATTCGTATTAAAGTGGGTTCCTATAATTTGGATCGTATCGCCCTGTTTTCCCCAGCCGGGCTTCACACTTGTAATACTTATTATATTGGTGAAGACCGAAAATAAAGATGTCGAATCCAAAATCCCATTCACAGATACATATCCCGAGGCATTACCAGGCGGAACGATAACATAAAGAGTATCAGCGCTTGCCTTTATTACCTCTGCCACAATACCATTAAACTTTACAGTATCCTTTGAAGGAGTCAGTGAAAAATTGGTGCCGACTATGACTATGGTATCTCCTGGGTTTGCTGTCAGCGGTTTTATGGATTTAATTGTAATCGCTTGTGGTGGCGGCGTATTGATAATTGGTTCACCTTTTTTGCAGGAACTAAAAAATATAAAGACAAAAACAACAGGTATTATTCCCTGATTCTTTATCATTTTTTGAACGCTCTGGTAAATTCCAAAGAAGCGGAAGTCTTGAGGGCTTGAAATCTGACTTATCATGACAGGCTCATTTTTAAACGAAGAATGATGATCATTTTCGTCCATCCTGAAATTACTATGAATTTGAGGCGTTTTAAAATTGATTTTCAGTCTCAGCAAGATTTGTCTGGGATAAATTACTATTTACCGGTCTCGCGTTATGTTTGATCGCAAAAATTGCAACTTTAAGGCAGGTTGCAGTATGGATTAGTAATTTTCAATAAAAAAAATCTGGGAAACAAGAAAGATACCGGGATAGGATTACTTATGATATTGGTCGTCGGTAACTTTTTCCATCCATTCAACCACTTTTCCATCAAGTTGTTCCTGAATGGCGATATGTGTCATAGCTGTGGTTGGAGATGCTCCGTGCCAATGTTTTTCACCTGGAGAAAACCAAATCACATCACCTGGATGGATCTCTTCAACCGGGCTTCCTTCACGTTGTGCCCAGCCACAACCGGAAGTGATAATAAGTGTCTGACCCAGCGGATGCATATGCCACGCTGTTCGGGCGGCTGGCTCAAAAGTTACATGGGCACTGGCAACGCGCGCTGGAGCACTTGCCTGAAATAAAGGGTCAACACGCACGGCACCTGTGAACCATTCGGCAGGTCCTTTGCCGGAAGGCTGCGTGCCAATTCTTTTGATTTCCATAAAAAATACCTTTTATTTTTACTGAATTTTATTCCAGGCAAAGGTTAAGAAAATCTTGCCGGCGGCTCAAATCTCCGGTAATTTAATAAATTGGTACTTTTTTTTGAATTTGTGAGATTAGGTTTTGAAACTGTATTTAAAAGCAGGGTATGTTAAAAAAATACCTGGTAATCCATTTCATTCATTTTTTAGCAGGCATTTTTTTATTGTCTTTATGTATTTCGGCATACGGACAGTCCGTTCACTCACAAAATCAACCAGATTCAACTTGGATTGGCCAACGCATAATCATGCTCCAGGGTTTTGGAGAAGTAAATGCTATCGATACAAATGGAAATATTCAGATTAAAGAAGTACCAAATATTGTAGCCTCTGTTTCCCAATGCATCTAAAAAACAATAGGAAAAAAAAGCACCGTCATGTTACAGTTTCTCAGCATAATCATCGCCCTGCTGCTCCTTTTATTTTTGGCGCTCCCGCTATTTATCAAAAAGGAATATACGATTGAACAAAAAGTAGTCATCAGTAAACCGGATCCTGTAGTATTTGATTTTGTAAAATTGCTGGGGAATCAGACCTACTATAACAAATGGGTGATGATGGATCCAAATGTGAAAAGAACCGGCACAGGCATCGACGGTACTGTCGGATTTATTTCTGCCTGGGACAGCAATGTCAGAAATGTAGGAAAGGGCGAACAGGAAATCACACGAATTCTACAGGGATCACAGATTGATTCAAAAGTCCGTTTTGAAAAACCATTTAAAAATGTTGCAGATGTCCAGATGACCACAAAAGCGATTTCCGCTGGACAAACCGAATTAACATGGACAATGTGCGGGCAAAATAAATATCCAATGAATATTATGAATTTGTTTATCCCTGGTATGCTGTCAAAGGATATGACCGAAAGCCTTCATAACCTGAAGAGTGTATTAGAAAAAGGCGCAATGTAACAGCATTATTTCGAAACATTAGACACCAAATTATCACACCTCCTGCCATTTTTCAAATCCTTTTCTCCCCATCGTTGTATCACATCAATCACAGGCATCAATGATTTTCCATATTTGGTTAATTTATATTCTACCCTCGGCGGAATTTCAGGGTAAATAATGCGATCAATGATTTTATCTTCTTCCAATTCTCTCAATTGATTTACCAGCATTTGTTTGCTTATGTCCTGAATCAATTTATGCAAACTGCTAAATCTATTTACTTTATTGTCGATCGCATAAATAACCAATACTTTCCATTTCCCACCAATCCGGTTCAAAAAATGAGTAACACCACAATTATGGGGATTAAAATCTTTGTTTTTACGCTTATGTTCCATTAGTCAATAATTATGTACTATAAATAAAAATATAGACTACTCTTACAAAATAGGACAAAGATAGCAGCTTTGTGTTCTAAATTTAACTGTTATGACAAGCCTTGATTTTTTAAAATCAGCTCCACCCAATCGTGTTAACAACATCGTTTTGGTGCACGGAGCATGGGCTGATGGTTCAGGATGGGATGGCGTATACAAAAATTTAAAAGCAAAAGGTTATCACATTACAATTGTACCTAATCCGAATACGAGTCTTTCAGAAGATGTTAAGATTACAAAGGCTGTTCTTTCGATGCAGGAAGGTCCGGTCATTTTGGTTGGACATTCTTATGGAGGAGCGATTATTACTGAAGCGGGAGATACATCAAATGTTGCCGGTCTAGTATATGTAGCAGCCTTCGCTCCCGATGCCGGTGAGTCATTGTTTAAAATGCAGCAAGCCGGACCAGCTGATCCTAATACTCCTATCCTTCCTCCCAGAGACGGCTTCATATGGGTTGACAAATCTAAATTTCATGCAGACTTCTGTGCTGACTTGCCATCTGAAAAAGCCGCTTTCATGGCTGATTCACAAGTGCCCGTAGGTTTAGCGGCCTTTACGACAGATTTGACCACTGCAGCCTGGAAGAGTAAAAAAAGCTGGTACATCGTCAGCAAAAATGATCGGATGATTCCGCCGGATGTTGAAAGAATGATGGCAAAACGAGCCGGTTCAAAAATTACTGAGATTGAGGCGAGTCATGCAGTGTACATCAGCCATGCTGCTGAAGTAGCAGCTATTATTGAAAAAGCAGCAATGGAAGCCAACAACTAAATTTTGGCATGTGGAACAAATAAAAAAACTATCACTCGGAAAATGGGAAAGCATCGCACCTGAAGTGAGGCCGAGTAGTACTAAGAATGCGGACGGTACCCTGAAGCCGTTTTATTTGACAAGGAAATTTACTCTTCTTGATGATGATACTTTCGAACTTCTTGTAACTAATTTCGCCGATCCGTATGCGAAAATCCCAATAACAAAAATGTCGATCAAGGGACATGTTGAATGGAAAGGTCCACATCAGATAGCGGTGGGTGCGCAAAAAGTCGATTTCACTGCAGACATCGAATATACAATCACTCCAATGATTCAGGCTTTTGTGGACATCCTCAACAAATTCACGAAAGGATTTAATGAATGGCAGATTGGCGAACCCCAAAACATTCTTAAAAAAGCGTTTCCTCCATTTGGTTTGGTTGAAGGACAACTTTTCAAAGAGTATGATCTGATTTATATAAATGAAGGGTTGATGTTTTGGGGAGCGCGACATATCGATGGTCGCGGATTTGATACAGAAGAAAACCGCCCAACCAATTTGCAGATTCCTATGAAGAAGAGCTAGTCATCAATTGCAGACCTGTGAATGCACGATTTAGTTTTCGGATATAAAAAAATATTGATCACGGTAAATCCACATTCTGATATGACCAAAGATTCATTACCAAACATCGGTACGGTCGCAACGAAAGAGATTGACGGTCTTTCTATACGATATGCCCAGGTCGGAGTTTCGAATGGCATACCAATATTTCTTACTGCCCCCTGGCCAGAAAGTATTTATTCTTTTCATCGTCTTGTAACACATCTCGCTGAAGAACATCAACTCTTATTAGTTGACCTGCCCGGTTTTGGACTTTCGCAAAGTCGTTTTGACATTATGTCGCCGGAAGCAATGGGCGATTTTATAATCAGACTTCTCAGTAATTTTGGTATAAGACGAACACATGCCATTGCTCTTGATGTGGGCACACCAGCAATTTTATTCACTGCTTCAAAACAACCGGAACTTTTTGAAAGTTTAATTATAGGCGGAGGTGCTATGCGTCCCGATCTTGCCGATGGTCCTTTGAAGGAACTCATTTTTTCACCAACAGGATCTTTAGCTACGATTGGTGCAGATGGTGTGAAGTCTTATTTAGAACAGGCAGCGGTATTGACACCGGCACCTATCATCGAAGATTTTCGAGCTGCCTCATCTGGTCGAAGGCTTGAGGATGCGACGCAATACGTGCGCGGATATATTCAGGATAGTCCTAAACTCGAACCTCTATTGTCCAAAATAAAAACCCCCACATTGATTATTGCAGGAAAAAATGATAAGATAGTGCCACCGGTAAACGGGAAATTTCTTGCAGAAAGGCTCCCAAACAATCGTAACATATTGCTTGAGGCAGACCATCGCGTTTGGGAAGAAGCAGCAAATGAATTTAATGACGCAATTACATTATGGGTTGATGAAGATTACCATTTACTGGTCGCCCCTCGCTATCTTCACTAATCATCCTTTTTGCTGAACAAATTGAACTGACCTATCACCGCTTTTAGGTAAGGAAGATAATTAAATTTATCCTGATAATTCTACCCGTTATTTTATTACAAAAACAATAATACATTTGGCGCAGATAGCTAGCCGTCATCAGCGTTCCAAAACAACAACTAAAATGACAAATAAAGCCTTAGTTTTTTTAATGGTAGTAATACCGGCTGTTACAACTCTTCAGGCACAGATTTCAAAACAGGTAAAACAAATGGCTTATACGGATTCGCTTAGACTGACCCGTATTTTTATAGATATCCATGAAAATCCTGAACTCGGTTTTATGGAAGTTCGCACTTCGGGAATCGTTGCAAAAGAATTGAAAACACTTGGCTACGAAGTAATAACCGGAATAGGAAAGACGGGTGTCGTTGGCATATTTAAAAACGGTGATGGTCCCATTGTCATGTACCGGGCAGATATGGATTGTAATTCAGTAAAAGAAATCACTGGGATTTCGTATGCTAGCACAAAGACGATGAAAAAAGAGGATGGTACAGAAACTCCTGTGATGCATGCCTGCGGGCACGACGCTCATGTAACATGGATGCTGGGCATTGCAAAAATCATGATGATTTTAAAAAATGAATGGCATGGAACATTGATTTTTTTAGCACAGCCCGCCGAAGAACTGGTGAAAGGAGCACAAGCTATGGTAAATGATAGCATGTATGCCAAAGGCGTACCTGTGCCGGATTACTTATTGGGAATGCATACTGCATCTTTTTTTCCTGTGGGACAAATTTCAAATGGAACGGGTGTTCGCATGGCGGGGACTGATCAGCTAGATGTTACATTTTATGGTGTGGGTGCTCATGGAGCTTCCCCTCAGTTCGCCAAAGATCCAATCTTAATGGCTTGCAATGCGATCTTACAATATCAGACCATTATCAGCCGAAATATTCCGGCACAGGACGTTGCAGTTTTAACGGTGGGTTCCATCCAGGCAGGTGCCGACAACAATGTGATACCTGCATCAGCCGTTTTAAAAATAAGTCTTCGCTGGTTCGATGAAAAAACAAGAAATACTTTATTGGATGGGATCAAAAGAATTAATGAAGGAATTGCAGTTGCCAATGGACTTTCAGGCGAACAATATCCAAAAATAAAAATGAAAGGAAGCGCTTTTCCACTTGAAAACAATGTCGCCATGACGAATAAGATAAATGTGGCCCTTAGCTCCGTTATGCCTGCTGAAAATATTATTGTTAACAGACCTCCCGTTATGTACTCAGAAGATTTTCAAAATTTAATCTATGGAAATAAAAAGTCGGTAAGTGATTATATCCTGGTTGGTACAGCCAATCAGTCTCTTTTTGCAAAAGCCATAAGTGAAGGGAAAGCAGCTCCGTTCAATCATCATGCCGGGGACTTCCAGGTTGATATTTCTACTATTCCCTGGGGAACCGAGATTGGCGCCGTTTCTTTATTGGCGATATTTAAAAAGTAAAGATTAATAAATCAACATAACAACTTCTCCATAAGCGCGCTGGGAAAGTTAAGACGGGTAATGTTGGTGCTTAACCTTTAAGATTAAAAAATCTATTATTTTTAAGGTGAAATACAAACCCCCGTGTAACCCAACTAAAAAATATGCAAATTCAAAAAGATGGCAATGGAATGATTATCACACTGAGCCAGGCATTTGACAGCCGCATTAAAATGCTCAATTTACTCTATGCTCTTTTTTTCTTTTTCAGCGGCCATTATTTTATATTTCGCGGTTTTTATGGAACCGATAATAATACCGGAGCCACTATTATTGCAACTGTTTTTGCTATTGCATTTTATATTGCTTCCATTCGGTTCTTTAACAAAGCAGTCCTTTTTGAAAAATTGCAAATCAATGCCCGTGAAATTAGATGGATGGAAAAAAGTTTATTCAAATCGAAGGCTATTTCCTTTGATATAAAAGAGATTTCTAATTTCCGTTTTATTGAAAAAGGGACTATGGCACCTCATCCGCTGGCAGGTCAGTCCATGGATTATCTTGGTTTTCAAACCCAGGAAATAATGATTAGTCAGCTTGGAGGCGACAATCAGTTAGCGTTTGATTATAAAGGGCAGACCATTTCATTTGGCGCAGATCTCTATTCATATGAATTTGATGAAATTAAATCCGTTTTCGATAAGGAAGCTGGCACTGATAAAATAGCAGATCAGTGAGGATAAAGCTCATAAAGGCTGCCTTTTCTGTACCGGGCCATTCGTCTTTTAACAAAGCTGGAAGATCTTTGTGCTGGCTGGCGCCCTGGTTATTTTTATTGCACTGGTGACCGTCAGTTTCCAGGCCGGAATCATTAATTTTAATAAAACTTTCTATATGAAAACCTACAGCCTGCTACTGCCTTTTCTAACGATCTTATGTTTGCAAAGTTCGGCGCAATCGAATTCCGACCAGGCAAAACAATCTAGTCATCAGAAACTTAAACGTGGGATCGATGCCAAACAATTTCATTTTTTAGCCACGTCCGCTACTACTTCCAAAGGCAGGACAGCTCAGTTAACCGGAGGTTATTTTATATTTTTAGGGGGAGACAGTCTTACGGTTGAATTACCTTTTTTTGGAACGGCTAATCAATCCAGTCATTATGGAGCATCAAAGGAAGATGCAGGAATTAACTTCCATACGCACCAGTTCTCCTATAAGGCCGATACAACAAAAAAAGGAGGCTGGGATATTACCATACAACCGGACGGCCAGAGTTCAGCAAGCAGAATTTATTTATCCATAAGCTCTACGGGGAGTTGCAGAACCACTGTTATCAGCAACGTGCGGTCGAACATGACATTTTATGGAAATGTCCTTTCTAATTTTAAAGATTAGGAAGCGGCTTTGTATTACTTCAAATGCTTCTCTAAATTTTCTAAATATTGTGTCCATGCTCCGGCACAACCATCGTAACATTCAATTTTTGGAACCAGTCCTTCATGCCTAAAAGTGACTTTCGTTTTACCGGATTGATTTGAAATATCAAAACATATTTTCGTACCTGTCCATTCATCCGGCTTCTTCAAAAAATTCAAATTACTTTCCGTTACAAGCCAGACAATTCTTTTGTTTGATTCTGCCTCTATTAATTTTTGTTTGGTATAATGTGCGCCATTTCCTGCTTTAAAAGTAAACTCATCATTCAATATACTGCTGTCTCCTTTAATTTGCTCCCCATATAAACCCGTCCACCAACTGCGCACGTCAAGCAATGTGTTAAAAACATTTTTGGCGGATTCAGAAGTTTGAAAGCCGAATGTGAATCCGTTTGTCTTTTTACGATCATTCAGCTTCCATTTTTCAATCAGCTCTTCATTAAATACTCCGTCCTTGTCTTTTGGAGTTGGCTCACCTTTGCCTGTCGTAATCAATTTATCTAAGCTATTGGTGACAAAACCTGTCCACGCATCATAGCAGACATCATAGCATTCATCGGCAGACGTTAAACCTATCTGTGTAAACTGAAGCTGTGTCTGCTTTCCTTTTTTGCTGATGTCAAAAACAATGTCATCACCTTTCCATTCAGTATCATCATTAATAAAATTGAAATGATTTTCCAACACTTGCCAAACCACTTTTTTGCCGGGAATCAGTTCTGTAATTTTTATTTTGCAAGTATGTACATCTTTATAATGATAAAGGAACATTGCATTCAGTTTATCTGTATTGCCATCAATATTTTCCGACCACCAGCCACGGACATTGTTAACTGCCTTAAAAACTTCCTGTGGCGTCTGATCAACCAAAATCGTAGTTGTGAAATTTTTACTGTTCATATTAATTGTGATTTATTCCGGTTGTAAAGCTAAAGTCTATAAATCTATTTTTAGATGTGTAATATGGACTTTCTAAGGGGTTGTTTTGGACTTGATAAAGAGTTAGATTTGATGAAAATATTTGAACTATGAAACATATTACTATTCTGGTGCCTGATGGACAAAGCAACCTGAGCACGGTGGCAAGTATTGTGGGTGCGTCCGAAATATTTGCTGAGGCAAATGCATGTTGGAAAAGAAATGGGAAAAGAGAATTGTATAAAGTGGAAATCGCAGGTATTTCAAAAAAAGTGGATTATAAAGAAGGCTTAATCACATTAAAACCGCAAATCAATATTTCCGCTATTGTTAAAACCAACCTGATTGTCATTCCTTCCTCTTTAGTTCGCAGTTATAAAAATGCAGGGAAGGGGAACCAGTTATTGATGGACTGGATTGAACAGCAATATAAGCAGGGTGCTGAAGTAGCCAGCCTTTGCTCAGGAGCATTTATGCTTGCTTCATCCGGAGTGCTTGACGGTAAAAGCTGCTCCACGCATTGGGCATTTGCCAATACATTCAGAAATATGTTTCCGCAGGTGAATTTGAGAGAAGAAAAATTGATTACCGATGAATATGGCATCTATACAAACGGCGGTGCTTACTCATTCCTGAACCTGATTATTTACCTTGTAGAGAAATATTTTGACAGACAAACCGCTATTTATTGTTCAAAGGTATTTCAGATAGATATGGACAGGGACAGCCAGTCCCCTTTTGCTATTTTCTCAACACAGAAAAATCATAATGATAATGTAATTAAGGAAGCACAGACATACATTGAAATGAATCTGAGTGAAAAAATTTCAATGGAAGATTTATCTGCAAAGTTTGCTGTTGGCAGACGTCATTTCGACAGGCGATTTATCAGAGCAACGGGCAACACACCCTTAGAATATTCGCAACGTGTAAAAATAGAATCAGCAAAGAAAGCGTTTGAGACAACCCGCAAAAATGTAGGTGAAGTAATGTATGAAGTAGGTTATTCTGATACAAAAGCTTTTAGGGAGGTATTTAGAAAAATTACTGGCATGTCTCCATTGGAATATAGAGATAAGTATAATAAAGAAGCCATGGTGCTGTAATTCATCCTCGATTTTTTACTCGGATCTTAAACTATTCACCGGGTTCGCGTTCGCTGCTCTAACAGATCGAAAAATAATCAGGATTGCCGTAATGGTTCCCAGAATCAGAATGGAAAACAGAAAGGGTAAAATGGTAATATTTATCCTGTAGGCATATCCGTTCAGCCATTTATGAATAATCACATATGCTATCGGACATGAAATGGCACCGGCCAGGAGAATGATCAGTAAAAATTCTTTGATGAACAATGCCATGATGCCTGCGACCGAAGAACCCAATACTTTACGGATGCCGATTTCCCTTCTGCGTTTTTCGATACTCAAAGAAACCAGTCCAAATACTCCCAGTAAAACAATAATGGCAGCAAGAGCTGTTGCCGTATAAGAAGCCTGCTTCAATTGTATTTCTGTTTTGTAAAGATTTTTCAGCCGGTCGTCCATGAAGCGATATTCAAATGCCGACCCGGGTAACAGAACAGACCAGTTCTTTTGAAGTGTTTCGATGGTTTTACCCAGATTGCCAGGCCTGACGCGGAAAGACAAA
>Ga0207065_1058_pt1 | contig 26527 bp, 31 predicted proteins | sample Alteio_BWMinCont_27_FD_153492 | JGI IMG/M metagenome (GOLD analysis project Ga0207065, IMG submission 153492) | Enriched cells from forest soil in Barre Woods Harvard Forest LTER site, Petersham, Massachusetts, United States -... | ecosystem: Environmental > Terrestrial > Soil > Temperate forest >...
GCTCTGGCGTAGTAACCTGGGTTAATAAAAATATAGGTTCTACCATAAGGGAAGGTGAATCACTTGTGCGCATAGCAGATCTGGGAAGTTTTAAAGTAAAAGGAAGTCTTTCTGATAATTATATAGACCAGCTGTATAATGGCATGACCGCTATCATTCGCATCAATGAAACGAAAATGCGGGGGAAGGTCGCGAATATTTATCCCTCGGTTCAAAATGGTATTGTATCATTTGAAATAACATTGAATGAATTGAATAACAAATTGTTCCGTCCGAATATGAAAGTGGACGTATTTCTTGTTACCTCAACTCATAATAATGTATTGCGTGTTTCTAATGGTGCGACCTTTAAGTTTAATTCGGCCTGTTCTACACTTTCTCTTGTGCCACCACCTGCATTTAATAGGCGTTTCGCATTTTCTACATCTGCTGTGAGGCTATTTATTTTCAGTTGTTTGATATCATTATTTGATTTGATATCATAAAAACTTTTATCCAGTTGAAGTTTCAATTTTTTTATGTCGTTGCGTTTTGTTTCTAATTGAAATTTCAATTTTTTATATTCAGTTTGGGATGTGGTTTTATCAAGGGTAAGAATGGATTCTCCGGCTTGTACTTTACTGCCTGCATCTTTGATTACTTTTTGAATGGAAGCGGAGATTGGGCTTGTAATTGTTTCTTCAAATTCCGGCAACACTTCTCCGGAGGCATTGATGGTATTTTCAATATTTCCCTTTTCGACAACTGCTGTTGTGATCGCAGATTTATTTATGGAGGATTTAAAAGAAAAGCGCACGAACCAGATGGCTGTTAGTAAAACAAACATCGATGCGAGAATCGAAATGATAATCTTTCGCTTCCTTTTCAGAATGACATGTTCAGAAAGAACTGTATCCATATTCCTCAGTTTGTCCTAGAGGGTTCAAGCCGAATGCCAGGCGTAAAAGGAACGGGATCAAATGATTAGTGAGATTTTAAATGTAAATATTGTTCGAAAGCGAACATTTTGTTCGCAATTAAATTGCAGGTGATGAAATCAGGCTTAATCGGGAAACAGACCTGCGTCGAGCATTATGTTCAGTTCAATCCAAGCATAGACCGTTCACTACTGTTTAACTGGAGCGAATCGATAATTTTATTATTTGAAGGATAGATAAAAAGGAAGTTGCTGATCAGGACAATGACCATCCAGAGAAAAGAGCGGTTTGTAGTTACGTAATAAGCGATAATGGCAAACATGGCAGGAAATTCACAAAGCGCCATTCTGATGATCAGTGCAGCACGGTATTTTTCGAGTTTTTTTCCCAGGTCCTCTTCAGGGTCAATGTCAGACAAACGCTTCCGAAAAAGAAAGAAGGAGGCGGGGATCGCTCCTACAGATATCACTACTATTGCGACCTGCAGCATGGGAGTCAGTGATTTAATTCCGGTAGAAAGCATTCCGGTCTCAACCAATACAGTCACTATAAGGGCAAATAAAACCTGGCCGGCCAGTAGGGCGAGATAAAGTATTCTGATTGCTTTCAGGTCGTTGGGTTGAGGTTCCATGATTCAAAGAAAATAAAAAGAAATTAAATAGTCGCATTTACCCCGAATAATAAGGTTATTCCAGCCGGCCAGACTGCGCTTTATCTTACTCTTTTGAGAGGTATATAAGAGGTATATAAGTGGTGGATCGGTATTGGAATCCTCAATCCGGTGTGATACAATAATGGAATTTATTAAGCAATTAGATTTAATTGATTCTCACTATATTATAAAATATTACATTCTCTTACTCCGGCCAGGTGTATGAAAAAAGCCGCCAGTTACAAAGTTTTATTTGTAAGGGTTTTTATTTAGTATATTTTCATGGAACCTGGAGCCCGTCAGTGGAAAATGCAAGAGAATAACCAGGTCCTTAATGCCGTCCCACGAAAGAAATTATTTCTACTTTTTTTAACCCTTAATGTTCTACTTTTTTTAATCCTTAAAGCATGCAATCAACCAATTTAAAACGTTCTGGCTTATTCGCCTTATTAATTTCATTCTTAGTAATACTAGGCTGGGAAATGCATTTGCGAAATCAGGGAAATAAGGTTTCTTACGATGACAATGAAGCATTGTGGGCTGATAAAAGAGCCATGGTTTATGAGCCGAGCGATAGAGCAACTGTTTTCGCCGGTTCTTCCAGAATCAAGTATGACCTGGATATTTCAACCTGGGTAGCCCTTACGGGGCAACAGGCGATACAACTTGCCAATGTTGGAAGCAATCCGAGACTGGTTTTAAAGGATCTCGCGAATGATGAAAATTTTAAAGGCAAGCTGATTGTAGACGTTACAGAAGGGGTATTTTTTTCTGAGCAGTCTTTCTACGATTGGAGAACAAAAAAGAAGATTGCCTATTATAAGGACAGGACTCCCACACAGCGCTTCAGTTTTCAGGTTGACCATGTGTTGGAATCACAATTTGTTTTTCTGGATCAGGATAACTTTTCGATAAATGCGATGCTGGATAATATGCATATACCTTCCAGACCAGGTATTTTTCCAGGATTGTTTTTCCCGATAGGATTTACACCTGTCAATTTTGAAAGACAGTCATATATGACCCCCGGGTTTGTTGCAGATACCAGTCAGCAAAACGCAGTGAAAGGAATATGGGCTCATGGCATGCTACGAAAAGCAGATCATCAAATGTTGACCGACCAAATGGATGCAATATTTAATTCCGTAAAATCAGATATTGACAAAATCAGAGCCAGGGGCGGTGATGTAATGTTTGTTCGCCCACCTTCCAGCGGGCCGCTTAAGGAAGCTGAACTGAAAGGGTTTCCTAGGGCCGCATATTGGGATCGTTTATTAACTTTTACCGGATGCAAAGGCATTCATTATGCGGATTATCCTGCCACAGCAGATTTGATCTGCCCTGAATGGTCGCATCTGTGTCCGGCAGATGCAGTTGTTTATACAAAGAGCCTGGTAAAAGCACTTAAAGAGGAAAAAGGCTGGTTCTGATTCTAAAATTTTTTAAACCCGACAATCAAAATCAAATACGAATAATATAAAACCTGAAATATGAAAACAGGCAATATTATACGGGCTGGGGTTCTCGCTGTTATATTATCACTTCTGGCAACAGCAACATGGGAATTCTATTTACGTCATAAAGGCAATGCCATCTATTATGACGATAATGAGGCTATGTGGGCACATTATCGGGGAAAGGTTTATGAACCCTCCGACGAATCAACCGTGTTCCTCGGTTCATCCAGAATAAAATTTGATCTCGATATTCCTACCTGGCAAAGCATTACAGGTAATCATGCCATTCAATTGGCAAACGTGGGTAGTGATCCGGTTCCTTACCTGGTGGATCTCGCAGATGATAAAAAATTTAAAGGAACCCTGGTAGTGGATGTTACAGAAGAATTGTTTTTTTCTGATTTCTCACCGCAAGATGTTGCGACAGATAAAAAGATAAACTATTATAAAAAGATTACTCCTACACAGCGGTTTAGTTTCCAGGTAAATCATGTTCTCGAATCACAATTCGTTTTCCTGGATCAGGACAGATATTCGCTAAACTCCATGCTGGATGAATTGCCTTTAGCTCACCGACCCGGTACTTATCCTGAGCCTGATTTCCCTGATGATTTTGGTGTGGTTGATTTTAACCGGCAGTCCTTAATGACTCCCAGATTTGTTGCAGATACCAGTCTGCAGAATAGGGTAAAGGCTATATGGGTTTGCTTGGGCAGAATGATGGCCGGACCCCCACCTTCTACCGGTAAGCTGGATTCTTTATTAAATGTGATCAAAGTTGCGACGGATAAAATTAAAAGCAGGGGCGGACAGGTATTATTTCTTCGCACTCCTTCCAGTGGTCCAATGCTGGAGAATGAAAAGAAAGGATTTTCAAAATCCCAATACTGGGACAAGCTATTAGCTGTTACCGGATGCCCTGGAATATTTTACGCGGATTATCCTTCCTTATCAAAATTTGTTTGTCCGGAGTGGTCCCATCTGAAACCTGGTGATGCGGTGATTTTTACAAAGGAATTAATTAAAATTCTTCAAAAAGATAAGGGATGGACATTCAGTAAAAAATCTAATTCAATATAATTATTCATAACCCCCTAATAACTCAACGATGCTTTTTAACTCATATACATTTATTGTATTTTTTATTATCGTTCTGATCTTACACAATCTTCCATTTTCGTGGAGGGCAAAGAAGATCAACCTTCTGATAGCCAGCTATGTTTTTTATGCAGCCTGGAATCCTCCATTTATACTTCTGCTTTGGCTCTCAACTGTCGTGGATTTTTTTGTTGGCAGGGCGCTGTATACACAGGAAAACAAACATAAGAAAAAACTACTGCTTGTAATAAGCCTGATCGGCAACCTTGGCATGCTTTGTTTTTTCAAGTATGGCGGGTTCCTCCTGGAAAATTTTACTTACCTGGTGAACGCGATTGGTATTAATTTTCATCCTGCAAAACCCAATATCATCCTGCCGGCAGGTATTTCGTTTTATACATTCACCACTTTGTGCTATACGATCGACATGTATAAAAAGAAAAGTAAGCCGGTGGAATCCATGTTGAATTTTTCTTTATTCGTGACCTTCTTCCCACACCTGGTAGCAGGACCGATCGTAAGACCTCCCCAACTGGTTCCTCAATTCGAATCCCCGCGTAAGGCAAATACGCAGCAATTGTTTCAGGGTCTTTTTTTGCTGACCCTCGGACTTTTTATGAAAGTATTTCTGGCAGATGGTATGCTTTCGGGCCCCGCAAACAATTCATTTGGTGCAACGACTGCTTTGCAGTCTATCGATGCCTGGATGGGAGTACTTGCTTTTTCGGGACAGATCTTTTTTGATTTTGCAGGCTATTCTTTATGTGCAATAGGCGCTGCTCTTTGTCTCGGTTTTGTATTGCCGAATAATTTCTTATATCCCTATGCAGCAGTGGGTTTTACAGATTTCTGGCGGAGATGGCATATTACCCTTTCCTCCTGGTTAAGGGATTATTTATACATTCCCCTGGGAGGAAACAGGGCGGGGAAATACAGGACATATTTTAATTTAATGATCACCATGCTGCTCGGAGGACTCTGGCATGGAGCAAAATGGACTTTCGTAGCCTGGGGTGCACTGCACGGAATATATTTATGTGTTGAGAAAGCATTTCGTGATATTAGAAAATCTTCTGTAGAAAAAACTTTCATCAAAGCTCCTGAAAGAAAAGTTGTAAGAGCATCTTTTGCTCCTGAAATAAATCACCCTAAAAACCTTAAGAATTTTATTCTTGCCCTGGGCACTTTTTTCCTGGTAAATGTTACCTGGGTATTTTTCAGATCAACCGATTTTACTTCTGCCTGGCGGATGCTTCATTCCATGTTTATAAATAATCCTAAAAACACCGCTGTATTGACGACTTTAGAGATTTACAAGGTTGGGATTATCATACCGTTATTATTGATTGCTCATTGGTTGATGAGAAATACACAGGCTCTATCAGTTGCCGGCAAAACGCCTTGGTGGGTTTTGGGACTGGTTTGGTCGGCGATGATCATTTTAATTTTGTTGAGTCAGAATGCGAGCAGTGCATTTATTTATTTTCAATTTTAATAAATAAGAACATTTCTATGCACTCCAGTCCCAAAGGACAATGTCCCAGTAGGTGCCACCGTAATGCAGCGTATCAACAACCAGAAATCCTGTTTTAAGATGCGCTTTTAATGATCTGGAATTGTTATTTGCGATATCTGTCAGGCAATATTCAAATTTCCCGGACAGACTGGTTTTAAAATGCTGATACATTTGCTGAACTAAACCCAACCCGCGATAGTTCTTTGCAACGCACAATTGCCCAACTACAACATAGTTGGAATTTTTTAGTAATTGCCCCTTGTATTTAATTTTGTCAATGCTGTTAAACAAATCGGCTAACAGTTCATGCTGTTCCCTGATGGATTTTAGTGCTACCAGTGCATATCCAACAACGAGATCGGCATCTTTTGCAATTATTGAAGGACTCTTCTCGTGAAGGGATTGTAAAAATTCAATAGAATATTCTGCAGTGACAAAGCCTTCAATCTCCGCATCATCGTTAGATAAGTTTTTCTTTAAATTTTGATCCTGTAAAGATTTTATTCCTTCTAATTCTGAAAACTCAGAAACTAATTTGATCCTCATCATATTTCAAAAAGTAGTCAGCTCGTTTCAATTATTTTCTGCGTGACTTAGTTGATCTTATTATTTCCCGAACTTCCAGCCTGCATATATTTGAAGGAGATTTGATTTTACATTTACAGTAGGAACAAAGCTGGGAGGTTCAGTGGGTGAAGTCGAACTTGGAACACTGTAAAGATTAGTCAGACTGAAATTGATCCTGGCGCCTATAAGCAATCCTAAAACAGGATGCACTTCAACCCCGCCACCGAGTGCGAATTGAAAGCGGTTATAATAACTCAGGATCTGATTATATTGGCCGGACATGCCGGAGTTCGAAGAACTGCTACTGTCGGCTGTTGCGTTGATGAGATATGCCATTTCTTCTCCAACATAAATTTGAAAAAACTTGGTTATATTAATGCAGAAAAACGATGGCAGCATAATATACTGGAGATTAACTTTCCCTGTAACGCTTCCCGTTGAATAATCATATCCCTGTTTCGAATAAACGAGTTCTGTTTTGTTTCCAATAATCTTATTATATGGTGTTGTGAAGAAAGCACCAACGTTGAAACCAGAACTGGCCTGACTGTTTATAGAAGAAACGCTTGTAACGTTTGTATAATTCCAGCCTGCTTTAAGACCAATCTGGGCCATGACTAAAGAAGGGCCGGAAATCAATAAAAGGGAAAGAATCTTTTTCATGTTTTTAGGTTTAAGATTGTTTGGTTTAAAAGTTACAAATTCCTTTTCATTTTTGACTCTTTGCGGATAAATTTTGAAAATATAACTTTCGTTATAAGAGATTTAAAAGAACAGTGATTAAAGGGTTAAAATACTGTGTAAATTAATTTGAATTGCTAATAAACTTAGTATATATTTGACAATAAATGACAAGTCAATAATTGTAAAATGTCAAACCAGTTCGGGGACAGAATAAAACTTCTAAGAGAAGAAAGTCAATTGCTGCAACGTCAGGTGGCCAGTCAATTGGATATGGATACTTCTATGCTTAGTAAGATTGAGGGAGGAGACAGGAAAGCAAAAAAGGAACAGGTAGTACAATTTGCAAAGGTTTTGAAAGTCAATGTAGACGAACTTCTTACTTTATGGTTAGCTGACCAACTCATAGAAGTTGTGGAAGGAGAATATCTTGCGTTAAAGGCGATACAGGTTGCCGAAGATGAGGTTAAATACAATTCAAAGAAAAAGAAATAAAATATTGGTTCGAAGAAATCTGAACCCCTAAATCATTAACCATGAATAAAATATTCACAGAGCATGCCAGTCCGGCTTTATCCCGGGATATAAATAAAATCGTTTCTGTCTTATTGCCGGAAAGGATTTATCTATTGTCAGTCATTCACCAAAAAAAAGAAATACAGAGCATTTTTGTTGAAGATTTAGCGGAAGAACATATTATCGAGGCGTTGAATATACTTGTTCTTACCGGTGAATCAGAAAAGAAATCGAATGATGAATTACAGGATATAATTGAGAACCGGCTGGATATTCGAATACCTACAACTGCCTTTGTTATGCAGGCAGCCCAATTTAACGGATGGCTGAAAAAAGAACATCCCTTTGCATTAAAAGTGTTTAAAAATGCCAGCCTCTGTTTTGATGCAGGAAGGATTCCATTTAATATTCCTGATAACTTTAATGAGTTAGCGGCAAAAGAAATCTTAAGGGAAGATTTGGAACAAAAAATCAACAAAGCGATTGAATTCCTGGCGGGAGCTGAATTATTTATAGTGCGAAAACAATTTGAAATGGCGGCTTTTCATTTGCATCAGGCTGCTGAGCAAATTTATACTGGTATTATTCGCTTTATTACTGGTTTTCAGGTACAAACTCATAATCTGGATAAGTTATACAGGTATTCGAAATATTTGCTGCCGGGACTGAAAGACGTATTTCCGAGAGGAGTAGAAAAGGAAAGTAAATTGTTCCAATGCTTGCAGAAAGCTTATTTAGGAAGCCGGTACAATATGGATTTTTCTATTAAATACGAAATGGTATCGCTATTATTTGAACGGGTTAATAAACTATTGATTTTATGTCAGGGAATAATGCGAACAAGATTAATCACTGTCTGAACAGGCTGATTATGACAGAAATGAAGGACCCGGATAAATTAAATCCTTATATTATCCTGCAGGAAATCTGTGATTTTGAAAAACTGCAAGAAATGAAAAAGTTATTTAAGAAATGTTGTCAGGCATCATTATCCGAAAAATATATATGGGATGAAGGAATTCCAGGTAACCTGTTATATGTCTATGAACAATTTGAAAAATTAGTTGAATCCTGTTACCTGATTTATCGAGAAAAGGGGTTTAAAAAGAAGGTTGAAAAAAAAGGAAAAGAGTATGTTTGGGATAAGTCCGCGGATCATCCTGAGCTACCATCGTCATTAAGTTCGGAGGAATTCATGAACCCTAGGATCGTAATAAATGATTTTTTTGAAGAGTATAGTTTATTGGAATGGAAAAAATTCATACACTCCTGGATGGAAGCTGGACTTTCAAATTTCAGTGTTTTGGAAAATATTAAGTCCAAAGAATTATTACCATATGTATATGGGATGGAAAAGTTATTAGAGGCCTCATACCGGATCGTTGTTTTATCGGCCGGGAAAAATTAGTCTTATTTTATTACTGCTACGATGGGATGAATCTCATAACTACAAGACAATCTTTGCATGAAAATTATGAATTTTAATTTTCAGGAGGTCTATTTGCAAGTAATTCATAACTTCCCTTCAAAATAAAAAACAATCAATGAAACTTTTTACGAATTTTATTTTGATTCTTGTCACACTTTTTTCCTGTGAACAAAATAAGAATACTGAGACGCCAACTGCACCGCTAAATCCAATGATTGGAACCTGGGAATTGATTTCAGGTACAACCATTCAGGGCAAGGATACGACTGTTACTGACTATACAAAAAATAAGAAATTCCTAAAGATTATTAATGGTTCTCATTTTGCTTTTGTAGGCCATGATTTAACTAAGGGGAAAGACACACTTGCGTTTTATACATCAGGTGCAGGAACCTATACACTCACTGACAGCCTTTATACCGAGCATCTGCAATTTTGCAGCGACAGAGCCTGGGAAGGAAATGATTTTCCTTTTACTATATTAATTAAAGACGATACCCTGACTCAGACGGGAATTGAAAAGGTTGAAAAAATCGGCGTGAATAGGTTGAACATTGAGCGGTATGCAAAATTGAAATAAGATCATATGCCCTCTTACCTGGGGCGATTGAACAATTTATAGCAATGTCCCACTTGTGGTTGATTGTTTTGGGATCGCTGACGGCTGTAAGTAGCAAAATATTTTTTACAGCTGCGAAGCATAACAGGATTGACGCAAAACTTGCATTACAACCTGAAAGATTATCCATGGGGAATTCTACGATGAACAAATCTGATTATGTGGCTCTTTCATTGAAAATATCTTTTTGATGCGAACGGATTGGTCCAAAGCGCTTTCACTTAGGATTTGAAAATTTCTTCAGAAGATAAATCTTCCCATCCGGTTTGGTGAAAATATACATTTCACCTTTTTCATCTTTGCCGAATCGAAGATCTACGCGATTTTGCCCGCAGATAGCCCGGAGAGTTAATCTTTTGCCATTCAGGGAAACGAACCATTCTTTTATATTAGCAGGGTGACCAGAATTCAATTCGGATAAATTTATATAGAACAACCTGCCGGTAGGAATATCTCCAAATAAATATTTCCCTCTGAGTTGGGGTATAGCCCGTCCTTCATATTCAAATCCGCCTTCAATGGCATTGCCCTCGTCATGGTCGAAAGCTGCAACAGGATATGTAAAATGGAAAGCATTATCATTCGCAGGTAAAGGATATATTTTATTTATATCTCCTTCAGGATGCAGGGCAAATCTTCCTTCGCGAAAAGGCCATCCATAATCATGTCCTTTAATTATTACATCTATGGCTTCAATATTGGCCTGTCCGATATTGGTGGCCAGCATCTGACCCTTATGTGTCCAGGTTATTCGATTGGGATTTCTGAATCCATCTGCATAGATCTCACGAACCACATTGGTATCCTTATTTTTTGTGAAAGGATTTTGATTGGGAATGCCATATTGTCCATTGGTACTATTCTTTCCCATGGGACTAATTCTTAAAATGCTTCCCCATATTTTATCGGGATGATGGGTTAGAAAAGAATAACCATTTTCTGCACTTCCTCCATCGCCCACACCGATATAGAGATTTCCATAGTCATCATCTCCTGGTTTAGCCAGGGGATTAAAAATTATTTCCTGAACGCCATGAATGCCGGATACCATATCGATTCGCATTAATTCGCGGCAGGTGCCTTTAAATTCCTGTGACATTGGATCCGATATTTTCCATTCACAAAGAACCCATTGAAGCGTTTGTTTAATAGAATCCGCTATGGGAAAGTCCGCCTTTTTTGAATGAGCCGCTTCGCTGTGAGTCGTGTAAAAAATTCCATTTTGCGAATAGTCGGGATGAAAAGCAAAAGATCCGAAGCCCGTAGCTAATCCTGGCTGGTTAATAAAATTCGGTTTCCATTTAGAAATATCCAGCCAGATTTCCGGTTTTTGATTTACCAGCTTATATAACTTGCCACGCTGATCCAGGATGAACCATGTCTTAGCTGAACTAACCCAATCCATTTTACTGATCCGGGTTAATGGCTCTTTATCACTACTTGGAGGCAGTTGATTGAACTGTTCCAGCCCGACCAGAATATTTGAAGCTTCGATTTTCTCAGGAATCGGATTTTTAATGGCGAAAGCATCGTCTTTTTCAATTTTGGTTTCCTTCCTGGTTTGTAAAAATGCAATCAGCTGGTCTATTTGTTCATCTTTCAAAGCAGTGAATGCTGGCATCATAGAATGATAGGCATCCAGGATTTTTTTTGCGTGTTCATCGCCTGATTCCACCATTTTTTTGGGTTCACGTATAAATTGCCTGAGCCAGTTTAAAGAGTCTCTTTCGGTAATACCAGATAAATTAGGACCAATCCCATTTTGACGAAAACCATGGCAACCGCTGCAGTTTTGGCTAAACAATATCTGTCCGCCTGTAATTGACAGGGAGTCGGTTGAGATTATTTTCGTTGTATCGCCTGAATTACAGGATAGTACAAACAAAGTAATAATCCCGTGAATGATGAGGGGGAAGACGAATTTTTTCATCCGGCATTAATCGATTTCCTAAGATACTGAATCAGTTCTTAGTTATTTTACCTACTAATCTAACAATTACAGCCCATCAATTAACATAATTTTCAAGTTGCAACGTTTACATCTTGATTGTTTTAGCGTCTAATATATAGAACCTAAACCCACTTATATGAAACCGAATTCTACACAACAGGAAGTACTGCTCAATACAGATACGCAGTTCGCTCACAGGCAATGGGTAGATAAAGACGCCGACGGGGCTGCTAATCTGAGCGTGAAAGAACAATTAGAAAAAGCTTGCTGGGAGGGACTAGTAAAAGAAATGATTCCTGAGTTGAATATCACGCTGGATTCAAACAAAAAGCTCTGGCTATGGCATATACACGAAACCCGCTCCTTCCTGGCCCTGGATTATTATGAATATCCGGGTCCGAAAGACAGAATGGCTTCCATTGATCCTTATCTTTTTATGGACGATTTAAGAAATAATTAGTCGGAAGCTCCCTAACTCAATAGAATGCGAATACCAACCAGGCCCAGGCAAACTGCCAATACACGGATGATGGTATTACTATGCAATTTATGCGAAAGCCAGGCGCCGATCTGTGCACCCGGGATCACACCGATGATCAATCCGATTACCATATGAAGGATTTTCGGATCATTATAACTTCCTTTTATAGCATGAACAGCGACACTTACGGTCGCCATAATTGCGAGGATAAAATGCGAGGTTGCCGTAGCAATAAAAACCGGAAACTGCAACCATTGAACCAATGCCGGCACATGAATTATTCCTCCTCCAATTCCCAATAACGGTGATAAATATCCGACAAGGATACTGATTACAATCCCTCTTGTCTGATTGTATGTATAGTTATAGGTCGTACCGGAATTATCAATAAGAGAATGCTGTTTCCATCTTTTTTTATTTACATCCGCAATAACGGGAGGACTGGCTTTATCGTGTCTTAATAACAGGTAAGTGGAAAGAGCAACCAATAATAATCCAAAAAGAATATTAAATATATTCCGGGGTATAAAATGGGTTGACAGAACGCCCAGTATAGAACCGGGAATAGTAAACAGGGCGAATAGCAATCCCGCTTTATAATCAATACGTCCTGAACGCGCGTATGCGATTGATCCGGATATCGCATTTGCTGCAACAATTACAATTGAGATAGCTGTAATGGTCTCCGGACTCAATTCAGGATAAGAAAGTATGAGAATAGGAACCAGGATAAAACCACCACCGGCCCCAATCAGTGTACCGAACATTCCAATAAGAAATCCGGTAATTATAAGTAAGAGTAAATTGAGCATAATCAAATTCCGGTCCCAAGTTGCAATATATTTATTGCATCATTAAAAATAATTGTAATATACTTAGCGTATTATCGTTTTTTCCTTTAGCAACTTCAAACCCAACGCCGTCATGAAATTCTTCAAATGTTTAGCTATTTTCATTTTAATCCATTTTAAACTTAATGCCCAAAAAAGTTTTGATCAAGGTTATATCGTCAAATACGCTCAGGATACTGTAAGGGGCTTAGTTGCAGTGGCATTAAACAGAGACCTGACTCATTCAGTTAAATTTAAAAAAGAGGAGTCCGCAGAATTAAAAGAATACAAACCTGCTGATCTTCTTGGCTTCGGTATTGGGAATGACATTTATATAAGTAAGTATTTTTTGAATGCTGCACAAGACTCCGTAATGGAAACCGCGTTTGTAAAACAGCTGGTAAAAGGGGAGTATAGTTTGTATTCCTACTCGAAAGACGAGCTGATTTATTATCTTCTCCAAAAAGATACAACGGTCTATTTCCTTTATGACAGAGTTACAGATAATTTAGGTGAAATTAAGCAGGAAGGGAATTATATGAATTATCTGAACCTGATTAGTATCAACTGCGAAAAGCTTGCTAACAGGTATTCCCGGCTTGTGTATAATGAAAAGGACCTCGCGGATTTTGTATTGAAAGTTGATAATTGTTCTTCCAATGAAAAAGCAATTAGTTATTATCAGAAGCCAAAATCTGTTATGCAGGCTTTTGCATTTGTAGGAGGATTTCCTCCTAACCTTACTCAATTTACAGCCAATTTTACTCTTCAATTTTCTTTACCAAGGGTTTACAAGAATCTTTCATTTAATGTAGGAGTTAATTATTCCAACACTACCAAAATGACGCAGGTACGTGACGGGGGTAATAATTTACTTAATATAACTAACAAATACAATGTTATAAGTGTTCCTTTCACAATTCAATGGAATTTTACGACTTCCAGGTTGCAGCCTTTATTTTATGCGGGACTTTCAGGAGGTTTTTATAACGAAACATCCAGTTACGGAACATATGGAGAACCGTATACCCCTCAACCTTTTGTAGTTGCAATGGTCGTAGGATTTGGTTTACAAATGAGAATCGGGTCACAGTTTTATATTAGAGCTGAGGAAGTATGTAATATTAATAGCCAATACGATATGGAATGGCAAAATCCTGCAATAGGGATTGCTTATAGGTTCTGATATTGATTTGCAGATTATCCCCTGGCTTCTGGAAAGGCCAGCGGAACTTCTTCTTTATCATACCACAGCATAGCATTTAAAAGAATATGATTAATATATTCTTTACCTGAAATCAGGTCATCATTGAATTCATTGATGTCCATAACCTGAAATTGCAAATTTCTTCGCTTCTTCAAAAGATTATAGCTTATAATCTCCTCTTTTGCCGGAGATTTTCTTTCTTTCTCATTAACAAGAATTAATAAATTATAATGGCTGCTTTTTAATTCCTGCACTGTCTGCTTCAAATAAATATTTTCAGTTAAAAAATAATCGTAACTGAAGGAGAGCAACAGGATTTTCTCCGGATCAAATACAACCACTAATTCACCTATTATAGATCGGAGTCCACTGTTTTGCACATTTCCAGAATGGAATGATATTGTTTTCATTGTCCAAATTTTAATATGGTAATTAAAGTACATATAAGCTGCCCAATTGAAAAGATCTAAAATCAGGTAATATCAAGAGATCAATAAAATATTGAGTTATTGATGGGAATTCTTATATTTATGACATTATTAGTATAAATATAACAATATAATTGATAAATATCAAATATATTGATAAGTATTATAACCTTTTTCTATGAGTTTATTTTCCAAAAATCTCCGTTTTTTACGTAAAAAGGGTAATCATAACCAGGACGAAATCTCCATACTTTTCAATAAGAGGGCGAATACCATTGGCAATTGGGAAAATCAGAAAAGCGAACCAAGCCTGGCCGAGCTTATAAAGCTGGGTGAGTATTTTAAAGTCAGTATTCAGGAACTACTGCATGCTGATCTGGAAATGCAATCCTTTCAACAAGATCCGGTTTTAAAGATTTCAGATAATACCAGACAGTTTCCAAAATCTTATCCTCTGCAGGAGCCTGTTAGTAGTATGGCTAATGAAGGCAGCGAAGATGCATTCTGGATGATTCTGCGGGAGTTAAGAGCAGTGAATGATAAATTGGATTTATTGGCTTCCGGTATGGAATTATCAACCCTTAAAAAGAATTCCGATAAGAGCTCCCATTAATCCATTCTCAATATTGGAAAAATATTCCAAAAGGTGGAATATTTTGGCTTATCATGCCAGAAAATCTTTCTGGAGCCAGGAATAAAATATTCTTTCTAAAGCTATCATTATCAGGTACATGCACACCGATTTCATACTCTCCGGGACCTGATATTATTTATTGGTATCAACCTTGAAATTACTTGTATAGTTCTTTACCATACAGAAGCAATTAGGTACAATTCATTCGTCGAAAAAGTTATGATTTGAAAAGTAAAATTGCAATATTTGTTTTGCGATAGCGTATCCATTCTCCTCTGGGAAAAATACAATATCAGACAAATGCTGTCGTTTATACTTCTAAGAGTAATCCCTTAGGATTAATTTAATGCCGAGTGTTTTGTACCAATGAGAAGCCAACTGGTGAACAACCAGCTGATCCGACTCAAACCTTTTGAAAATTTATTAAACCCTGCGTCATGAAAACGTTGTCTAAACTCGTATCCACCAGTAGTGTATCATTATTGGTTATCACTTCACCGGTGCTGATTTCCAGCAATCATAAAAAGATTGAAGTTTCTACAAGCACTGCTGTTGTTGCAGCTACTTACCACATTCCTGTATTAACCAATAATAACTTCAAAAATTTTAAGTACAGTAGTCCGGAAATGAATACTTCAACAACTGAAAAGCTGGTTGAAGATGAGAAAGCCCCGGATTTTAATGCAAGTGCAGCTGTTAAAAAAGCTTTTGAAGTAAAAATGGTAATCAAACAGGCTCTTACGCTGTATGATTCAATGAAACTTGAACAGTCTGGCTTAAATCAAAAGGCTTTTGAATACGCCTGGAGAGGATATCATAATTTATTAAAACAGGGTAAACTGAAAAAATCTTATGTACTGACAGTCTGTGATTTTACGCAGTCTTCCAGCAGCAAAAGGTTGTATGTGATTGATGTCGCTCATAAAAAATTATTGTTCAATACCTATGTATCGCATGGTATGAATTCAGGAGTTGAATACGCCACTACATTTTCAAACAAAGCAAATTCATTTAAAAGCAGTCTTGGATTTTTTATCACATCGAAAACTTATTTTGGAAGAAATGGTTACTCGTTAAAGGTAAAGGGTCTTGAAAAAGGTTATAATGACCTGGCTGCAAAAAGACATATCGTATTACACGGTTCTGATTATATCACACCGCAATACTTAAAAGATAACGGTGAGATGGGAAGAAGTCTGGGTTGTGCAGCCATGCCGAATGTCATGAGCCCGAAGATTATCAAGACAATCAAGAACGGAAGTTGTTTATTTATATATCATCCGACAGTTAATTATCTGACGCATAGTAATATCATCAATGGTTAATATAAATCAATTGAATTAAATAATAAACGGGGGCCAGTAAGACTGCCCCCTTTTATAGTTAGATACTGTTTTTGTTAAGTAGTTAGAATCCAAACCCTTTGAATATGTACCGACTGATCCTGCTTCTTTGTGCCACAGGCTTGCTCTTGTGCAACCTCTCCGCCCAATCAATCGATTCTTCCCTCAACGCTTACAACAACAAGTACCCTCAGGAAAAAATTCATATTCATTTTGATAAGGATACTTACCTGCCAGGTGAAACCATTTGGATGAAAGCTTACCTCCTGAGTGATGGACGCCCTTCTTCCGTAAGCAAAAATCTCTATTTTGACTGGACAGATGCTGATGGCAGATTGTTTCTGCACAGCGTTTCTCCCATATCAGAAGGAGGAGCTAGTAGTTATTTTAAAATACCATCCTGGGTAAAAAACGGCGTGATTCATATAAAAGTTTATACTGAATGGATGCTGAATTTTGACAACGCATACCTATTCAACAAAGATATTCCGGTCCTGATGCCGGCTGAAGGCAATATTTCGTTGCCGGAGAAATTACAAACTACCATTAGTTTCTTTCCGGAAGGAGGCGATCTTGTCAATGGGGTTTCTTCGATTCTTGCATTTGAAGCATTGAATCAGCACAATAAACCTTCTTTTGTGAGCGGGGTGATAAAATCTGCAAAAAGTATAATTATCGATTCTTTCCATACAATTTATAATGGAATGGGAACCCTGCGTTTTAAGCCGATGACCGGGGAACATTATATCGCTTATTGGAATGACGAAACCGGCGAACTGCATACAACACCACTACCGGATGCAAAAGCAAACGGCCTGGTAATTCAGGCGGATCCATATAGTAACGATCAGGTGCATTACAGACTGGAAAAATCTGCGGATGCAAGTAAACTCTTTAAAATAATTGTTATAGGAACCATTGATCAGAAAGTAGTTTATCGCAATAGCCTGAACCTTGTGAATAGTATAGCAGAAGCCAACATGAACACCACTGGTTTTCCATCTGGTGTTTTACAGCTGACGGCATTTGACGGGGATATGTCTCCACTTGCTGAAAGAGTAGTATTTATCAATAATCAAAAAGCGTATGCGAAGATTCAGATGAAAAAGGAATCTGTTAGTCTGAATAAAAGAGCAAAAAATGAAATCTCCATCGAAATACCTGATAGTTTGGTGACCAATCTTTCGATTTCTGTTACAGATGCCGGATTAGGATATGACAGTAGCAGTAATATTTTTTCAGATCTTTTGATAGCGGGTGATTTAAAAGGCGTTATTCCAGATGCCGCATCTTTTCTAACAAATTCTGCAAATACCAATGAGCACCTGAATCTTTTACTGCTCACACATGGTTGGAGAAAATTCAACTGGGAAACGGTTGTTTCAGGAGAATTTCCTGATTTAAAATACGCCAGGGATGCAGGATTTCTTTCCATAAAAGGTGAAATAAAAAATGGAACGAACCTGGATAACCAGGATTCCATGGCACTCCTGTTGGTTTCGCGTGACCGGAAGAAAAACTTACTGAAATTACCTGTGCATGAGGATGGAAAGTTTGGACAGAATGGTTTGTTTTTTTATGATTCAGTCCAGGTTGTATACAGATTCAATCATGTAGCCAAGTTGAATAATAATGCACAAATCAGTATTTATTCTGACCTGCTTCCTGCTTTGACACCTGCAAAAGCGGATGAGCCCTCGTTTTCCTGGATGAAAGTACCGGATGTGATTCTTGAAAAAGAAATGAACGGCAGCCTGATTGAAATCCATGATAATTCTACTCCCTCTGCAGCCATGAGTTATGTCGTGACTCCACAGACGGATTCCCTGGGTAAAAATTCAGAGAGTGCGGCGCATTATCTGAACACCATGTTTGTCGATTTGCGGTTCCCGGCCACACTAAAAGAAAATGCACCTCAGGGTGATGGAAGACTGGCTGCGTATAAGGTAAATAGTTTTGCTGTACGCAGTAATGTAAATGTAACGCTAGATGGAACACCCGTTGCCATGGACGATTTGAAATCAGTCAATATGAAAGAAGTTTTATTTATCAAATTTCTTCCTAAAACAAATCAGAAGGGTCTTCCTACACTGGCTATTACAAGTCGCCAGGCATTGGATCAGGCTAATATCCTGGATAATAAGACAGGGTTTGCCGTAATCAAAGGATATACACCAGTCAGAGAATTTTATCAACAGAAATACGACGAGAATAAGACGGATGATTATAAGGCGACAGATTTCAGGTCAACTTTGTATTGGAACCCCAAATTCCGTCTGGATAAATCACATCGTAAAATGAGCTTTGTATTTTATAATAATGACATCAGCAATAAAATCCGGATCGTGGTGGAAGGAATGAACCAGGATGGAAAACTTTGCCGGATGGAAGAAATTATCAAGTAAACCCTTTAACACATTAAACTTATTCTATGCTTAACGTTGAATTTACCTTGAATGTGCTCAGCTTAATATTCATTATTTCCGGAGCCTTATTTGCAGGTTATTTTTTAAGGAGCCGCCAGTTGAAGAAAAAACAGCACAAAATTGCTGATCTCAGAAAGGAGATCGTATATAATCATGCGCAGATTCTTGAATTGCAGATGGAATATGTGGCCCTTGAAAAATCAATGAATGCCAGCAAGGCGCCTGTATTAACGATGAATACAGTGATTGCAGAAACAAAAGAGTCAGCTGCCCTATAACTGTATTGCTTAAAATTATTTGCCGCTAAATTCAGGCGCTCGTTTTTGTAAAAAAGCGGTGACACCTTCCTTAAAATCATATGTTAATCCGGCTTTTTGCTGGAATTTTTTTTCAAGATCAAGTTGTTCTTCCAGATTATTTGTAGAAGATTCTAACAAAGCTTTTCTTGTTAATATGAGTGCAACTGTTGGCAATTTTGCTAATGTAACAGCAATTAAATATGCCTTCTCCATAAAATTAATTTCATCAAAACAGGCATAGATCATGCCCATACGTTCCGCCTCCGCTGCGGAAATTTTATCTCCTAACATCATTAGTGCCGTGGCTTTTTGTAAGCCGATCAAACGTGGTAAGAAAAAAGTTCCTGCGCAATCAGGTATGAGACCAATTTTCGAAAATGCCTGGACGAAACTGGAAGATGAAACTGCGACTACAATATCGCAGGCCAACGCAATATTGGCGCCCGCTCCGGCAGCAATTCCATTTACAACGCAGATAACAGGTTTACGAATGGTTTTCAACAAACGGATAATTGGGTTATAATTTTCGTCAATTGCTTTTTCAATATCAGGCATCCTGTCGGGCGGAAATTCCTGGAGATCCTGACCGGAGCAGAATGCGCGTCCTGCACCAGTAAGCATCACGGCCCTGACGGAATCATTCTCATCGCATGCGAGCAGCTGATCCTGTAATTCCAGCGCCATACTGCGATTTAAGGCATTCAGTTTTTCAGGCCGATTCAACGTAAGTATGGCAATATTGTCTTTAAGTTCAAAGAGGATCTCTGACATATGAATGATTGATTTAATGACATTTAAAATAGTCGAAAGGTTCTCTGCAATCGAGGCACCGGTACAGAGCTTTACAAGATGTAGATCCAAAGCGGCTGATCATTTCTATATTTTTCGAATTGCACAGAGGGCAGGATTCCGGTTGATCATCACCGTTCAATATACAGCCATGTATCGCCGGCGCTGCGATACCATAGGACCTGAGTTTTATTTTTCCTTCATCAGTCATCCAATCGCTGGTCCAGGCAGGAGACAGAACTTGTTTAATTTCTATATTTTCAAATCCATGTTTTCCAAGAACGGTCCGGATATCTTCCTGGATTATTTCCATGGCCGGGCAACCACTATAGGTTGGTGAGATTCGGATGTTGATTTTTTCACCCTCGACTTCAACATCACGCAGTATACCCAGATCTGAAATACTGAGCACAGGAATTTCCGGATCTTTTACTTCTGATAAAATGGATATGATTTCTTCTTTGTTCATTTTCTTCTTTTAATTTCATTCTCACACTCTCACACTCCCATACTTTCTTCCTACCAGTTGCTGCCAGGATAGGCTCTTTGCAGGAATTGCATTTCAGCCAGCAGCAAACCGAGATGTTCTGAATGAACTCCTTTTTTGCCTGATAAAATTTGCATGGGTTTCTTTTCTGACGTGATCTTTGGCAAGGTGGCGGTTTCAAATAATTTATTCACGCGATAATACCATTCATCTTTTATTATTTCCGGTAGAACACCTGCTCCCGATGATTCTGCTTCATATTCAAAATCTGCAGGAAGGAATAATTCAGATATCCATGGATTTAAATTATGTATTGCTTCCAGCATGCGGGCATGACTTTCTTCTGTACCATCTCCAAGCCTGATTACCCATTCACTGCTCCATTTAACATGATAACGGGTTTCTTTTAGAGATTTCTCACTGATCGCAGCGATTTCAGGAATGTTGCTTTGTAAAAGCCGATTGTATAACAGGAACTGGTATGTACTAAAGTAAAATTGACGAAGAATTGTTTTTGCCCAGTCACCATTGACCTGCTCAACCAGTATAAAATTTCTGAATTCATTTGCGTCGCGGAGATAGGCGAGGTCATCTTCTGTAACAGGCTCAGCGGGCGTTAATTCATTTAAATGTGCCGCTGCGAGCTGATAAAAATTTCTTGCCTGTCCGACCAGGTCCAGAGCGATATTGGACAGGGCAATATCCTGTTCCAGTATGGGCCCGTGGCCAGTCCATTCGCTGTTGCGGTGCCCGAGTATCAGTACATTATCAGCCTGATGAATGATATATGTTGAAAGAAGATCCATGGTTAAATATTTTTTAATTCATCCGGAAGGTTATAAAAACTAGGATGCCGGTATACTTTATCATTAGAAGGGTCGAAAAAAGAATCTGATTCAGATGGATTCGAAGCATGAATGTATTTGCTTTCAACTACCCAGATACTGATTCCTTCGTTACGGCGTGTGTACACATCCCGCGCATTTTCGATAGCCATCTGGGCATCGGCAGCATAAAGACTGCCAGCATGTTTGTGATCCAGCCCTTGTCTCGGACGGATAAATACTTCCCATAGTGGCCAGTTTTCGCTATGCGGTTTTGATTCCATTCAGAATGGTATTAGATGAATATTTTTTTTCTGCATACGCAGCCGCAGCTTCACGCACCCATAATCCGTCGGCGTGCGCTTTTTTTCTTGCTTCCAGTCTTTCGAAATTGCAGGGGCCGTTTCCTTTCAGAACTTCGTAAAACTCTTCCCAATTAATTTCTCCAAAATCATAATGTCCTGTTTTTTCATTCCATTTAATTTTCGGATCCGGTAATAGCATCTCCAGCGTTTTTACCTGGTCCACACAGACATCTACAAATTTCTGACGAAGTTCGTCATTGCTGAATCTCTTGATCTTCCATTGCATGCTGCGTTGACTATTGGGAGAAGCATCGTCACCCGGACCAAACATCATTAAGGAAGGCCACCACCAGCGGTTGATAGCATCCTGGCACATTGCTTTCTGGGCTTCATTTCCACGGCTTAACGTAAGAAGGATTTCAAAACCCTGGCGCTGGTGAAAACTTTCTTCTTTACAAATTCGGATCATGGCCCGCGCATAGGGACCATAGGATGCACGACAAAGAGGTACCTGGTTCATGATAGCTGCACCATCCACCAGCCATCCGATGGCACCAATGTCTGCCCATGTTAATGTGGGGTAATTAAAAATAGAAGAATATTTTGCTTTGCCGGAATGCAACTGTGTGATGGTTTCATCCCGCGTGATGCCAAGCGTTTCTGTCGCTGAATAAAGATAAAGTCCATGTCCCGCTTCATCCTGCACTTTGGCGATAAGCGTGGCTTTCCTGCGCAGGGAAGGGGCACGTGTGATCCAGTTTCCTTCGGGAAGCATACCCACAATTTCACTGTGCGCATGTTGCGACATCTGACGGATCAGCATCTTACGGTATTCATCCGGCATCCAATCCTTCGGCTCGATGCGGATCTCCTGTTCAATTTTCTGATCAAATATTTCCTGTTCCCTTGTAGACATATTGCAAATTACGCCATTCGCAATAAAGGCAATGATATACGTGTTGGGACAGGTGGGAAAATCAGAAATTAATTAAGTTTTTTGATCGCATTCTGTAAAGACCAATCAATTAATGATGGGTATAGCATGTTGGAAGCAGAATCAATAAAAAATAATGCACTATCTAATTGAGTTTTTTGATTCTTTGAAATCACATAAATAATACTAATCATACGCCCTAATTCTCGTGTGGTGTCAGCACTTAAAATGGATTTCGAAACCGAATCAGATACCTTATTCATATAACTTATTTCACCCTGATAAATTTCGATTCCTTTTTCGTCATTCTTTTCTTTAGCTGCCGATAATTGCGCTTGCACATTTCTGATTTCCATTGAATATCCGGAATCGTCAACTATTCTGCCCAGTCTTTCATTAAGCGGAACATTATAGACTATATGAATAGAATCCAATACAGCTACGGAGTCAATTTTTTTCAAATGTGATATGAGGTTTGTTTTTAGTTGATCCGAAAGGCTGGGCGATTTTTCACTACAGGACAAAAACAGAATATATGCCAGTAGCGCTATCGGTAAATATTTTTTCATGCAATTATTGTTTCTTCTTTGCTGGTTTCTTCTCTTTCTTGGGAGTGTATGAAGTAGCAGACAGCTTTATAATATCTTCAAAGCTGGCATTGATAGCTAGTTTCTCATCGTACTTGGTTGCTCTTTTTATCTTCTCTTTTGCCATAAATATAAAGTTACAGCGTTTTTGTACCTTTGAAAAGGAAGGCAATGATATACCAGTTGGGACTAGTGGGAAAAATAAAAAAGTAAATGTATTAATTTGAATTTTTATATTTTGTTTCCAGCGCAATGGGAACGGTTTCTATGAGTTCGAGAGACTTGACCATATTTTTTGTACTGGTCTTGTATTTAATGAAATGAGCGGTTTGCAAATGTGCCTGGTAAGCTTCCCGATTAGCATATATTTCAAAAACCGTGACATGTGTTGGATTATTCTTTTCATACACCGCATACAACGTTAGAACTCCTGGTTCCACTTGAACAGCAGTTTCAGCATGCTCTTTAAGTGCCGCCTTATAATTTTCCAATTGAGCAGAATCTATTTGGAGTCTTGCTATTCGCACGACTATGGTTTTGTCCTGGGCATACGCGTTACTTAATGAAAATAGTGCCATTAGCAGTGATATAAAAATTAGCGATCTGCGATACCGTGTATTTGCCATTATTTCTTCTTTGCTGGTTTCTTATCTTTCTTTGGTGCTGGTGTATATGGTTCAGTAGACAGTTTTATAATGTCTTCAAAGCTGACATTTATAGCCAGTTTGTTATCGTACTTGGTTTATCGTTTTTTCTTCTCTTTTGCCATGAATATGAAGTTACACCGTTTTTGTTCCTTTGAAAGTGAAATCCACATAACACACAGGACGGCCATCAAAAACCTTAATGAATGATAATTGCTTTTTCTTTATTTAAATTGTGAATTAATAAACATCTACTTCCATTTCCAGGATCTTTATTACAATACTTTAAGTTTTTCAAATAATAGTAATATCCCAAAGGTGTAATGAACAACAATTTAGTTTATATTAATATTTGAGTACAAAAATGATCGTTCGAAACAATTTTGATCCTGCTTCTTTATTTCTACGACTGGCACTGGGAATTCCTTATCTCTGGTTTGTGTCAGACCGCCTCGGATTTTTAGGCGCTCATGGTAGCCCGCATGTTGGTTGGGGGGATTGGCAACATTTTTTAAAATATGCCTCCCAGGTAATGTCATTTCTGCCAGGCAGGGTAATTCCATTTTTTGCAACCCTTGCAACATTGGGCGAATTCATATTTGGATTATTATTAGTGCTTGGCTGTTTTACGCGTATAGCTGCCATTGGCAGCGGGGTACTCAGTTTATTATTTGCAATTTCCATGGCCATTTCATTCGGGATAGAATCTCCCCTTGGCTATTCTGTTTTTACTGTAAGTGCAGCAAGTTTCATGTTAGCAGCCATTCCTGTTTATCGATGGAGTATTGATGAATGGTTGACAAGGCTAACGAAAAAATAAGTAGCATTTTATCGTATATCAAAATCAATCACCAGTTTTTCTGAGACTGGATGTGACTGACAGGCGAGGATGAATCCCTGTTCGATTTCTTCATCGGCGAGCGCATAGTTCTGATCCATAGTGACTTTGCCTTCAACCAACTTGGCGCGGCAAGTAGCACATACGCCAGCGCGACAGGCATAGGGCAAATCCGCACCAGCGACAATAGCGGCTTCAAGAATCGTAGGACCTTCAACCGGAAGTTGATAATCCGTTGATATACCATCGAGCCGGATAGTTACCAGACTTTTCTTATCTGAAGATTCTTTTTTTTCGGCTCTGGTTTTTTTTATGGTAGAAACTGATTCTCCCGGATCCGAGAACAATTCAAAATGGATTTTTTTCTCATTAATTTTTTGATTTAACAACCAGTCACGAACAGAAAATATCATCGGTGCCGGACCGCATAATAAATATTCCTGGTCCGGGGTAAGAGGGATAATCTGTTTAAAAATCATTTCACATTTCAGCGCATCGATACGTCCTTCAAAAATGGGAGCATCCATTTTTTCACGACTGAAAATAGGAATCAACATAAAATGTTCAGGATATTCATTTTTCAACGCTAATAGTTCTTCACGAAAGATTACTGAGTTCCTGTTTCGATTTCCGTAAATCAGCGTGAAGCTGCTAAAGGGTTCTTCTTTCAGAATTGTTTTAAGAAGTGAAATTACTGGTGTAATTCCACTACCGGCTGCGAATGCGATATAGTGTTTTTTATTCGTTGCATGTATGGGAAGAACAAAATTTCCGGTGGGCGCAAGAACGTCCAGTACCTGTGAAGTTTTGAAATGCGTATGGGCATGTGAAGAAAACAGTCCTTCTTCTACTTTTTTGATTGCGACGCGTAATTCATTTTGATGTGGGCTGCTGCAGATTGAATATGATCTCCTTACTTCCTGGCCCTGGATATTCGTTCTAAGTGTGATATTCTGCCCCGCTATAAATTGGAATTCTTCATTCCATTCCTTCGGAATAAGAAATGATACAGAAATGCAATCCTCTGTTTCATTTCGTATATCCAGTATCGTTAGGGGACGAAAATGTTTGGCCACATTTATTTTTTTAATCCTTCAATCAGATATTTCACCATATTATTCTCTAACACATCCTGCGGAATTGTTTTCCTTGAACGGTGCCATGATTCAATACCACTGATCGCGGAAAGGAGGGTCAGGACGGCTACATAAGGCTCAATATTTTTCATTTCACCTTTTTCAATTCCCCGGGCAATCAGATCGGAAAGACTTCGCCTATAGTTTCTGCGCTGGTTCAGGAAATTTGACAGATAGGGCTCGGGCAGGTGTCGCCACTCGTGATCCGAAATATAAACGAATTCATATTGATCCATCATCATACGTATATGAAAGCGGATGATGAGCTCCAGTTTTTTCAGGGCGGGTTCCGGGCTGGCCTGTACAGCTTCAAGGTGGGAAAGGAAATCGTTTGCCACCTTAAAACAAATTGCCTGCAGGATTTCAGACTTTGACTGGATATGATTATACAGACTGGCGGCTTCGACACCTACGTGTTCAGCGAGGTCTCTCATAGATGCAGCTCCAAAACCTTTTTCACGAAAGAGTTTGGAAGCTTTCTCAATGATGGTATCTTTTTTACTACTGTTCTTTTTGCTCCTGATCTTAGCCATATCTTGGCCAAAGATAAACGAACGCTTTAGTTCTTATAACCGACTTTAACTTAATTTATGATAGATTGAATTATGGTCAGGACAGTATTTATTGGGATAGTTTGACGAATTTGCTTGATTTGAATATTCCTTTCCAGTGATCCACAAATTCTTTTGATAAGGTAGATTCTTTTATGGCTACGAAATTTGAATAAACCGCTTCATCACCTTCTGTAATATAAAATAATTGGGATTCGGGATTGACATTATTTTTATAAGATGCTGCTTCTATTTTAAATAAAATCCATGGATTTTTCCCGTCTTCCTTTTTATCTATCAAAGTCAACATTGGATTTGATGCAGTTTTTTTTGCTTCATTAAAAGTAATATTCATCATCGCTTCAATTGGAACGCCCTGCT
>Ga0207065_1059_pt1 | contig 26514 bp, 22 predicted proteins | sample Alteio_BWMinCont_27_FD_153492 | JGI IMG/M metagenome (GOLD analysis project Ga0207065, IMG submission 153492) | Enriched cells from forest soil in Barre Woods Harvard Forest LTER site, Petersham, Massachusetts, United States -... | ecosystem: Environmental > Terrestrial > Soil > Temperate forest >...
CGGCGCCGGTAATACTGTAACAGGTATAGTATTTGAAGCAGTATAACAGCCTGTAGAATTAGTTGTCACCACATAGTAAAGGCCAGCGGATGAAGCCGAATATGTTAACGATGTAGCGCCTGGAATAGCTTGGTTACCACTGTACCACTGGTGTGTACACCCAGTATCTGGCGGGCCAGTCAATACAACGCTGTGAGTTGGGCATATAACTGTTGCACCTGAAGCGGTTGCTATGCCGGAAGGAGATGGAATAACAGAAAGATGCGCAGTTGATGACGAAGTGCTATTGGCACCAGCACATGTTCCGCTTATCCTCAAAGTATAATTACCGGTATCTGTAAAAGCTGCTGCCTGTATAGTATAGGAGCTGGCCGTGGCATTGGGTATGGTTGTGGCGCCATGATACCATTGGTATGTAAGCCCATAACCCCCGCCTACAGCACTAAATGTAACAGGAAAACCCTGGCATACTGTGTTGTTAGCCAAAGGCTGGCTGACAACAAATGCAGGGGAACAACCCACGCTGTCTATCTTTATACTATCGAGTGCTACTGTGCCATTTGCCGTAGAAGTTGCACCCGAATGGGGCGTATTATCTATCCATGTAAAGAAATAAGCACCTGTAACCGGGGCAAGGTAAGTAACGGTATTTGCCAAAGTTGACACAGGAGAATTAGTTGTGATAGTAGTCCCAAACATTTGTATGCCTGGAAAACCCGAAAGGGGTACTGTGCTCGAATTAGTACCGGGATTAGTTTGCCCTACCTCCAGGTAGAGGTTTTCATTATTAGGTGCAGTGCCTGTATTGTTGTATGGGTTAGACAAACCCCTGGCATAACCAAACCACGCCCGGTACACAATACCTTGAATAAGCGGCAGTGCCGGAGTAGTAATATAATCTTGTTTGCCAAAGCTATTGCCACTGCTATCTGCAGCATATACACAACCGGGCAAAATTGTACCGTCTGCAGCATGAAACTCATAATTAGTTGCATTAGGCCCCAATTCCTGCCAGCGGCTTGGGAAAGGTGTGTATTGTACAGTAACATCATCAATATAAAGATCATCACCGAATGCAGAACTGTCTTTGAATATAATATAAACATTGTTGTTATAATACGAAACAGGTATATTGTATGTAAACTGGTACCAGCCTGCAGATGGTTCGTTCGTACCCCAGGGGAAAGTTGCATTCTGGGAAGGGTGTGTGCAATACTGGTTTTCCCTGCCCAAAAGTGCAAGGGTGCCCGAAAGGCTCGCTGTAGTGCTGGCATACACAGCCAAAAGGTCTACATCGGTAGCTCCAAAACATCCGCTGGGATAAGTACTGGTATACTTATATATCCAGTAAGAAACCGATACCGTTTGCGCATTCGGATAATTTTGCAATGGGATGGCTGGTGTTACCAATATATACTGGTCAGGACAATTATCTGCGTATTGATAAACCCATGCATCGCCGCCTCCACTATGTGGGCCACTGGTAGCCCAGCTGCCACATTGGGCGCTTGTACAACGGGCCCAGGGATTACCAGAGCCTGCAACTGTTGATGATGTCCAGCCACTTGGCGGAAAAGTACCTCCATCAAAGCTTTCAGATAATATAGGTATAGGAGCCAGGCTAGCTCCGCTTCTTTGCATACAGGCAGGAATACCAAAATCAACTAAGCCCGGGTTAGATGCAAAATCAAAGTTCTGAATATATGGTATCGTATATCCGTTCACATTTTGAGTAAACGTCAAACTTGTACTTCCTGCAGTGGGAATAACATTACTGCAGCTGTCATTGATGCGATAATATGTGGTAGCAAGGAGATTTGGAGTTGTATAAGACAGTGTGGTTGCACCTGGTATATTCACCCAATTAAAGGGGGAATTTGAGTTGGACATTTGCCATTGGTATGAAATACCACTGTAACCATTTAAACCGCTGCTTGCATTCAATGTTACACTTCCCCCACCACAGAGCGCTGCAGGAGTGTTGGTTATAGTACAAGCTGCCGGAGCTCCTGTGCAGGCCGGTGGTGCCCATTGGTATACCTGGTTGCTGGCAGGCACACTGGAAACACTATAAGCAGTTGTAGTGCTTACTGTTGGCGATGCACCCGAAGATGTGAGTGATTGAAAATCTGTAGTTGTATTTCCTATACCTATTCCGGCACTTTGACCGTAACTTGATATACTTGACTCCTGCCTGTAACAACATTGTATCACATTAGTCCCTTCATATAGCCTAACCTGCATGGAATACATAGCAACGGCACTACAACATGTGGACCAGTCATACCATTCCATAATAAATACCCTGCTGCCTGGCGAACCAAGAGTGATATAATTAGCAGAGGCAGGTGAAGAAGCCCCATACATGTCTGACCAAAGAGGCGATACAAAAGGTGAGTACCCGCTAGTTGTAAAAGCCTGGCTACAGCACCCATTACCGCTTGGCGCTGCCCCAAACTTGAGAAATCCATTGGACATGCCAAATACAGTAGTATAGCTACTACCGCAAAAAACGAAAGTAAAGCCAATATTTACCGAAGTACCTATATTGTCATCTCCCTGTATGGCTGAATAATTGGTAATACCGGCTGTACCATATATTTGATTATAAGTACTGGTAAAATGCGTAAATGAATACTGAGCTGCAGTTTGCGCACTCAAATGATTTGCCGTGATAAATAAAAAGAGACAAAGCGGTATTACCAGGTATCTATTTACACTATTCTTCACATTAACAATAAGGGTAAATTTTTTCATGAAAACAAATTTTATGTATGCTTAATCATATTTATTCAATGTAAATAATCGGCATTAACACTAAATATGGTATTAATGCCGATTATCATCCTATCATCATAATGTAGTTTTTACAAGTTTTTCTGTTTTAATCAAATTACCTGTTAAATCACTGACGAATATCATATAAATACCATTGGGCAGATTGCTGATATCAATATGATGAGCATCTTCAGCATTGATCAGATTTTTACCTTCAATACTGTTAATGTGAACATTTACTTTAACTCCAGCATCGATATTTATCACAGATGTTGCCGGATTGGGGTATATTTTTACCATATCATTACCCGCAACTACGCCTACGCTAAGACTATTCATGCTGTAGCTGGCAGATAATGCAGAACAGCCGTTAACATCAGTAACAAATACCTGGTAATTGCCTGTTGCCGTTGCAGCATAGTATTGACTATTAGCGCCACTTATAGCATGGCCATTTAAATACCACTGGTAGCTAAGGTAAGAACCTGTACCAAGAGTATTACCGCTTACATTAGATATAGCAGGTGTAGGCTTTGCATTAAAGGTTACACTGAGTGCATCAGATGTATCTAAGCAGCCATTTGTACTTCTTACAATTACCCTGAAACTGCCAGTATTATGTGCAAAATATGATGCTGATATTGCACCTGCAATATTTGCAGTGCTATTCTGCCATTGATACGAAAGCCCGCTTGCGCTGCCGGTACTGGCATACAAATGAGCCGTATCCCCTGCGCACAACAAAGTAGAGTTTGAAGTAGTTACTGTGGCAGAAGGAGCAGGATATACATTTAATTGTATGGCAGGACTTGCAGATGCAGAGCAACCCAACGCATCTGTCACTTTTACTGTAAAGCTTCCTGATGTATCTGCTGAAAATGCGGATGTTTGTGCACCTGCACCGTTAATATTTACACCATTAAGCAACCATTGGTATGTAACAGAAGACGTACTGGTAGTTGCAGTTGCCTGCAAAGTCAGGCTTTGGTTAGAACAAAAAGTAGTAGATCCGGCAGCTACCATACTAACAGTCGGTAAACTGTTTATTGTAACTGTTACTGGTGGCGTTGTGCTGGAACAAGTAGCATTTGAAACTGTTACAGAATAATCCCCTCCCTGGGTGGCAGTATAAGATGATGAAGTAGCATTACTCAGTGGGATAGTGTTTAATGTCCACTGGTAATTTACTCCGGATACTATAGCTGTATTCAATATAACACTACCTCCATCACAGAAAGTAGTAGGCCCGGCGGGCGCAACAACATTGTTTGGAACAGAGAAAAGTGATACTGCGATTGGTGCCGAGGTATCAACACAGTTGGGCGCACTTACCATCGTAACCTTTACTCTGTAAGTACCTGGTGTAGAAGCAATATATGAAACATTGCTGCCTACAGTTGTACTGCCATTCAGCCATAGATAAGTAAGCCCTGAAGTTGGTGCCGCGGTTAGCGTTACAAAGCTGCCCGGGCAGAATGTAGTGGGGCCATTTGAAGAAATGTATGCGCTCGGGTTTGAAACCACTGTAGTAGACCTTCCTGCAGAAATTGCTGCACAGCCGGTTGTAGAAAAGTGTTCTCTTACTGTATATATTCCTGTAGTGCTGGCAGTATAATTAATATTGGTGGCGCCTGTCAGGTCCACACCGTCTTTCTGCCACTGGTATAATAAATTACTTCCTGAATTTGCAGTAAATGTTATACTGGCCCCGGTACAGAACGTAAGATTGCCACCTGCTGTAATTGAAGCAGTAGGCAATGGGTTTATTGAAATCGCTTTGGGAGAAGATGTATCACTGCATTGTATGTTATTAGTGACAATAACTTTATAAGTGGCTGCCGCAGAAAGGCCCATATCTATATATCCGGCGCCTGTTGCCCCGGCTATTATGTTACCATCTTTTATCCACTGATAAGTAAACCCTGCACCTGTATCTGCATTAAGCACAGCATTATCTCCTGAACAAATAGCTGTTGCTGTGGCTGTAATTGAGGCAGATGGCAGTGGGACAATATTAATATCAGCTGCATTAGATAATTGCTGACAACCATACCCGTTTGTAACAAGTACTTTATATTCGCCGCTTACAGATGCAGTGTCTGCAGCAGTAGTATTTCCATTCGTTTGTCCATTATACAACCAACTATATGTATAGCCGGATCCCGCTGGCGCTGTGATTATCTGACTGCCGCCAGCGCAAAGGCTTACAGAAGCAGAAGGCGTAACAGTAGCAGTAGGTGACGGGTATAAACTGATCGTTACATCGGATGAAGTAGTGGAGCAGGTGCCTACAGATACAATAGCATGATAGCTACCTGCAACTGTAACAGTATCGTTCACACTGCTAATAGCTGTCTGGCCACCGTTAAGCCACCAGGTGTATGTATAATTAGAACCGGTTGGTGCTGCTAAAACAGTACTGGAACCCTGGCAGAATGTATCTGAACCTATGGTCGTTATATTGGCAGTTGGTGGCGAATTAACACTTACAGTTGTAGATGATGAGTTAGCCGTACACTGCCCGTTGGAAACAGCAACATAATAGCTGCCGCTGCTGTCTACAGTAAGGCTTGAACTATAAATATGCAAATCACTGTTAAAACCAAAACCTTTATGCCAATCGTATGAAAAACTTGTACTGGATGGCGCATAAAGAGTTACACTGTCCCCACGGCAAATGATCAATGGGCCGCTTGCGGAGATTGTTGTTGGCGGAGATTGGTTCATAGTAATAAGCTGCTGTGAACTAAGCTGAGAACAACTATTGGTATTTGTTACCAGAACAGAGTATTGTCCTGTAACACTTGGAAAGTATGATTTTGATGTACCGTTACTTGTAATAGCGTTGCCATTCAGATACCACTGCCATAAGTAACCGTTACACTGATTACATCCGTTTGTGACAGCAGATATTTGAAAACCTGTATTAGTACATGCTGTATAAACGTTGCCACTAAACCCGCCTCCGGCCACACTGGCAGTTGGCAAAGCGTGCATAGATAAATGATCGCCGCTGGAAGAAACCGTACCACAAGGGTTAGTCACAACGCAGGTATAAGTACCGGAATCTGTTAACTGTGCTGCTGCAAGCGTAAAAGTATTATTTGTCGCAGTTGCTATGGATTGGCCATTCCTCTGCCATTGATAGTTATCCCCGGTACCGGAAGCAGTAACACTGAAAGTGACTGTGGCATTTACACAACCATTTGTATTGCCTGGCGGATTAGTCACTATACTTGGTGCAACGCAGGTGCCTGGTGCTATATATATGCTGTCTACCAGCACTACACCACCTGCGATCGGAGAACTGCCGCTACCCGCTGGGTGTGGTGTATTGGAATACCAGGAAAAATAATATCCTTGTGTATTAAGCGGTGTAAAATAAACAGTGGTGTCTGCAACACTATCTGCAGTTATCACCTGGTTAAAGAGCATGTTTCCGCCTGTAACATTACTTACAGGATAACCTGGCTGGTAGTTGTTAGCATATACACGCAGGTTTTCATTGTATGCCGTACCTGTATTATTAAACGGATTGCTTTTAGCTCTTGCATATTTAAACCTGATGGCGTATACCGTATTTGCTGTCAGCTTAAGGCCGGGAATAGTGAAAAAGTCGTTTTTGCCGTATGCTGCGTTACTGGCAGGGTCTGTTGCATACATACATGGGGTCATTGCTGTACCGTCTGAAGCATATAAGCCGTTTTGTACGGTAAAGTTGGTGCCGTTATTGTCATTAAATATAAAACAAGCCGGAACAGTATTATTCGCAGTCGAGTTAAATGTTTCCAGATATGGTATCGCATATTTTCTTACAGGCACCATATATGCGGTGCTTCCTGCAGATATGTTCCCGCTGTTTACACAGGAATCATAAACACGGAAATATGTTGTATCAACAAGAGGTGGTGTTGTAAGGGTAAGAGTGTTCACATTTATCCCGCCTCCCTGGCCACCATTCACAATTGTCCATGGCCCTGTAGATGTAGGCGCTTGCTGCCATTTGGTCACGATTCCTGTAGTAAAATTAGTTTCATTAGCGCTGATATTTGCAGTAGCACCCGCACAAATTGGGGCGCTTATAGGAGAAGAAGCTATTGACAAAGCAGTTGGCACACCTGAGCAAGGCCCTAGAACTATGAAATTAAAATCGGTCCAGATGCCATATGGTATTGAGCCGCTTGTAAAGCAGGATCCGCCTGTACCAGGATTACTGTAACCGCTATACGACCATGCTATACGCATACGAGTCAGGCCCAAAGTAGCATTTAATGGCACCGTAAAAGAACCACTGATAGTAGAATTAGCGCCAATAGTACCTGTAGGGTTGTATACCGCGTCTCCAACATCATTGAAAGATGCATTTTGATTCCAGTCTACATATATATTCACATAGCCGGCATAGGTACTGCTGCCTAACATATTAAAATTAATAGTAGTACCGGGCGTAGCTGCACACTGTGTAGCGTATGCTGTAACAGGGTAATACCCTTCTGTTGGCTGTCCGGATGTTGTAGGATAACTCGGAGACCCGGGCAGGGGGTTCGGGTATCCGCCTGGTGACAGGCTGATATTTTGTGCCGCCCCGGTAGTAGTGAATGACTGGTACTGCATATACCCATAATAGGCACCATAGGTGGTATAGGGCAAACAATAAGGTGCAGACTGCGCGAATGCCGAAGCAAAGGGCAACAACAACATCAGTAATGTATACGCTGATGTTTTAAAACCATTGGGGGTAAAATTGCTCATAATACCTGTTTATTTAAAAAATTAATACACAAATCATATTGATAGAACTTTGCCTCTTGCATAGCCCTATCGTCTGTAAATTACTTAATTATACTTTTTAAAAGTAGTAAAAAAATTAACAAAAAGTATAAATACCTCTGTTTTATACTTGCTATTGTACTTTAAAGAAATGACATTTTTTTATTTATAAAGTGTTAATGATACAAATTAATAATATATTTTATATTATTTTGGGGTAACCACTTTTAAAATTCAGTAAAAAAATAACACTATTCTATGTGCTCATAAACTTTTTGTTAGCTGCACATTACGCCTTTATGCTCATTTATCATATACCTTTATGTCTTTCTGATAATAATGATAACAATCATATCCGCTACCAACCGCCAGGATAGCATGACTCTGAAAATGGCGGGTATTTACTTAAATATCTTTTCAGACAAATCACAAAACGTAAATCTATTATCTCTTGAAGACAAGAATGTATGTGAACGTGGCAATGACCTGTTGAGCATTGAAGAAAAATACTTGATACCTGCCGAAAAATTTGTTTTTATAGTTCCGGAATATAATGGCAGTTTCCCCGGCATACTGAAAGTGATGATGGACAATAGTGATATAAAAAAGTGCTGGTGGCACAAAAAAGCTACGATAACCGGCCTTGCCGATGGCAGGGCTGGCAACCTGCGCGGCCTTGACCACCTGACTGGCATACTACACTATCTTAAGGTAAATGTGATGTACAATAAATTGCATTTTTCCAGGATAAACGAAGAAATGGATAAAGATGGTATTCTTTTAAAAGCTGCTACTGCTAGGGTGATCAACGAACAGATAGACCAGTTCATTAAATATTGATACGCTAAATAAAAAAAGGTAAAAAGATAAAATGAGTCTTAGGTTCATAATAATAATAGGTGTTCTCATTCTTGCAGAATACTACAGTGCAATTGCAGTTCGTTCAGCATTAAGGTCCTTGCCGGCACCCTGGAAGACTTCTTTAATGACCTTATATATTGTAATGACTGTGCTGGCATGGCTGGGCTTTGTTTTATTCCGCCAGATCAATTGGGCAGCCATCCCTCACCTGCTGCGCAATATTTATATAGCATTTGTACTTGGTTTTATCATTGGCAAAGTGCTTGTGCTTATTGTTATGTTCATAGATGATGTGCGCAGGCTTTTTGTCTGGCTTTTCACATTGTTAGTTCCTTCTGCTAAAAGTAACCATCCAGGCGGTGAAGGTGGTATCAGCAGATCTACTTTTTTACTGCGCCTGGCATTGTTGCTGGGTGGCGCATCTGTTGCAGGTTTTGTTTCTGGTGTTAGCAACAGATATAAGTATCACGTAAGGCGCGTAAAATTGAAGTTTGATAATTTACCCACTGCATTTAAGGGAATTAAAATAGTCCAGCTTTCAGATATACATACCGGTAGTTTCGATAATCATAATGCAGTAGCACATGGCATAGCAGAAGCTATGAATGAAAAAGCAGACATTATTTTCTTTACAGGCGACCTCGTAAACAATCATGCCTGGGAAGTAGATGAAAAATACAAGCATATCTTTTCGCAATTAAAAGCCCCCTTAGGTGTCTACTCTATTTTGGGCAATCATGACTATGGCGATTATACCCAGTGGCCCAGCAAAGAAGACAAAGCACAAAACCTGCAAAACCTGAAAAATATACATAAAGAGATGGGCTGGCAATTGCTGGCAAATGAGCATACCATCATTCAAAAAGGAGAAGACAAACTAGCAATTATTGGTGTAGAGAACTGGAGCGCAAAACTAAGCTTCACGCGCTATGGCAATATGCGCAAGGCTTATGATGGATTAGAACGTCAGAATATCCCGGTAAAAATATTGCTTTCGCACGATCCTTCTCATTGGGATGCTGAGGTACGCCCTCAATATCCAGATGTGCAACTTACCCTAAGTGGGCATACACACGGCATGCAGTTTGGCATAGAAAGCAAATGGCTCAATTGGAGCCCTGTGAAATATGTATACCCACAATGGGCAGGCCTATACCAGCAAAGCGAACAGTACTTGTACGTGAATCGCGGATTTGGCTTCCTCGGTTATCCTGGCCGTTTAGGAATACTACCAGAGATCACAGTCTTTGAATTGGCCTGAGAATTATATCCCTGCTTTTCTCAGCAATTCCAATACAGCTTCCGGCCTGGGATGCAAGGTATCTTTTGCGGCGTTTTGCAGATACTGCTCCATACTGTGTTCCATATCACTAAGAGCTACTTCTCCGCCATATATGGGAGGTAAAAATGTGGAGCAGATCTTTGAATTTTTCTTGTTTGCCTTATGTAAAGTTTTATTCATCGATAAAATGCTTTTATATTCAAAACGCAGCTCTTTTCATTTTATTGTACTCAAATAGAGAGGATTTATTTTTTCACAAAACCACAACACCTGCGTAAATTTCATATATTTGATATGATAATAAACTATTGGATATGGAAACAATAGGGATAAGTGGTGGTACTGGTTTTATCGGAACAAGCCTTGCAACACTGCTGGACAAAAAAGGCTACAATGTCATTATATTCTGCCGGGAAGTTAAGCGCATCATAAATAACAGTCATTTTGCTTATTGGGACCCTGAAAATGAAGACTGTGATATTAATGCTCTCTCTGAAATTAATATAATGATCCACCTGGCAGGTGCAGGTATTGCAGATAAAAGATGGACAGCCCAAAGAAAAAAAGAAATAGCAGATAGCCGTATAAAAGGCACCCGTTTTCTCATATCTCAGCTTAAGCAAAATGCTCCAGCCTGTAAAACTTTTATTGCTGCATCAGCTATTGGTTATTATGGCCCGGACAGAGGAGACCTGGCCCCTTATCATGAAGACACAGAGCACTACTCCGATTTCCTTGCTAATACTTGTGCTCTCTGGGAAAAAGAATCCCTTCAGGCTAAATCATTTGCACGTACTGTCATTTTTCGCTTTGGCATAGTACTGGGTAAAGAAAAAGGGGCATTCCCAAAATTCTATGACCCGGTGAAATGGGGTCTTATGCCCATATTAGGCTCTGGCAAACAGGTATATTCCTGGATACATATCAATGACCTTATTGCCATGCTGTATTTTGCTATCGCGCATACCGGCATGCAGGGTATTTTCAATGCAGTTAGTCCGCAACCGGTAACTAATAAAGAATTGATGAAAGCGCTTGCCAAAGCCAGGGGCGGTATTAAGCTGCCTGTATATGTCCCCGCATCCGCATTGCAGCTATTACTTGGCGAAATGAGCACTGAGGTATTAAAAAGTTGTACCGTAAGTGCAGACAAAATTCTTGGTTCTGGTTTTACATTCCAGTACCCAGGCTTAGATAGCGCTGTAAGTGATCTGGCAACACCTATCAACTGATTCATCAGACGCTAGTATATGCATAATCAGCTAAGTATTCAAACTGCTCAGTTAGTTTCCCGTTCTCGCAAATGGTGGCCCGCTTCAATAGCTCGCTTTCTTTTTTCAGTAGTTCACCTATTATATATTTTTCCAGGTGCTGGGCAAAATAGTGCGATGCATCGGCAGGTAATTCATTCGGTAGGTTATCTACAGCCATCAGGTCTATAGTGTCATGTGTGTTTTGATATGGCTCAGTGCGCAGCAGTGTTTTCCTGTCCACACCATACACTGGCTTCGTTATGGTAGATGCTCCTGAATTGATGGGTACAGAACCTTCTGGGTCGCAGGTTATATCAGCTATCACACTTATGCGCCAGTCCTTTCTCTGTATATCCAGTTCCTCAAAAAGCCTGGGTATATCCTGCTCCCAGTAAATACCGTTTATAAGTATATCTGTTTGGTTCACATAGGACGAGAACAGGCACTTATATGCCTTAGGATTAGCATGAAAATCATCACGGTGAAAAAGATCATTGTCCTTCCTTGCATACAGTGCATTCCCTTTCAGATGTGTGTATACAGGGTAGTCATATTCATGGGTCAGAAAATCCTCAGGCTCCACAGGTTCTATATCCAGTTTGGTCATTATATCCAGTACACCTGTTGCCACTTTGCCAGAGCCGGTCACTGCAATTTTAATATTGGGCAATTTAAAATGCTCGTACGATGTAATGATAGATGCATAGCTGCCAGCCATATGGGCTGCAGGCAAGTCATAGAGGCCAAATTTTTTCCCATATGCCAGCAACCCGTTATGTGCACCCACCACACCTGCATAAAAGCCAAAGCCCAGTATCCGCTGCTCATCGCTATGGGTCAGGCATTCATAATCTATCATTCTTATCTTCTTTGTTATCAGCGCCTGCATCAGGCTCTTATTATAAGCCTGTTTTTTCTTAGTGTGAGAAAAGAAAAAATAAGTCTTCCCTTCTATTAGCTTTTCAGGTGGCACTTCCTTTATGCCCATTAATATATCACAGTTTCTCAGGTCATCTTTCAGCTGTAAGCGCTCCTCTGTATATTGCTGTCCGGTGAAGCACCTGTCTGGCGATGGCTCCGCCACTATCTTTATCTGCGGGTAGGTCTCCTCTATATGCACACAAGTTTTGGGTGTCAGCGCTACCCTATTGTCTGGTGGCACCTTCCATTCTCTTATCAGGCCTATACGGATCATCTTCCTTATTTTTACGTAAATATACCACGCTTATAATTTTTTCATGGACAACTATTTTGATCTGTACAACTTACTCGTTTCTTTTGCTCCCGACCCTGCATTGGTTAAAACTAAATTCTATGAACTGAGCCGCCTGTACCACCCTGACCGTTTTGCCCAAGCCAATGCCACAGCACAGGCTGAGGCGCTGCGCATGGCAGCCCTAAACAATGATGCCTATAAAACACTGAGCAAGCCAGACGCTACCATGGCTTACATTCTAAGACTAAATGGCCTGCTGGAGGATGAAGAAAGGTATAAGTTGCCACCTGCTTTTTTGATGGAGATGATGGACCTTAACGAACTGCTGAGCGAATATGAAATGAACCCCGCAGACCAGGATATGAAACAGCAGATAGCCCATTCTCTTGAAAACTACCTGGCAGAATGGGAACAGGAAATAAGGCTGCTCACTAAAAAATATGATGCTGGAGAGCATACACAGGAGCTATTATTAAAAATAAAAGACTACTATTTCCGCAAAAAATACCTTTTGCGTATTCAGCAAAGAATTGATACATTTGCTGCCCGCTAAAAAACGCCCAGATGGCGGAATTGGTAGACGCGCTAGACTCAAAATCTGGTTATCGCAAGGTAGTGCAGGTTCGATTCCTGTTCTGGGCACCATCTTTAAAACCCGCTTTTATGGCGGGTTTTATCTTTTGCACAAGTAATATACTTTGCAAAATAAATGTATCAGCTGAAATAATTGTATTCAGACTATATATTATCAAAATTTATCTATTATCTTTAACAAATGGAGCATATATCAGATTATGGAAATCAGCTTGTAGCTTACATCGACTTACTTGGATTTAGTGAGGCTATAAGCAATCAAGAAGACAAAAGCACAATCTTCAATCTACTAAAATCTCGCGCGAGCTCCCGTGGAGATTTTGCAATAGAAACCTTATCAAAAGATGCAGAATCAACTACCATCAAAACAACACCATGCGTAAGTACTTTCTCTGACAACATGATTATCTCGTACAAGTTAAAAGATGGCGAAAAGTTTATGACAATTTGCTATTTAATGAACTTAAAACGTATATTCTTCAAAATTGCAAAGCAAGCACTACCAATCGGATTTATGATAAGAGGAGGAATAACAATTGGACCACTATACCATTCCCAATCTGAAGGAATCGTATTCGGGGAAGCGTTAGTTGAAGCACACAAATTAGAATCGTCGGTTGCAATCTATCCGAGAATTGTTCTCTCCCGCAATGTCGCTGCTTTGATACCTACTGATTTTAAAAAAGAAGATGGAACTACGATGCAAGATGTATTGAGATTAATGGTTTTAGATTTTGACGGTATACATTTTCTGGATTACTTTTCTCTTGAGATACTCGAACAATTTTTTCCTACACCTGCTCCGACTAACTGGGAACAAAATCTGTTAAATTGGATTAGCAACGTAAATGAAGTAATTAAGGCCAATATTGTAAGACATACGCACGATGAAGATTTATCTAAACTTGCCAAATGGTCGTGGTTTTCAAGATACTTCAATGAGGTGCTTGGTTATGAAAATAAATTTGCTGCACTAGGTTGCACGTCTATTAATGAGATTATAAAAAGAATTAGTAATCCCCAATAAAAAACTTCTATCCGGCTGCTTTACATTTTTCGCTAATATAGCAGTTCAGATAGTATAACCATGACTACCGAATTGTTTAATGAAGAGTTTAATGGCATAGCAGGGCAATTAAAATCTTTCATTCTGCGCATCACAGCCAGCCTGCACGATGCAGAGGATATAGTACACGACACCTATATAAAAGCCCTGGAAAAGCTGCATACTTTTCGTGGCGACTCTTCACTGAAAACATGGCTTTTTGCTATAGGCTCCAACCTGGCGAAGGATAATCTGAGGGCACGCAAACGCTGGCCTGAAAACGTTACAGATATCTGCAAGCAGGAAGCCCACGCCAATCCCGCTTTTTTCGAAGAGGCCTTTCATATCAGCAAAACATCGCCGCAGGCTGTTTTTGAAATAAAAGAGCATATAGCCTTTTGTTTCACCTGCATCTCCAAGTCCTTGCCGCTTGAGCAGCAGTTATGCCTTTTTCTGAAAGAGGTCTATGAATTTAAAGTAAATGAAATAGCACAGATACTGGATAACAGCGAGGCTATGATAAAATACTACCTGTATACCGGCAGGGCAAAAATGATACAGGTATTTGATGGCAGGTGTGCTATTATAAATAAAGAAGGGGTGTGCCACCAGTGCTCCGAACTGAACGGAGTATATAACCCTAAACAAAGATTCCAGGAAGAAGTGATGAAAATAGAAATGGCCCGCGAGGCAGAAAATGCGGATAAAGAGCATCTTTTTGACCTGAGAATGAATATCCTGAAAGCACTTGACCCTTTTGAATCGGATGCAGCAGCCCTGCAACTGCATCATTTAGAGCATAATAGAAATGTAATGGAAAAATATTCATAGAAAATTCCTTTTTGCCTATCGTTTTGTCTGCCTGGTGCGTCGAAATTGTATGAAACGCATTTTTACAATTCTTACAATCATGACATCGACACTTACAATGGCACAAACAGGAAAAGCCGTAACAGAAAAAAAGACATTCAGCAGGGCAACTTCTGTAAGCACAGACATTAAAGCAGATCCGGCCATTATCTGGAAACTGCTCACTACAGCATCTGATTATACAAGGTGGAATTCAACTATTGTTTCGCTTGAGGGAAAGATAGCTCCGGGCGAAAAAATAAGATTGAAATCGACACTTGACCCTAAAAGAACTTTCAAGTTGAAAGTGAAAGAAATGGACAAAAAAAAACGGATGGTATGGGGCGATGCACAAGGCAAGCGTGTTTACACCCTTGCCAGCAAGGGAAATGGAGAAACTACTTTCACCATGTATGAAAAGATAGGCAGCCCTATGTTTCCGCTCTATAAAAAATATATACCTTCATTCGACACATCATTCGAGCATTTTGCTGCTGACATGAAAAAAGAAGCTGAACATATTCAAAATCTTAAAAAATAATCTCAACCACATCTTTAATATTTTATTCAAAACTGTTTTTTATGAAAATTGTAAAAGTTGTTTACACAGCAAAAGCTGACTATACAGAGCAAAACAAAGCAAACATCAGGACTGTAATGCAGGACCTGCGCCAATTGAATAACCCTAATATCAATTATCATGTGTGCCTAGGCCCTGATGAAAAAACATTCACGCACATTGCTTTCTTCAAAGCTGAGGAAGACGAAAAAATGCTATTGACATTACCTTCATTTATTTCTTTCCAGGCCCAGCTAAAGGCCAGCGGCCCTGAAGTGCCGCCAAAACAAGAACATCCTTCGTTTGTAGGTTCATCGAAAGAACTGTTTTAGCAAAAAAAATCGTAACAAAGAATAGCTGGATCTTAACGCCGGCTATTCTTTCGTTTGTAGAATGATATAGCAGATCAATTATTAAAAAGCCGTTTCACGCTATTTTTCAGCTTCTTAAAAGTTGATTCTTTCCGTGGTTTCTTTTTCCCGTCATGGGTTATTTTATGATCGTAATTGTGCTGTAGCTTATTGATATATTCTGTGTATGCAGGAAGCTTATCGCTTTTTAATTCTTCTATGAAATGCCTGATATGGGAGTTGAGCATAGCATTTACTGAAACAGTAAAATACCTGCTTTGCAGAGAGTCATCAGCATTTTGATTGATAGGTGGCTTATTATTTTCACTTAGCAGGTCTACATGATGAATAAGCGGGTTTAATTTTCTGAGCCTTTTTGTTCCTTTTCTTTCATTGCGCCAGGGATGTTCATTCTGCCTTAGCTGCTCTGTCAGGAAGGCTTTATCCCACAGGGAAACCTGGTGCGACATCAGGAAATCACTGGCAGCATTGTCTAGTATAGAAACAGACAGCCCATTGATATGAGTACCACTTGGGGCTGTTTTGTAAACCTCAGAGCTATTTAATTTTACTAGCTTAACACTATTATCAATTGCGAACTGTGCTATCTTTTTTAGAAAATCTTTTTGTATCGGCTTTGTGAACCACATGTCCTCCTGCAGGTACACCACATACTTTTCAGGTATTTGCTCCAAACCATTTTTCAGCCTGTCAGACCACTCCCCCGGGCCTGTCTTTATGTTTGTGAAAATATTACTGTTAAAATCCGCTTTTTCTGTAAGGAAATAGTAGCTATACGCTTCCTTGTCCAGTGGCCAATATTTTGCAAAAAAGTATTCGAAGCCTTTATATAACAACTGGTACCTATCACAACTATGAACTACTAAAGCAATTTCGGGGTTTGGTGTTTTAGACATCCGATAAAAATAATGGAATATTTAATCAAACAAAAGCAATACTGCCAGGCTACGTCATTTGTATATAGCCCAATATCTGCTTTTGAAAAAATTGGTATCTTGGGCACCCATACTAAACATATACTGTATGCAAAAGTTGTCCATTAATGCCTTGCTTATTTTTGTGAATATATTTTTATTCTCTTTCACAGCTGCTGGGCAAAGGCCTATGTCCTGCCGCATACACGGGCAGATACTGTCCGTAATTAAAAGTAAAGAAAAAGACAGCACCAGCATTTGCGCCAAACATCCCTGCAAGGCTAAGGTGAGGATAATTGGTATTTCGGCCTGCGGGCAAGGTGTTTCATGGATACTAAACCAGGGCGATGAGGTAGAAATGGACTTTGCTTATACACTACATAATACTTCTAAAATACTTCCGGCTATGAAAGCTCAATACCCGGGATTGAAAAAAGGCGATGAATTTACTGCGCCGGCAATGTACCACTTGAAACCTGGCACCAATGGCGCTTTTACGGTTTATGAGTATGATAAGATAGTTCGGCAAAAAAGCAACTAGCCTTGTGTTCTATTATTATTGTAAATTCATAGCTGGAAATTTTACATTGTGAAAAAAATATTGCTTCTCGCCACACCATTGGCATTTATCATTACCGGTTTTTTTATTTTTTCTTCCTCGGTTTCCGGGCACCGGCCTGGTATTTTTTTGGGAGACGCTGATGCCGTAGGATCTGAAGATGATGATGCGGCAAGAGTAAAGTATGAGCTGATGATGCTGCGCGACCCTGCTACTGGTAAGATACCGGATGGGATACGGGAAAAAGAACTTGCTTTTGCAGCTACTCTGCCGAATGATGCCAATAATGGACACGGAAATTTTGCAGCAAAGACAACATCTTTAAGCTGGCAGGCCAGAGGCCCCTGGAATGTAGGGGGAAGGACACGTGCCTTTGGCATAGATGTGAGCAACCCGATGAATCTTGTTGCCGGCTCATGCTCTGGTGGTATGTGGCGTTCTACAGATATGGGCCAAACCTGGATTCCTACTACGCCGATCAATCAATATAAAAGTGTATCCTGCCTTTCGCAGGACACCCGGTCAGGGCATACTAATGTGTGGTATTATGGCACAGGTGAGGCATTTGGATCATCTGCAAGCGCTGTAGGTGCTTATTATAATGGCAATGGCATTTTTAAATCTACAGACAGCGGGCAAACATGGGCAGTGCTGCCATCTACTGCACCTGCCAATATTACGTCGTTCTCTTTATGGTCTCAGGTGTTGTGGAATATAGTTACAAACTCCGCAATAGATACTAATGATGTAGTATATGCCGCTGCTTATGGGGGAATCATGAAGACAAACGATGGAGGCACGAGCTGGAATTCTGTTTTAGGCACTTTTAGTGGCACTGTTTCTTACTTTACAGATGTTGCAGTTTCAGCAACAGGCGTGGTATATGCGACATTAAGTAGCGACGGGCCACAGGCTGGTATTTATCGCTCCGCGGATGGTATTCATTTTACCAATATTACACCCAGCAATTTTCCTGCCACTTATAACAGGATAAAAATTGGCATCAGCCCAATGGATGAAACACAAATATATTTTGTAGGCAATACACCGGGCTATGGTACCCCTGATACCAATTTTTTGGGTGATGTGGAGTGGAACAGCTTGTGGAAATACAAATACTTATCTGATAGTGGCAGCGGCGCTGGTGGCTACTGGCAAGACTTATCGAGTAACCTGCCCCGCAATGGTGGTGTTTTTGACAAATATAGTACACAGGGATCGTATGATATAGTAGTAAAAGTAAAACCTACTGATACTAATATTGTGTTTATAGGTGGCACCAATTTATACCGATCTACATCTGGTTTTGCAGACACTTCTAATACTACTATGATAGGCGGTTACAAAATTGGCGCTGCATTGCCTGTCGTAAACTTGTATCAAAACCATCACCCAGACCAACACGAGCTTGCCTTCTTTCCGGGCATGCCAGATACCATGATCTCAGCAAATGATGGCGGCATCTTTCTAACTAATGATAACACTGCAGCTACTGTTTCATGGACACCATTAAACAATGGTTACATAACGTCAATGTTTTATACTTGTGCTATAGACCATGCTACAACAGACGATATAGTAATTGGCGGCGCCCAGGACAATGGAAGCTGGTATACAAATACAAGCAGCCTAACTACACCCTGGGTAACCCCACGTGGTGGCGATGGCTCTTATTGTGCTATTGCTGACAATGGAACCGCATTTTATTTCAGCTCTCAAATGGCTAAAATCTCGCGTGTCAAACTCAATTCGTCAGGAGGCATAGATAGTTTTACACGTATAGATCCTGTTGGGGGCAAAAACTATTTATTCATTACTCCTTTTGTAATAGATCCCAATAATAATGATATCATGTACCTGTCTGGTGGCAAATACCTTTGGAGGAACAATGATCTCTCAGGCATACCATATGCCAGCAATTGGGATTCTATCTCGACCAATTGGGTACAGTTTCCTGATTCTGTACCCTCTGCTTCCGCTACAATCACAGCATTGGCTATATCCAAATATCCAGCTAACAGGCTTTACTATGGCACTTCTTCTCAAAAAGTTTACAGGATAGATAATGCGAATAACGGAACACCTACCCCTGTGGATATCACTCCCAATTCAGGCAGCGTACTATTCCCTCCAAGCGCTTATGTTAGTTGCATAGCTGTTGATCCTGACAGTGCAGACCACATACTCGTAGCTTTTTCAAACTACGGAGTTTATAGTTTATTCTACTCAGCAAATGGAGGAACAACATGGGTGAAAGCTGCCGGAAACCTGGAACAAACAATTAACGGAGCGGGCAATGGCCCGTCCATACGTTGGGCAAGTATAATGCCGGTAAGTAATGGTTATGTATATATGGTGGGCACCAGCGTGGGTTTATATGCTACTAACAAGCTAAACGGAACGGCTACAAGATGGATACAGCAGGGCTCGAACACTATTGGAGCATCTGTTGTGGATATGATAGACTACCGCACTACTGATGGCCTGGTAGTGGTGGCAACCCATTCTAATGTCATGTTCTCATCTCATATCACCGACACTGCAGATGTAGCTGTAAAGCCGGTTCTACATAATGAACCGTGTATAAGTATCACTAACTTCCCTAACCCTTTTTGGGGACAGACAAATGTGCTTTTGAATTTACCTACGTCAAGCTACATCAACCTGGCAATATATAATGCAGAAGGGGTATTGGTTCGCACGCTTGCTGATGAACAGGCTAGTGCCGGTGAGAAACAATATACTTTTAGTGCAGCTAACCTGCCATCAGGAGTATATTATTGCACACTGAAGACATCAACATTTTCCGGAACAAGGAGAATGTTGCTAATGCGTTAATGCGTGCCCAAGATCGTTGAAGATATCGTCGATAGTCTCTATACCTACGCTCATCCTGATGAGGCCATCAGTAATGCCGTATTCTAATCTTTTATCGCGGGGCACACCAACATGAGTAGTAGACGCAGGATGTGAGATCAATGTATCACAAGTGCCTAATGAAACTGCGCTGGTGCAGAGTTGTAATGCATTAATAAATTTTATTCCTGCATCAAACCCGCCCTTCAGTTCAAAGCTGAGCATTGCACCGGCATGCTTCATTTGCTTCAATGCCAATTTATGATGCGGGTGGCTGCTCAAGCCTAGATAATTCACCTGGGATACTGCAGTGTGCTTATCTAGAAAATCTGCAACTTTTGCAGCATTGCCGCAGTGACGTTCCATACGCAAACTGAAAGTGCGCATGCCATTTGTAAGCAGGTAGGCCTCAAAGGCATTGCTATTTCCTCCCAGCAAGCGATGGGTTTTGGTAACAATCCCATTCATTTTCTCCAGGTCTTTGCCAATAAGCACACCACCTACAGCAGTACCATGCCCATTAAGGAACTTGGTAGTAGAGTGCATTACGAAATCCACATCATATTTAAACGGCTGCTGTAAGTATGGAGTGGCAAAAGTATTATCTACACAAACAGTAAGCCCATATCGTTTTCCTAAAGCGGAAAGCCCTTGCAGATCTATACATTGCAAAGTAGGGTTTGCGGGTGTTTCAAGATACATAAGGCTAATGTTTTTATCAGCCTTGATCATTGATTCCACTTTATCAAGATCATGAAAATCTGTGATAATAGTACTAATACCCAAGCCGGGTAATATTTTATCAGTCATTTCCTGCGTGCCACCATATAAAGAAGGATGCGTAATGATCTTTTCGCCCGACTTTACATTGCTCAATAACATTGTAGTTACTGCTGCCATGCCTGATGCGTGCAAAATAGCTTTTAGCTGTAATGGATTACCGTCCTGGCCTTGTAAGCCATAGGCTTCCATCAGCGCTATTTTATCTTCAGCCTCATTTATTGTTGGGTTTCCAAAGCGGCCGTATACATATCCCTTTTCCTCACCCTTAAAGATGGCTATGGCTTGTTCTGCGCTGTCGAAAGTATAAGTACTTGATGCGTAAATGGGCGTGAGATGCGCCCTGTTATTTTCGGCCTTATGGCCACCATGAATGCACAATGTTTCAAAACCTTGTAATTTATTATCTGTAGTCATTCCAAGACCATTATTTTTGCAGGTAAAGGTACAAGATACAATGAAGGAAATTCTAACTCAATATGCACAATATAATATCTGGGCTAATAAGCGAATAGCAGATGTATTGTTAAAGATAAATGAAGAGGAACTGGAGAAAGAGATAAACAGTAGTTTCCCCTCTTTGAAGGCCACTGTCTACCACACATGGAGTGCCGAATTTATTTGGCTGCAGCGCCTGCAGCTTACAGAGCAGCCCTTGTGGATAGAATCTGTGTTCAAAGGTACATTTGCAGAGGCTTGTGAAGATTGGCAAAAAGTATCTGAAGCGCTGCTGTCCTTTATTCAAAAACAATATGATGATAAAGGTTTTCAGCATGTGCTGCAATACTATAGCCGGGCCAAAAAATCGTTTAAAAACCCGGTATATAGTGTACTCATGCATACTTTCAATCATTCCACCTATCACAGGGGGCAATTGGTAACAATGTTAAGACAAACAGGTGTGACAAAAATTCCTGAAACAGATTTCATAGCTTTCGTATACTAAAAACTGCAAAGCGATTTTGTAATTTAGGTGTACTATTTTTCACTTATCATAATTATTTATGGCAAAAAAAACTCTGACAAGAGAAGAAAAAGAAAAGCTGTACGAAAAATTGATCGCTACAAACTCTGCCCTTGAACTGAAAGGGGATACTATACCCTATACTTCATTAAATGGACATATGTTCAGCTATTTGTCGAAAGATGATGTAGTAGCACTAAGGCTGCCTAAAGATGCAATAGCTGCATTCATTGAAAAATATGATGCAGAGCTAATGAAAGCTTATGGTATAGTGCAGAAAGAATACGTAACGGTGCCAGGCAGCCTGTTGCAAAAAACAAAAGAATTGCAAACATACCTTGATCTTAGCTATGAATACGTAAGCAAAATGAAGCCTAAACCCAGCAAAAAGAAGAAGTGAGGAATCCTTTGCCCAAGCTGCTTTTTACAACTTTTTTAAGTACTTAGGACTTATATTTGCTATAGAAATAGCAAGGCATCTTTATCAAAAAGCTCTGCTATTCCGTATCATGCGTTTTTATGAACTGCTCATAGGTATTTTTATAGGTCTGGTTACCGGTGGTATCAGCTCCTTTATTGTGTGGTTCATTGTTTATCATATCATTGTTCCTCATGTAGAGTTTTCAGAATGTATCAGTAAAGTGCCAGATGAAAACGGCGACCCTACTTACAGAATAAAAATAGAAAACTCTGGCAGGCGCCCTGCAATAGACATCAAGATAAATATACGCTACCGTGTAAAAGCCGCACACGATAGCAAACCTTTGAAATGGTTGATAACATATATCCCCTTCTCTAAAGATAAGCGCGAGCAAATACCCTACCTGAACCCTGTTCGGCATAAACACAAATCAATGAGAGAGGTGATACCTCTACTGATCAACGATGCAACTTTTGAAGAAAATGTTTTTCCAGATGATATACGGGAAATGTACCTGCTAGGGAAGCTGCAATTGGAAGACCTTTTTTCTATTGGCCACGACCATGGCCTGCAGGTATTTGTATTTTGCTATGATAGTTTTAGTGGCACAAGGAAAATATTCAAATCGAAGATCTATACCTTGTCTGATATAAGGCCCGGCAAATTTGAACGCCACTCTTTAAATATTGCCAGTAAGAAAACAGCTGTTAAGAAAGAACAGACAGTAGATGAATTAAACTGATCAGCCGCCCGGCAATCTGCTATTCATTAGTACGATAACGTTTTTATCTGCAAAAAATTATTATAGCTTTATCTGATTTAGGGAATGTTTAAAGCCCCGATAGCATGTTTTTAAATACACTAAATCGTGTTGTGGATATTAAGAAAGCAGGGTATAATATTCTCTTGCTGTTTATAGCAACATATATTTTACCTGTAAAACCTTATATTAAATTATATGGTACTTTTTCTTTTCATTCATGGATACGGGCAATAAATTATGCTGTAAATAATAATATAATTTTTGGTACTAAGTTTATATACACTTATGGCCCTTTAGGATTTCTTGATACCAGAAACAGTACTTATATAAATGGCTGGTATTTTATCATTGCTGACTTGTTCTTATTTATAGGATTTTATTATTTACTGCAGAAATATCTTTCTAAATGCAAGCCTTGGATATCATTAATATTATTTATCAGCTTATTTGTTTTTCAAAATGCAGGTTTCTGTCAAAAGCTTTTTCTTGTATACATTGCTTTATGCAGTTATAGCATACAGAATAATTTCAGCAAAAAATTCGAAACTGTATATATTGCCATAGCGGCGGCAGCACTGTTATATATCAAACTGAATTTTGGCTTTTTTGCATTTCTCTTACTCCTATTCTTATCAGGAATTGCTATAGTTAGAAAAAAGTATTCTTTTTTTCTAATAATTATATGCTATCTCTTAATGCTGTGCTGTCTAAATGCTATGGTGCATATAGCATTTTTTGATTACATAGCTACAGGATGGGCAATAGTAAATAATTATGCAGATGCTATGTATATGAACCTACCTCTCTCTGATTTCCTGTTACTAAGCGCAGGAATATATACAGCATTGTTTGGAATAATTATTGCTCTCTATATTAGCCAGACCTATAAAAACAGGCAAATTAATCTAAGCAATATTGCTCCATTGCTCATACTAACAGTAAGTTTATTTTTCTTTTATAAAAGTAGCTTCACGCGTTCAGATTCTTATCACTATGAAATATACTTTGAAACTGTGCCATTATTTTTCATTTTAATGATTATGATCCTGAAAATAGACTCCAGGCCCTATGCTCTCTTTTTTGTCTTTGCAATTATAGCCTTAAGCACAGCAGATATGTGGTATGAAGTAAAGTATTGTGGTGTAGACATTCCAGTAAAAGAAACCATCTACGAATATACCCCCTTTGGATATTTTATGGGATTAAAAAACAAATCTATTGAGGATCCGGAACTGGCTAAAGGAGAAAGATTTGCAGAGAAGGATTTAAAATTTATAGGCAGGAACAGTATTGATATTTTTCCCTATGACATAAGCCTTTTACTCGTAAATAATTTGAACTATCATCCCAGGCCAATTCCACAAACATATACTTGCTATTCTGCATACCTCGATTCTGTCAATGCAGCTTATTTTGCCAGCACCGAAAGGCCGGAGTATTTAATGATGAGCAATGAAAGTATTGACGGCAGATACTTCTTTTGGGATGAATCACGGACCAATGCAACTATTAATTTGGAATACTCCTATTGCATCGCAATAAAACGAATTTCCGATTCGTCTAATGCTAATTTTCCAGGCTATTTAGTTCTTAAGAAACTGACTCGTGCCTCTGCCTATCCAATTTTTCAAAAAATAAGCGAATTGCATGAAGAACTTTGGAAGAAAATTACAATAAATTTTCCTGACAGCGTACCTGTATATATGTCTGCTACAATAAAATACAATTTCATCGGGCAGCTTGATAAATTACTTTATAAACCTCCGCATCTGCAAGTGAGGCTTTTTTATGATGATGGAACTGACATGCTCTATAGGGCAATCATACCCGAGATACAAGCACCTGTACTAATAAATAAATCTGTTAAAAACATGGAAGAGCTGAAAAATTATTTTACCTGCGATCTGAAAAAGAATAAAAATATCATCGCTTTTCAGTTTGAAGGAGGTTTAGGCATTGAAAAGGAATTCGATATTACATTTTATAATTTCAGTAATTACAAAGAAAAGCTTTCTCAATGAAACAAGCTCCTCGTCAAACAGTCATTTAAGCCTTCACATTTTTGCATAGCTCCTTTCCAGGAAAACAAGCAGCTCTGTGAGTGCCCTGTCTGTCTCATCGCCGGCTGAGTTGCAGAATATTACATAAGCAATATCATCGGTGGCACATATACTGGTTAGCACATGAAAAGTGCCGGCAGACCCTTCGTGTTGTGATAATTCCTTTTCCCTCACTCTTACATTTGCCCATCCTATCACATATTCCGGTAAGCCAAAATGCAGGAAACGATAGGTTGAGGCTTTCAACACTGTATCAATACCCTTCAGGCCAAGCATCTGTAACTGTATATATTCCGCATAGCTTGGCATGGTCATTTTTATATCTCCTGCCGGTTCTATCATCGATAAATTATAGTTGAGACTAGGCGGCAGTGGCATTAGCACACCCTTTTCATCCCAATGGCCCCACGGTTGTGAAGTATCTGTAAGGTTAGGCCAGCCAAAGCCAACATTTAAATGTAAACGGTCATTCATCGTATTTTGCATAAGCTCTTCCCATGTTTTACCGCTTGCTTTTTCCAGCATCAGTGCTGCAAGAGTATAGCCGGCATTAGAATAAGTATAAGCCTGCTTAGTCTTCTTTACAGGTGCCTGCTTCAATACGTATTTCGCAAACGCTATTCTTTTTTCAGTCTTTGCGCCTTTTATTCCGGGCACTTTTTCTTTTTCTCCATTAGTAAAAGGCTGTATACCTGCCCTGTGTGACAGTAAGTCTTTTAAGGTGATGTTCTTATATGCGGGGTCAGCATTCTTCAGCCAGCCAGGATAGAACTCAAAAAATCTGGTGTCCCATTGTATGGCCCCTTTCTCAACAAGTGTAGCAGCTATAAAGCCTGTAATAGCTTTGGCGTTGGAACCAATATGAAAATAGTCGCTGGACTTAGCACTGTCTGCAGCTGTCTGCTTATCTATTCTGTGATAGCCGCTTAGCTCTAGGGCAATGATGCCTTTTGAGCTCACTACCGCACATCCCATTTCAGGAACGCGATGCTTACGTCTTATAGAATCCATATTATAATAAAGTGCTGAAATACTGCACAATAATAACAGGAATAACAGGTAGCCTTTCATGTACGAATATTTTCGTAAAAATAATTTTTAAAGAATAATGATACGTTAATAAATACAGTAAGAGGGGAGCATTTTATATTTTTAACAGTCCGTAAACCAAAATAAGCAAGAGGGCAGTATTGAGCAATATTGTTACTATTGACTTGAGGAAAGGAAATATCATGGCACAGTAAACCAACATACTCACACAACAAGTGATAGCGATATAATATGCCCATGGCTGTTGTTGTAAAATACCCTTGTAACAAAATAACAAAACAATACCACAAGTAATGAGAATATGCCCATCCATAAGCAGGCGCAGCAGCTCACGGTTATATACCCTGCCATGCTCTGAGCGCAGCACAAACACATCATGCAATATGCCATTCAGCAAGAGCCAGGCACCTACGACGATTACGGATATGGATATTGTTTGATTTGACATGCTACATGAGTGTATAATAAAGGTATGTTTTTCCAATTTCTTTATTGAAATGTCCGGTGCCCGATAAGAAAAATATCGGACATTTTGGAGGTCTCATTCCACCCTAAGTATATGATAACCA
>Ga0207065_1060_pt1 | contig 26512 bp, 26 predicted proteins | sample Alteio_BWMinCont_27_FD_153492 | JGI IMG/M metagenome (GOLD analysis project Ga0207065, IMG submission 153492) | Enriched cells from forest soil in Barre Woods Harvard Forest LTER site, Petersham, Massachusetts, United States -... | ecosystem: Environmental > Terrestrial > Soil > Temperate forest >...
CTTGCGTTCCATATCCAAAAGCTTCGGGAGAATATTGCAAAGCTGGAAAGGGATTGGGAGGAGCTTCTTTCGAAGAGGAGAGAGGCTAGCGATGCCCATTTTTTACATGAGATGGCAGAAGATATCAAGAAGCTGAATGAGGAGACGGTGGAAGCGGAGACAATACCCTCGCTTGAACCGACGGTTACTGTGATCCATCACATGTTGACAACTCCGTGGGGAGCGCCTTTTGTGTCTGAGAAAACCTTGCTGGAAGCAGCGATTGCTTTTTCCTATCAGGACCCTCTGCAATCGGATCTCTTCCATCTCATGGATGATTTTGTCTCTTACAGCTCGCTTTTAAACAACCAGTTTCTCACAGTTTTGAGTTCGCTTTCTAAAGACCTGTCTTAGATATCTTCCAGCAGCGGTGGATCTTGGGGTCATGAAAGTCGATGGGAAGTGTCTTTTCTGATATTTCGACAATGGAGCAAGAGGCAAAATTAGGGTCTTCGAAAACGAATTTTCGTGAATTGGTGCTAAAGAAGATGATGCCGCCTGGTGCTAGCAGCTTGAGGGATTTGGAGAGCAGGGAGAGGTAGTCCACCTGGATATCGAACATCTGGTCCATTTTTTTTGAGCGGGAGATGGTGGGAGGGTCTATGATGATGATCTCATATTTTTGGGCTGAGCGCATTTCGGTATCTAAAAACTTGAGGCAGTCATCCCTTATGATCTCATGGTTTTTGAGAGGCAGGGAGTTGAGAATAAAGTTGTCCCTTCCCCATGCAGTGTAGGTGTTTGACATATCGACGCTTTTGGTGAAAGTTGCGCCTGCTACTGCGGCGTGTACGCTGAATGAGCATGTGTAGGCAAAAAGGTTGAGAACGCGTTTTCCTTTGGCAAAGGAGGCGACATATCTGCGGGTCTCTCTGTGGTCGAGGAAGAGCCCAGTATCTAGATAGTCGAGGAGGTTGACCTTAAATTTGATCCCATATTCAAGGACGGTAAAAAACTCGCCAAACTCTCCTGCTTTTTCATATTGCTGCCTTTTTTCGCGCCGCATGCGGGTGCGCCAGTAGATGGAATCGGGCTTTGCTCCAAAAATGGTAGACAGGACTTTCTCTGTTTCATCGGTAAGTTCGGAGGGTGGTTCGAGGTTTTCACGGTCTTTAGAAAAGTATTGGACGCAAAAACGGCCGTCGTAGAAATCGATGGCGAGAGGGTAGCGTCCTATTTCGCGGTCATAGATGCGAAAGCAGTTTGTGAGGGTTCGTTTTGCCCATTTCCGGACATGGCGGTAGTTTTTCCTGATCCTATTTCCCAGGAGAGAGCTCTTGTCCTCGCCATCGAGGATGGGGGGTAGTGTGAACATATCTTCATTTTTAGGAGTGATCATTTTCCCTATCTGCATCTGAAATGTTAGCGGTTGGAAGCAATGCTTGTACAATATCTAAATAGCCCTTCTCGGTAGAATCTTCAGTTGCCTCTCTTCTATCTTCATCTGAAATGGAGCCGCTGCCAAGCAATTCTTTCACAACATCTAAATAGCCTTTCTTGGCAGCACCCAAAATTGCTCGTCCCCTGTCTTCATCTGAAATGTTACCGGTTGCAAGCAGTTCTTGCACAATATCTAAATAGCCCTTCTTGGCAGCCCTCAAAATAGCCTTTCCCCTCTCTCTATCTGAAATGGGGCCGCTGCCAAGCAACCTTCTGACTATTTGAAGGTTGCCTCCGTCTGCGATGTAACAAATTGCCACTCCTCTAGCTTTATCTAGGATGTTGCCGTCTGCAAGTATTACTTCTATCATTGCGAAATTGCCCTGTTGTGCGACAAGACAAAGAACCTCTCCTCTATCCTTTTTTAAAATGGGACCCCTTGCAAACAATGCTTGTGCAATAGTTACATGGCCGTTCTTTAAAGCATGATAGATTGCAGCGCCCCTGTTTTCATCCGAGATGCTGCCGCTTGCAAAGAATGTTTCTACCCTAGCAAATTCGCCGTTTGATGCAGCATGCAGAAGCTTGATTCCAGGTGAAATATTCCTGCTTCCAAGCAATATGTTCACCATTTCCTCATTATTTCTGAGTCCTAAGGCGCATTGCAATAGATCTGTTAGCTGTGATTGTGAAATGTTCCCGTTTTCAGAAAATTGTCGCATACGATCAAGATCGCCGTAGTAGAAAGCCGTTTGAATTGCAGTTCTGAGAGCTGTTGCTTCATGAAAAAGCCTCAAAAGTGCTGATTCTATCCTATCATCAACCCTAGCAACTCTTAGGGCTCCCCGCGCAAGTACACGAGAAAGAGGAGGAGGATTAAGAAGGTCGAAAGATAGCGGGGTGGCGCTAATATCTTCAGAAATTCTTGACATGTTTTTTATCCCAATTAAAAAAAACCAAATATTATTATATCAAAAAATTATCAACTATTTAGAGTTGTGAATTTTTTTATATTGGATTTAGGATTAATCATTGGAGGTATGATAAACATACGTTTGATATAGGGCAATACCTACTACAGCTGTTCTTAGGGCAGGAGCTAGGGATAGGCGGGCTGCTGTTTGAAAATGTCTATGGGATAAAGAGTCCTTCACTGCCCATAGGCGATCCTGAAAGCTTCCTTTTTTCAACAGGACATTGATCATATTGATATTGCCTTTGATTGAGGCATCTCGAAGCGCCTGTTCTCTGTCTTTGTCTGAAATGGGGCCGCTGTCAAGCAATGCTTGTATAATAGCAGGATAGCCATTCTTTAAGGCATGTAGAAATAACCATCTTCTAACTGTATCTGAAATGAGGCCGTTTGCAAGTAATGTTTGTATAATAGCAGGATAGCTATTCTTTAAGGCATATAGAAATAACCATCTCCTAACTTTATCTGAAATGGGACCGCTGCCAAGCAGTGTTTGTACAATAGCTAGCTGGCCTTTGTGAGTGGAGCAGCTTGCAAGCAATGCTTCTACAATAGTGAGATGGTTGTTCCTTGAGGCCTGTATAATTGCGTCTTCTCTATGTAGATCTGAAATAGAGCCGCTGCCAAGCAATGCTTGTACAGTGGCTAGATTGCCATTCACTGCAGCATTCCACGTTGCTATTCCTCTAGCTTCATCTGAGATGGGGCCGCTGGCAAGCAATGCTCTGACTATTTGAAGGTTGTCTATTAGTGTGGCATTCTTAGTTGCCTCTCCTCTATCTTCATCTGAAATGAGGCCGCTGTTAAGCAATGCGTATACAATAGCTAGATGGCCCTCTCTTGCAGCATTGCGAATTGCCTCTCCTCTATCTTCATCTGAAATGGGGCCGCTGTTAAGCAATTCTTCTACAATATCTAGATGGCCCTCCCTTGCAGCATTGCAAGTTGCCTTTCCTCTATCTGCATCTGAAATGGGACCGCTGTCAAGCAATTCTTGTACAATAGCTAGATGGCCCTCCCCTGCGGCATCTATAACTGCCTTTCCTCTATCTACATCTGAAATGCGGCCGCTTGTAAGCAATCCTTGTACAATAGCTAGATGGCCGTCCCATGCGGCATCTATAACTGCCTTTCCTCTATCTGCCAATGTTTCTATCCTAGCAAATTGGCCGTTTGATGCAGCATACAGAAGCTCGATTCCAGGTGAAATATTCCTGCTTCCAAGCAATATGTTCGCCATTTCCTCATTGCAGACTTCTAAGGCGTGTTGAAGCAGGACTCTTAGCTGTGATCGTGAAATGTTCCCGTTTGCAGAAAATTCTCGCATACGATCAAAATCGCCGTTGTAGAAAGCCGTTCGAATTGCATTTCTGAGAGCTGTTGCTTCATGAAAAAGCGTCCCAATTCTTGCGTTTAAAGTAACAATTTCTGGTTGCAATTCAAGAGCAAGGTCAAAGTGAGGAGCGGGAAGAAAGTGGAAAAATAACGGGGCGGGTTGAATACTTTCAAAAATTCGTGACATCTTTTTTTCCTATACTGAGAGCGGGGGCAGTATAAATCCCAATTTTTGAATTACGTTCGGTATAATAGCGATAATCAACTCGTAATCCTTATCTCAAGAAATGTTTTTGCTATTGGCAAGAAGTAGTGATTGAATGTCACCATGGCCGCCTTCTAAAGCCAATTTCATTGCCTTGTTCCTATCTTCCTCTGAAATGCTGCCCTTTGCAAGCAACTCTCTGACTATCCTAGGGTTACCCGCTTTTGCAGCAAGGCAAATAGCTTCTCCCCTAGCTGCATCTGAAATGCTGCCTCTGCCAAGCAACTCTCTGACTATTTGAAGGTAGTCCCATCTTAAGGCAGAGCAAATAGCTATTCCCCTATCTGCATCTGAAATGCTACCGCTTGCAACTAATATGCGTGCAGTTACGAAATGCTCAGAGCCCGAATGATTGAATTGCAAAGCCGCTTTCAATGCTGCCCCCCTAGCTTCATCTGAAATGCTACCACTTGCTAACAACTTTGCAACTAGCTGATGGCAGCCATGTGTTGCGGCAAAGCAAAGAGCTATTCCTCTATCCGCAGTTGAAATGCTACCGCTTGTAACTAATATGCCTGCAGTTATGAAATGGTCAGAGCTCGAATCATCGAAGTGCAAAGCCGCTTTCAATGCTCTTCCCCTATCTGCATCTGAAATGCTACCACTTGCTAACAACTTGCTAACTAACTGATGGGAGCCAGATATTGCGGCATCCCAAAGAGCGAGTCCCCTAGCCTCATCTGAAATGCTACCACTTGCAAGCAATCTTTCTACAACATCCTGATAGCTGTTCTCCGCAGCCAGTCGCACTGCCCTTTCCCTAGCGTCATCTGAAATGCGGCCGCTTGCGAGCAATCTTTCTACAATATCCTCATGTCCTTCCCCCGAAGCCACTTCCACTGCCCTTCCCCTAGCGTCATCTGAAATGGGGCCGCTTGCGAGCAAACTTTCTACAATATCCTGATGTCCTCCCCCCGAAGCCGCTCCCACTGCCCTCCCTCTCTCTTGCTCTGAAATGGGGGCGCTTGCAAGCACTGTCTCTATCCTGGAAAGTTGACCACTTGTTGCAAAATGCTGAAGCTTGAGTCCTCTTGAAATGTTCGGGCTTGCAAGCAATAGTTCGATCACCTGACTATTCTGGCTCGGGAAGGATGTTCCAAGTCTATTTTCTAGGTCTGATTGTGAAAGTTTCCCAGACTCACATAATTGTTGAATACTATCAAGATCGTTTCTATTGAAGGCTATGGCAATGGCAGTGCTCGAAGCCAGTGCTGCATCAAAAAGCGTCTGAAGTCTTTCGTTTATATCATTGTCACCCTCCATAACTACTTGGGTTCTCCGCTCAAGTACACGAGGAGGAGGAAGATACAAAGATAAAGGGGTGTTTCTAATATCTGGAAAAATTCTTGCCATGTTTTTTATGCTAAATTAAACAAATTTATATTTTATCTAAAAACTAATTATATTAAAAATAGCAAATTATGTATACATGGAATTTTTTTATACTAATTAAAATATTCAATATTTATTGACTTTATGAGGAGATGCCTGACAGAGTGGAGCTGGTTTGCAAGAACTCTCAATGACCTCCTCCTTTTTCCTATCCCTGGCATGAAATGATCCTTCGAAAAAAAACTTTTTTTCTAGCTATTGCACTTGTTTTTGTAAGCGGAGCTATCCTTTTCTACACGGCGCAAACAAAACGCACTACCCTTTGCATAGAAGTAGGTCATACAAGGATCAAGGCAGCCATTTTACCGCAAAAGCCCACCCTGCAAGGGCTAAAAAATAGCAAAACCTTTGCCTATCCAAGCAAGCCCTGGTTGCAGCAAAATCTAGAAAAACTTTTCCAAAAGAATAGGGCAAGCCCTCTATATGCACTACTACACAAAAATCCCTCTGCAATCAGCCTCTCGATCTTTGGACCCATTTACGACCACTCCCGATATGATCTCGGGAAACCGCACAGTATAGTTCCTGTAAACCTTAAGGAGGTATTGGAAAAAGAGCTTGGACGAGAGCTGCACATCGAAAGCGATAGTGTTTCCTGGGCCATTGGCGCACTGGAATACCTAAAGCTGCACTCGGAAAAACTTCCCCTTCCCTCTCTTGCAATCACACTCGGAACGGGGATAGGGGTAGCTCTTATTGAGAATGCAAATAGCGTTGTTGCTATTGAGCTCTGGGCCAAACCTATCCCTTTACCTCGCTTAGAGCTTCTGACTGATAAAAGACCTGCGCATAGGGTCTTTGGCAAGAAATATCTCGATACGCTTTTTAAAGGCGAGGAGTTCGTTGACGAGGGAATGATCTCTTATAGCAGAACTTACAACCAGCAGCTCATGGCCTGTATCGAAGATCTCAGCGCCTACCTCTCCGATCTATTTTCTATCCCTATCTCCTCGGTAATCATCGGAGGAGGCTATAGCCGTTTTATCGATCTCTCTAGCGAAGAAAGGGAGATTAGACTCCTACATCCGCAAAAACTCTCCCAGGAGGGCCTCTCTCCCGACATCATCCAGCTCTTGGGGTGTCTAAGGCAGGCGCAAAAAGATCCCCTCCACACCTGGACCTATCCCCCATTAAGAAAAATAGCGGTTCAAGATAAATGAGGCCAGAATGATGAGAATGGCAATCCCAAGCCGCGCAGGGTGAAGAGGCTCATGAACCACCTTGGTCTTTTCATCGCGATCCCAATTTAGGATTGATTCGAGGTATAATAAGCATAAGCTTGATATAGGGCAATAGCAGTCAAGCCTATGGCCGCAGCAGGAGCTAGAGATAGCCGAGCTGCTGTTTGAAAATGTCCATGGGACAAAGAGTCCTTCACTGCGCATAGGTGGCTGAGGAACGTTCCTTTACCCAATGCTTGTACTATATCGAGACGGCCTTGGCCTGAGGCTTCTCGAAATGCATTTCCCCTATCTTCATCTGAAATGGGACCGCTGGCAAGCAATGCTCGTACAATGGCAAAATGGCCTTGTCTTGAGGCATAATAAAGTGCATTTCCCCTATGGTAACTTAAAATGGGACCGCTGGCAAGCAATGCTTGTACCATGGCAAAATAGCCGTCTTTTGAGGCATAATAAAGTGCATTTCCCCTATGGTAACTTAAAATGGGACCGCTGGCAAGCAATGCTTGTACCATGGCAAAATGGCCGTCTCTTGAGGCATCATAAACTACATTTCCCCTAACTGCATCTGAAATGGGACCGCTAGCAAGCAATGCTCGTACAACGGCAAAACGGTGGCGTTTTGAGGCCAAGAGAATTATGCTTTCTCGATCTCTATCTGAAATAGTTCCGGCGGCTATCAGATCTTGCCCTTCCGCTATAATTGTCAGAGCCTCTTCTTGGCGCGTAAGAAATTCCTGGAATAGCGCGGCAAGCCTTTCTTCTGTACGATTCACTACTGCGGTAACCCTTTGAGATCGCCGCGTTTCAGGAGGAGGATTAGGAAAGTATGTAGATAATGGTAAAGGGGCTTCAAGGCTTTGAGTAATTCTTGTCATATTTTCCTATATAATTAAATTGTTTTTTTTATTTTAATAAATTATTATATCAAAAAATATACATTTTAACAATTTAATAAAAAAATAAAGTAATTACTTACGTTAGGTATAGAGTAATATGAAGACAATTAATAATTATCCTGCATGGCAAAAAGACCCCCTCCACACCTGGACCTATCCCCCATTAAGAAAAAAATAGCGGTTCAAGATAGATGATGACAATGGCAATCCCAAGCCGCGCAGGATAAAGAGGCTCATGAATTACCTTTATCTTTTCATCGCGATCCCAATTTAGGATTCATTCGGAGTATAATAAGGCATAAGCTTGATATAGGGCAATAGCACTCAAACCTATAGCCGAAGGAACGAGGGATAGCCGAGCTGCTATTTGAAAACGTCCGTGGGATAAAGACTCTGTCACTGCGCATAGGTGGCTGAGGAGCGTTCCTTTAGCAAGCAATGCTTGTACTATATCGAGATGGCTATCTCTTGAGGCTTCTTGAACTGCATTTCCCCTATCGTAATCTGAAATGGAACCGCTAGCAAGCAATGTTTGTACTACATCGAGATAGCCGTTGTGTGAGGCTGCTCGAACTGCATCTCCCCTATCGTAATCTGAAATGGAACCGCTGCCAAGCAATGCTTGTACAATGGAAAAATGGCCGCCGCTTGAAGCCGAGATAACTGCTCTCCCCCTATTGTAATCTGAAATGGAACCGCTGCCAAGCAATGCTTGTACCATGGCAAACTCGCCATAAGTTGAGGCATAATAAACTGCATATCCCCTACTGTAATCTGAAATGGGACCGCTGCCAAGCAATGCTTGTACAATGGCAAGATGGCCAGGGGGGCCGGAGGCATATTGTTCAATCGCATCTCCTCGATCTCTATCTGAAATAGTTCTGATGGCTACTCGATCTCTATCTGAAATAGTTCCGGTGGCTATCAGAGCCTCTTCTTGGCGCGTAAGAAATTCCTGGAATAGCACGGCAAGCCTTTCTTCTGTACGATTCACCACTGCGGTAACCATTCGAGATTGCTCCGTTTCAGGCGGAGGATTAGGAAAGTATGTAGATAACGATATAGGGGCTTCAAGGCCGCTAGTAATTCTTGTCATATTTTCACCTGGGCCTATCCCCCATTAAGAAAAATAGCGGTTCAAGATAAATGAGGCCAGGATGATGACAATAGCAACCCCAAGCCGCGCAGGGTGAAGAGGCTGATGAATGACCTTTGTCTTTTCATCGCGATCCCAACTGGAAATTTTGCGCAGCCTCAAATGGGAGTAGGCATGGAGCATCGTGATGAGGCTCACAACAGGAATCCCCAGGCCCATGCCGCGAAACCAGACGAGAAAGCTTCGCCTAAGGGCCGAAAAATAGTTCCATCGCCCTCTTCCTGTATGCACCACTCTGGTCTTGAGAAGGAACTTTCCCGGTGTTGTCTCCCAGAGAAAAAGAAATAGCGCCTCGATAGGAATCCAGAGTAAATAGGGGTAAGGAACCATAAAATCATATTTCTTGAGCAACTGGAAGGGCAGGGCAAAGCGGATCAAAAAAAAGAGAAGCAGAGAAAAGAGCGCATAATCAGTCATACGCGCTAAAAAACGCATCCAAGGATTCACCTCCGACGTCTTCTCTCTAGAGACACGAGGTGTCTCCATGATGATCTCAGAGGGATCGATGACCTCATCAGGATGGCTGTTCCTGCCCATATGCAACCTCTACTTCTCTTTTGATGCTAGCAAAATACGGTTCATCAAAGCCAAATCTTTCTGCACCGAAGGATCGCAAAACAGACACACCTCATCCATCCCCTCCTGGTCTGCCAAGCGGAAATGGGCGTATAACTCTTTTGAAGAAAGAGACTTGTGCAGGGTGTTTTCTAAAGCAATATCCATCTTTTTCAGCGAGAGGAGGAGGCGTCTTTTATCAGGGTCTTTGACACAATGGGAGTGCAAATCCTCCTCCCTTGCAAACATCCAGACCCTTGCATTAGGCGCGTAGTGGCGGTACTTCATCCCCGGAGAGAGGATGGGCCCTTCTGGAGAAGCCATAGCGATTTTTTTTCCTAACGCCTCTTCCAGCTCCTCCCTGGAAATGGAGCCAGGCCGCAGGAGGGTAGGCACAGGATGGACTAGGCTGAGTACCGTAGATTCAATCCCTATCTCGCACCTTCCCCCATCGAGAAGCAGGGAGATTTTTCCTGCAAGATCCTCCCAGACATGCGCAGCAGATGTTGGGCTCGGCCTTCCTGAAAGATTGGCAGAAGGAGCTGCGATAGGAACTCCTGAGAGTGCGAGCAGCCGCAATGCAATCGGATGGGAGGGCGATCGGATGGCAATGGTGGGAAGCCCCGCTGAAACAGCAGAGGGAACTTTGGGATTTCTTTTGAGCACTAGGGTGAGCGGGCCTGGAAAAAAGCGTTCAAGCAGAGAAAAATCACTCGGGATCTCCTCTGCAAGCGTATAAAAATCAACGGTTTTTGCCACATGGACGATCAGTGGATTATCAGAAGGCCTACCTTTTGCCTCATAAATTTTCCTGATAGCCCTCTCATCAAGAGCATTCGCACCTAGCCCATAGACCGTTTCTGTAGGAAAGGCTACGATCTCGCCATCTTGTAAAAGTCTGGCAGCCAGGGCCAAACCCTCTTCTAAATAGGCAGGATCAGAGGATATTCGCACTGTTTTCATCGGTCATTTTAACTATTTTTATCAGCTAATTATTCTACTCTTAACATCTTTTGTTGTCCAAATTACAAATATACTAGTAAAATTTAGACTTGCACCTCAACTATAGGAGTACCTAATGAATCGAACAGCCCCTTTCATCACTACTGTTTATGCCCTGCTTGTACTCATGCTTGGCATTATGGGCTACCGACAGGCGGGAAGCGTCATCTCGCTTGTGATGGGAGTCTCCCTAGGGATACTTCTCCTCGTCTCTGTCATTTTTATGCTGAAAGGGCAAAAATGGGCCTACGGAGTAGGGCTTCTTCTCTCCATTTTACTGCTGATTGTCTTTGGGTTTCGCTTTGGGGCGACGAAGGATTTTATGCCTGCTGCAATGAGCCTACTTTCCGGTATTGTCGTTGTCACCCTGCTTGTACAGACAGGGAAAATTGCCAAAAGATAGCTAGCTCTAATCTCTTTGGGAAACCGCTCTTATTCGGAAGCGAATACTTTCCTATTCCTGGCATCCTTCCAGCGCTCTTCCACCAGATCCCAGTCGATGTTTTTAAAAAAGACGTCGGCATAGGCGGCCCTGTCGAGGCCGAACTGCGGCATGAAGGCATGCTCCCAAACGTCCATGACCAGCAAGAGGGTTCCTCCCGCCAGATGGCCTGTGTCATGCTCATTGATCCAGGTGTTGAGCAGCCTGCCTTCGATAGGATCTTGGTAGAGGACAGCCCAACCCACGCCGCGCATTGCAGCTACCGCTAGAAAATCCTTTTTCCAAGAGGCAAAGTCTCTAAATTGCGTGAGGATCGCCTTATAGATATTGCTATTTTGGTTAGGAGCGCCCTTGCCCCCCAAGTTGCCAAAATAGAGTTCGTGGAGGCGGATACCGTCAAACTCCCACCCAACTCTTCGCTTCAAGGCTCCATAGGTGTAGGAGCTGCTTTTTCCCTCATCACCCATTTTTTGCAGTTCAGCCAGGAGAAGGTTGCAATTTTTTACATAGCCCTGGTAGAGCTGAAAATGCATCTTTAAAAGATCATCTTCAAATCCTGGCATGCCCAAAAGAGAACTAAAATCTTTTGCCTGATAGTCCTTAGCTGGCAAATGGGAAACCAGCATCATTGCGATAAGGAGAAAAAAAAATTTCTTCATGAAGGCTCTTTAGGTGTGGTGTTTTTTCTGCGGAAGGGTTCTTGTATCAAGGCGTGCAATGAGTGCAGAAGTTCCACTAGAGTAGAAAATTTTCGATTTTCATAGAAGCGCAAATTGGGTTCATCGTTGTAGATGAACCAGCCCCCATCCTTAATGATGGTTTTCTCACTCATCTTTCCATGGCCTTCCGAACAGGTGATGATGAAAAACTCCAGGTGCCTTGCCTCCTCTGTAGAAAAATTGATCCGCAAGTATTCTGTGAGCTCATCGCCATAGCGCAAAAGGTAGGATCCTTTGGGCGCATGTTTCAAAAGATTTTCCGCTTCACACCTGGTGATGAGGCCCGCCCAAGCGGGATGGGATTCAATCTCTTCAGGAAAGACTCTGATACTGATCGAACCCAAATCCTCTAAAACCGCCTCTTCGATCGGTTTCCTCACTTTAGATAAGGTAAGTGATTTCTGATTGAGAAACGCTACAGTCAAGTCAGCTATTTTCCTAGCCTCTTCCGAAAGGCCGTTTTCCGCAACTTCGCGGTCATCAATGCCCAGCAGTTGAAAATGGTTCCCTCTCTTCCGATGGCTGCTCACTAAAAGGCGCACAGCCGTCCACTCCCTCTCTTCCCCTTTCTGGTGGGCAGCCTTCTCTTGCAAATCCTGCTCTTCATCTGAAAATAAGAGGGCGCCTGTCACGGAGTTGAGAAGGCCAAAGTAGATCCGTTCTTCCTTCCGGCTCCGCTCTGTCCGCTTCGCAATGAGGGTTTTCAGTTCCAGGAGATTTAAGAGGATCTGCCTGGGATCGATCTTTATAGACATACATGCCCTTTTATCTCCTCCTTACTCTGACAGAGGGGATTTTAGCAAGGGTTTTGCAGAACGCTCTGCGTCTCTGATCGTTACGATGAGCTGTGAAATGCGCCGTAGATCCTGTACCGCATGCAGCTCTTCTGCATGGATTTGGGCTTTTTTTGCATGGACTAGAGCCTGCTTGGGCTCCTCTTTTTTAACAAAAAGCTGGGCTAAGAGATAATGGTAGTGCATCCATTCGCGCGGCTCCTGGATGGTATCCGAAAGCGAATAGAGAAGATCTTGCGACTCTCCGACCCGATCTAGAAGCAGGTAGGTTTTAGCGAGGCGAAGGGAGGCCCTGAAGACACAACTTTTATCTTGCGCCTTTTCTGCAAGGAGAATGCAGGCGATCAGGAGAGTTTCAGCCTGGAGAGGCTCAGGCTTCTCCTGATCCATGTAGGCTGCAGCGAGGTTGAAGAGGATCTTGGCCTCCAAGAGCTCATTCTGGCAATTCCCCTCTTGAAAAAGGGCAAGTGCAGCATGGCCAATGGCGATGCTTTTTTCAAAGTTTTTTAGGCCGCGGCTTGCTGCAGAAAGAAGATATAGGCTAGCTACCTGGCCTACCTCCGCCCCTTTCGCTATGTAGATCTCATAGGCAACCTTCGCCTTTTCTTCGCAGGAGAGGAAATCCCCTTGGTAAAAATAGGTGGAGGCTACCTGTGTGCATAGTCTCGCCCTATCCTCCATGCGTCCCTTTTCCTCGCAGCGCTGCAAGGCAATTTCAGAAAAGCGGATATGCTCTACCCATCTCCCCTTCTTTTTTAATTCGCTGCCTGATTCCAGAAGAAGGGCAATCAGCTCATCGCTCTCCTCGGCAAGGGAAAGTTTCTGGATAAGCGCCTCGCAAGGAGCGGGAGCCTCTGCATAGGATAGGCTTGAAAACAATAATAATAGGGATAAAAAACCATACTGCCCCCACTTAGTTTGTATGAATTTGGACTGGCTCCGACTTCGCCAAACGACTTCTTTTCGCCCTTCGGGCCAGTTCGCTACGCTCACCTGCTCTGCACTGCGAAAGTCCGCCTGGACTTTCTCGTGTCTCCGCAGCCCTTCTCTAGCGAGAATGGTGCTCCTTATGCGAAGCCCTTTGGCTTTGTCTCGCAGAGCCCAAATTTCACAAAACCTAACCGGTCTCAGTATACTCGCCATCTGACTCCTGTTTTTGCTTGTAATAGATTAACGCCTCTGCGATATTTTTTTCCATTTTTTGGAGGTTTTGCATGAGTGTAGAGACTATGCGCTTTATTTCATCTGTTCAACAGAGAGATCCTGGTCAGCTTGCTATGGACGCCCTTAACAAGATAGTCTCTCTATGGGAAACTGCGGTTATGGATCCAATTGAGCAGATCCATGAAACAGCTTCAGCGGAAAGAGCTGCAAAATCACCCTCTTTTTCTGCCCTCAGGGAGCTGCTTGAAAGGATGACAGGAGATGTTTTTTCTGAAAAACAAGAATGGATTAACCACTTTATCTCCCTGCAAGCAAGCCTTGCTGTTATTGAGTACCTCTATGGGGAAGCCCACTTGCAATTTGATGCTATGACTAGCAAGCTCATGACTTGCATTAAGCAGTTAGAAGGAGTATCTGTTGAGGGACAAAAAAAGCTTCTCTTGGAAATAAAGATCCTCCAAAGCAAGAGCGATATGTTTTACCAGCACATGCAGAACTTCAAGATGAAAAAAAACAAATGCAATCAGGCGATAGAAGAGGAGTGCCAACTCCTCAAAGTATTTCTGCAAGAAACACAACAAAAAAGGCTTCAAGAGGTGCTGACCTTATCATTTAAGAGCCTGACGCAACTGCATTTCCTGCCCAAAAAAAGAAACACTTAAGATCCCTTTGCACTTTTTTTGTTAAACACATATACAGTTTATTGGACTACTAGGAGGCAATTTTGGAAAATCTTCCGCGGCCAGAGACGCGACGGTTTATGAATGTCTTTTTGCTCGCAATGCTCAACCTTGCGATCATGACAAGCCTGCGCAACCTTCCTCTGGTTGCCCAATATGGCCTCAGCTCGCTTTTTTTATATTGCATCGTAGCCCTCTTCTTTTTATTTCCTTCAGCTCTCGTCTCCGCTGAACTGGCCACAGGCTGGACACGCACAGGAGGGGTCTACATCTGGGTCCGCGAAGCATTCGGCCCTCGCTGGGGATTTCTCGCTATCTGGATGCAATGGGTTCACAACGTCACCTGGTATCCCGCGATTATGTCTTTTGTCGCAACTACCCTTGCTTTCATCTTTGCCCCCCATCTCGCAGAGAACAAACTCTATATCCTCAGCGTAGTGCTGGTCGGTTTCTGGGCAATGACCATCATCAACCTCATGGGACTGAAAATTTCGAGCTGGTTCAGCGCCTTCTGCGTCATCGCAGGAACCATTATCCCAGGTTTTTTTATCCTCTATCTGGGCATCAACTGGATCGCCACAGGAAAGCCGATGCAGATCGAGTTCACCTGGGATTCTGCCCTTCCCAAATTAAACGGAATCAACGACCTGGTTTTCTTGGCGGGCCTATTTCTCGCTTTTAGCGGCCTGGAAGTGAATGCCGCCCATGCCAGGGAGGTGCAGAATCCACAAAAGAACTACCCTCGCGCCATCCTGCTCGCAGCCATTCTCTCCTTCGTTCTCCTCAGCCTGGGATCGATCTCGATTGCTGTAGCTATTCCTAAACAGGAGATCAACCTGGTAGCCGGACTCATGGATGCTTTCATCATACTGCTGCAGCCCTACCATCTCGATTCGCTCATCCCGATCCTAGCCCTCCTGATCACCCTTGGCGCTATTGGAGAGACCAATGCCTGGATCATAGGCCCCGTACGCGGTCTTTTTGCTACCTCCAAACATGGCGACCTGCCCCCCTTTTTCCAAAAACTCAATAAGAAGGCCATTCCCTATAACCTCCTCATTTTTCAAGGTTTGATCGTAACTATTGCCTCCTTTGTCATCCTTTTTATGCCCTCTACAAGCGGAGCCTTTTGGATCTTAAGCGCCCTTTCCGTCCAGATCTACCTCGTGATGTATGCGTTGATGTTCCTTGCCGCAATCCGGCTCCGCTATACGCATCCCCATGTGGAGAGATCCTACCGGATACCGCATAAGCATCATGGCATGTGGCTAATTGCAAGCATGGGCTTTCTAGCCACCCTCTTTGGTTTTTTCCTGGCTTTCGTGCCGCCTTCGCAGCTAGCTGTCGGCAATCTCTTCTTTTATGAGAGTTTCCTGATTATCGGCCTGGTTAGCATGATTGTCCTGCCACTTTTAATTTTCGCCTTCCGAAAGCCAGAGTGGCATCCTGAACCTGCCTTTTTAGAACAAGATGAGAGGAATCGATGAAAAAAGAGCATGAGCTTCCTAAAGGAAGAAAATCCGAGTATCCGGTCCACCCGTTGATTTTAAGCCGCTGGTCTCCGCGAGCGATGACAGGGGAAGAGCTCAGCGAGGAGGAGCTGTTTACCCTGTTTGAAGCGGCTAGGTGGGCCCCATCCTCTTATAATGGGCAGCCCTGGAAGTTCATCTATGCAAAGAGGGAGAGGCCGCATTTTGCAACCTTTTTTGACCTTCTGAGTGATTTCAACAAGAGCTGGTGCAAGAATGCGGGGGTGCTGGTAGCTGTAGCCTCTAGAAAGAGCTTTGAAAAAAATGGAAAGCCGGCAAGGACGCATAGTTTTGATACGGGAGCTGCCTGGGAAAATCTCGCCCTGCAGGCCGCAGCAGACGGCCTTGTCACCCATGGCATGGAGGGCTTTGACTTTGAGAAAGCAGCCAAGGTGCTGCAAATCCCCAATGACTATCAGGTAGAGGCTATGATTGCGATCGGAAAAAGAGCTAAACCCTCGACCCTGCCGCATGAGCTGCAGGAAAGGGAGGCTCCCGGGCCTAGAAAGGAGATCCGCGAGTTCATCAGGGAAGGGTCATTCCAATAGACCCAGTTATACTGCCCCCGCTTAGTTTGTGTGCATTTGGACTGGCTGCGACTTTGCCAAACGACTTCTTCTCGCCCTTCGGGCCAGTTCGCTATCGCTCACCTGCTCTGCACTGCGAAAGTCCGCCTGGACTTTCTCGTGTCTCCGCAGCCCTTCCTTACCAGGAATGGTGCTCCTCATGCGAAGCCCTTTGGCTTTGTCTCGCAGAGCCCAAATTTCACAAAACCTAACCGGTCTCAGTATAAAAAAAATCGAGCAAACCTGACGGCTTTGCTCGATCAAACCAAAATAACAGGTAGTCTACTAGGCAGTAAGCAGGGCTATAGGCGCTTCTTTCCTATGGGATTTTCTTCGCGATTTTCTCACACTGGTTTTCTTGTGTTTGCGCTTATGGCTTGCTTTTTTAGCCTTGTGTTTATGAGTAGTTTTTCTAGCCTTCGTAGCCTTTTTTCGGCGAGGGCTTGATCTTTTAGCAGTTTTTCTGCGAGAAGATCTCTTCACTTTCCTAGCAGAGCTCTTACGAGCTGTTTTTCGACGAGCTGGTTTTCTTTTTTTTGCTGTCGATTTTTTTCGTTTTAACATAGTTTCCTCCTTGTTTTCCAAGCCACCCGTAAGTAACGGCTGCACCTGGAGAGGCGGATGTAGTCCCAAGTAGAGCCTTGAATCAACATCCACCCTACATTTCTAATTATAAACAATTATAATTAAAAATACAAACTTCTTTCTTATTTTAAGTTGATAATAATTAGCAATAATACGCGATAAATATACTTACAAATAATTCTCAGGGCATATTTAACATTGAAAAAAAAGTGTAAAAAAGGGAGAAATAAGGCCCTCTTACTGTTAAGAGAGCCCCAAGAAAGGCTACTTACTTCTAGAACCCCAACGGCTTCTCATCACTTTCCAAGATACCGCTACATAAATGGCGCTTACACCAATAAGAAAATAGAGGACACGGTCTATCCACACTCTTCCAAAGACATAGTCGATTAAATTAAAGTCAAAAACACCCCATAATCCCCAGTTAATGCCCCCGAGAATTAAAAGCAGCATCGAAAAAAAATCTAAATTCTTCATAAAAACCCTCTAGATACTTACCGTTGTCTTTTGTCAAAATGTCTTTTATTGATCAAGAGTTTTTTAAAGCAGATAGTTTTTACATTGATTAAAATGATTGATAAATAGATAGTTATATGCAAACAATGTTGTTATGAAAAACAAGTCGCTTCCCTTATCTGAGCAGCTCAGGCCAGCAACTTTTGCAGAGGTAGTGGGCCAGGACTCCCTTCTTGCCAAGGAGGGGTGGCTAGCGCGTATCATCGCCTCGCAAAAGCCGCTTTCGCTCCTCTTTTTCGGCCCCCCGGGAAGTGGCAAGACAACACTTGCCAGACTCTATGCAGCAGCCTTCCCCTGCCGCTTCATCAGCATGAGTGCTGTTGCCACCTCTATCACTGACATCAAACAGATCCTGAAAGAGGCAAAAGATGCCCCTCTCTTCTACCGCCAAACAATCCTTTTTCTGGATGAGCTTCACAGGTTCAATAAAGCGCAGCAGGACATCTTCCTCCCCTATCTCGAAGATGGCACCCTGGTTTTAGTGGGTGCAACCACAGAAAACCCCTCTTTTGCTCTCAACAATGCCCTTCTTTCCAGGCTGCGTGTCTTCTCCCTCGCCCCCCTTTCCCACGATGATCTGGGAAAAATCATCGACCGCTATGAAAAAAAGAGGGAGATCACCCCCTTTCCTACCGCAATCAGGCACCTTCTGATCAACCATTCCAAGGGGGATGCCCGCCACCTGATCAATCTGATCGAAAACATCGAGCAGGCAGATATAAAATCCCTTGAGCCAGAAACAATTGCAAGCATGCTGCAAGCAAGGCTTCCTCTTTATGACAAGGGGGGTGAGGGGCATTACAACCTTATTTCTGCTTTGCATAAGGCAGTCCGTGGCTCCGATCCCGACGCTTCACTCTATTGGCTTGCGCGTATGCTGCAAGGAGGCGAAGATCCCCTTTTCATTGCACGGAGGCTGATCCGGATGGCCACGGAGGATATCGGCTTAGCTGATCCCGATGCCCTGCACCTCTGCCTGAACGCCTGGCATACCTACCATATGCTCGGCTCTCCCGAAGGGGAGCTTGCCCTTGCAGAAGCTGTCGTCTATCTCGCCCTCTCTCCCAAAAGCAATGCCATCTACTCTGCTTTCTCCCAAGCAAAAGAGTATGCGGCTAAAACCAACCAGATGAATCCTCCTAAGCATATACTCAATGCACCCACCCCGCTGATGAGGGAGATGGGCTATGGCAAGGGGTATCAGTATGACCATGAGGCTGAAGATGGCTTCTCGGGACAAAACTACTTTCCCGATGATGCGGAGCGCCAGGCATTTTATCATCCCGTAGAAAGGGGCTTTGAAAGGGAGTTGCAGAAGAGGTTCTCCTACTTCGCCAAGCTCCGCAGCCAGAAAAACCCTCCCCATTCATTATAAAATTATATTTTAATAATTGATTTTTTACTACTTTTAATTTATAATTATTGTTTTTATTAATAGTAATTTATGACGACTTCTTTATTAAAATCAGATATCTATAATAAGCCATTATTTAACCATCTGCCTAATGCTATAGCAAGAAGCACAAGGGGAAAAATGGTGTCCAAGCAAACAGAGTGCGTAGGCGTGGGCGGTTTGTCCGGACTCTGCTTAGGGTTTTCTGTAGAAGTAGGCCGTTGTTTAGCGAACGGAGAAAGGAACATCTCAGTTGCCATGGCTTTTCAAAACGGCGCTAATTTTTCTAAGCTGCTTCTTAAATCGTTTTGGAAACTCCTTCCCAGAAATGTATCTCGAGATGATGTAAGTTTAGAAAAATACGCAGAGCTAGTAAAAACCATTGAAGCTGATTTTCTAAAGACAATAGCAAGCCGTCTGCAGTTGCAAATACATGCGAGGATCCCAGGGGATTCCAAGACGTATTTTCAGATGGACAAAACGTCAGATATGCATCAGTCTCTTCTATCCCTAGCACAAAAGGCAAATGATAGAGCAAGCTGCATTCTTATTATTGTAAGTCGGAAATACCTCCCTATGCTGGATTGGCATGTCCTACTCATACATCCAGCTAGCAGGACAATCGCCGATGCAAGGACTCATCTCATAACGCATGGGGAAGAGACGGAAATGGCTTTCATCGACACAGTCATGTGCTATTTGCGTGTCTACTACCGGAAATCAGATTTTCATATGCTCCATGTCTCTCTTCCGAACCCCGGGTTTGTATGCAAAGAAAATTCCTTTATACGTTTAGAAGACCGTCTGCATACCGCCTTTTCCATAGCGAAGCATAGCATGCCTCAAGCGGCATTTTTCTTATCGCAATCCCTACCCAAAGTAGACAGTGCCATACTTAAAGTTGCACAAAAAATCGATCCTCGAACTTTTAACCAGAGAAATGACAAAGAATCAATTGAAGCGGATATAGAAAAATTAATGCAAGACGCTCTTTCTGATCGTGTCTTTGAGGATTTTTATTTTCTTGTACGGAGCTATCTTGAATTTTTTCCCGATCTACTTCAAAGAAAAAACTTTCGCCTTCCCTGCTACCCCACTACATTTCGCAACAACTATGACCAGGTGATTGCACTTCTCTACAACATTGAAAAATTAGGGCCAAAGGCTGAAGGAATCCTTGCACAACTTGTCTATGATGCATTACAGAGTATTCTCAGAAGAGATAATGAAGGTACTGATGCCATTTCGCATCTTCAATCTTACATGAGGTTTCATCAGTTTCTTAGTAAAGAGCATAAGTTTGAGCTAGCCTATTTCTTGCGCACGTTAAATTCCCACCTAATTCATTCAAAAACAAAGGAAGAGCGTGATCTGTTTATGCTCTACCTGAAGGTTTTTTTGGAAGAAGGAGGGGGAGATGTAGGAGACTTGCCTAACTTACCCAAATGTGGAGCCCTCTTTGAAGCTTGCGAAACAGGTCTTTTAGAGGCTGTTAAACTCTATCTGGAACACGGAGCTAACCCTTTCTCCAACCATTATAAAAATGCAACCCCTTTGGATATTGCCAAAAAAAAGGGTCACAATCAACTTGTAGAATATCTAAAAACTTTTCAGAATTTTTAACCATCTTAAAATACGGAAAGATAGACATGTCCACATCTGCTCTCCCAGCTAGATCCCCCTATGGTTTTTATGACTATCCACTACTATCCCAGAATTCTCAATCAAATAGAATCACTGATCTGGATATGGACTCCATTACAATCGGAGGCACTTCGATAGGGAAGGTCTTGTCCAATACATCATTTCAACAGAAGATGATGACCATTTGTTTTATCAAGAATGATCGGGGAGAGCTCTTTGTGAGTGAGGGTCGGCTGTTTGCTGCTCTTTTTATTGCATACGCGAATAGAGATAAAAGCGATCCGACATTGTGTAACCAACAGGTAACCATTCCCTTCCCGAGATTGCATGATCAAACTGTAATCATTGAAAGAATAGCTGTGAGAGCTATTTTTTATTACACGCTTTTTACAGAAAAAAGCAATACGTTCAAGCATGACTACACTGCAATTGCCTATTCCCCGAAGCACTATGAGCGGTCCAGTTTCTGTAATGTTCTCTATGCACTCAAAGGAGATCCAGAAACACAATGCAAACTAGCTCATGAATGTTATGAGGATTCGATAGATCTTTTACAAAAAGAGCGAGATGGAACCATTATAGATGTAAAAATCATAGAGGAAGAAAATCAGCAGAAAGCATTTTTCTGGTACAACTGCTCTGCTGCGGGTGGAAATAGGCAAGCGGTAGTGACGCTGCTTCTTTACTTTTATAATTATGGAATAGTTCCAGAGAATCTTCTCCAGTTGCTTTCTCAATTAGAAAGGCTATGTGAGGAGTTCGCACAAGATCCAGGAAAAATCAAATACCTTGCTGGATACTGTCCGTTTGGCTACTTACCTGATAATGGGGAGATAAGGCCAAATGAGGAAGTCATTAGGTATTTTGAGGCCTTAATAAGGGAGTGCTACAGAAAAAATAACCAGGTGGATAAAGCATTGGAATGGGGAGAGCGGCCTCTAGCACAAGGCAAAATAGAGACAGTAAAGCAAGAATTAGAGGAAATTGAGGCAGCAGCCCAAGAGATATCTCACACAGACAAGAAAGTGCGCTTATCAGATGATGAGAAAAAGGCAATACTACGAGAAGAACAAAAGACTGAGCTTTTTCATAAACAGCCTGCTAAGAGCTATTTAGACAGTCAGGATTAGCGCTTCAGAATTTTTAACCATCTTAAAACCCGGAAGGATAAACATGTCCACATCTGCTCTTTCAGCTAGATCCCCCTATGCTTTTTACAACTACCCACTACTATGCTCGAATCCTCAATCAGATAGATTTACTGATCTGGATATGGAGGCCTTTACAATCGGAGGCACTTCGATAGGGAAGATCTTGTCTGATACATCATTTCAACAGAAGATGACGACCATTTGTTTTATCAGGAATGATGAGGGAGAACTCTTTGTGAGTGAGGCTCGGCTGTTTACTAGGCTTTTGCTTGTATACCTGAATAGAGATAAAAGCGATCCGATATTGTGTAACCAACCTGTAACCATTCCCTTCCCAAAATTGCATGATCAAACTGTAATCATTGAAAAAATAGCTGTCAGAACTATTTTTTATTACACGCTTTTCACAGCAAGAAGCAATATATTCAAGCATGAACTGACTGTAACCAACTGTACACCAAATAGACATAAACAAAAAGATTTCCATTGTCTTTTCGATGCAATTGGAGGAGATCTAACAATACAATACGACATAGCGTACGATGGTTACGAGGAGTCGGCGAATCTTTTAGAAAAAGAGCGAGAGGGGATTAGTATAGATGTAACAATCATAGAAGACGAAGAGCAGCAGAAAGCGCTTTTCTGGTACAACCGCTCTGCCGCGGGTGGAAATAGGGAAGCGGTAGTACCGCTGCTTCTTTACTTTTATAATTATGGAATAGTTCCGGAGAATCTTCCCCAGTTGCTTTCTCAATTAGAAGAGCTGTGTGAGGCTTTTGCACGAGATCCAGAAAACGTTGACATTAGGCACTACTGTCCGCTTGGCTCCTTCTCTAACGCGGACGATCTGCCAAATGAGGCATTCGCTAAGTATTTTGAGGCCTTAGTAAGGGAGTGCTACAGAAAAAATAACCAGGTGGATAAAGCACTGGAATGGGAAAAGCGGCCCCGAGCACAGGGCAGAATTCTGACAATAAAAGAAGAATTAGCGGAACTTCCGTCAGCAACCCAAGAGGCATCTCACACAGATAAGAAGGTGCGCTTATCAGATGATGAGGAAAAGGAAATAATAGAAGAAAAAGAAAAGACTGCGCTTTTTCATAAACAGCGTACTAGGAACCGTCTAGACAGTCAGGATTAGCCCCCCTTTAATTAGGGGAGCCCTTCTCTTCGATGCTGGGAAACAGCAGGCTTCCATCATCGAAGGAAAACACCTTATTCTCCTTCTTCTTAGCCCCCTCTTTAGGCTCCTCTTTGCCCTGGAATATCCCATGTTTGGAGATGAGGATCTTTACCTTTCCCACTTCATCTACAAAGACAAGGCTAGATGGGCTGCCTCCATGAAGCAAGATCCCCTCATTGCCAACAGGTCCTGAAATCAGGAGATGCGGGACCTTCTGGATCACGCCCATCGCTGCGATCGGCTCATTTTGCGGTGAAAAAAAGGAGACGCTGGGGCTCGATCCGCCGCGCAAGATAGTAGCTGCACTCCCCTGGCTATCAGCAAGGCCAAAGCCGCCGCCGCCATCTGATAAAACTGTCCAAGAACCGACTGTTTTGCTCTTCTCATTGCGGAGGAAGATTCCAGGGGATGCACCTCCTTGCAGATGAAGACGCGGCGCATTCGCATCGCCAAAAGTAAACTGCGCATAGCTGCCATCTCCAGGCGCTTCCAAAGAAGCGAGGAGCTGATTGTTTGCCCCTATCAGCGAAACATCGGGATTTTTACTCCCCTGCAAAAGCAGACGGCTTTCACCAGAGGGATCATTGAGGCTGAGCATCCCGTGGCCATCTACAGCAGAGATCTTGACAGCAGCCTTCTCTTCCGCATTGTGCAAAAGAAGAGCAGGCGCAAGCCCTCCCTCCAGACGCAAAATCGTCTTTGCTTCCGCTGTGAAAAAAGCGATGTAGGGAACATCCTTGTCAAATCCAAGCTGGATCATCTCCTTCCCCCCAGGACGGCGGATGGTGAGCTGCTCTGCCTCCATTACGTTCGAGGGCTTCTTTCCCTGAAAACCTGCCAGAGCCAGCAGCGCAAGAGAACTTCCGCCTAGCACGAGGAGGCCACACCAACTCTTTTTCATTCTAAAAATCCCCATCTTCCTCCGTAGATCACATAATACTCTTTTTTTTACCCTTGTAGAGATCCTGGCTTCTCTTGTCAAGAATAGCTTTGTCTGATATAATTTTTGACACTTGCAGTATGAGAATATGATCGAATTAAGCTCCGTACGTAAAAATAAAATTAACCTCTCTGATTACCCCTATCAGAAAGACATTGAAAATCGTCTTCTGATGGCTGAGTTTTCCGTTTTTGACGTAGAGGTTCTTGAAGAGATCCTCTTCAGTCCATTAAAAATACCCATCAAGAAGCTGGCTCGCTCCCTGGAAACCCCCCTCGACCAACTCATGCCGATCCTGGAAAAACTAGGTCAGACCGGCCTCTTTTCCCTACAGGAGGATATCCTTTCCGTAGAGAAAGAGATGCGCAAGTACTATGAATCACAGCTCGCCAAGTTCGATGAGGATTTCCACGCAGATATGGAATCCTTGCAAGCCATCCTGAAAAAAGTGCCTATCCATATCCTCCCTCTCTGGTACTCGATCCCCCGCACTTCGAACAATATCTTTGAATCCATTATGGAAAAGTATCTCCAGACGCCGCAAACCTTCCTGCGCTACCTGATGGAGCTAAGCTTTGACGACCCCATCCTCTCTGGCATCGTCCAAGATGTATTACAGGCACCTGACTTCAAAGTCTTTGGCAAAGACATATGCGCCAAGTACCAGATTTCAAAAACACAATTTGAAGAATGCATCCTTTTCCTGGAATTCAATTTCATCTGCTGTTTGCGCTATGAAAAAGTAGGTAGCCAGTGGGAGGAGATCGTAACCCCCTTCCACGAATGGAAGGAGTACCTCTCCTTCTTGCGCGATTCCAAACCCTCTTCGATTCCAGCTCCAGCTAAAATCAAGAGAAAAAGGCCTAAGGATTTTTCCTTTATTGAAGAGATGACCCTTCTTTTAAAGAAGATCTGGAAAAGCCCGATCGAATGGAACCCGGATCAACTCTATAAGTATTTTGAACAGGCCCCTCAAGACCCTGTTGAACTTGCCCAAATGCAAACCTACTGGAAAGGGGTCGCTGAAAAGCTCTGCCTGGTCAAGCTGGCTCTAGTTCAAGATGGGCTCCTCTCTCCCACAGAAGCCTCTTCCGAATGGCTGGAATTCAACCTTGAGAACAAAGCGCTCTACTTATACCGCCATCCGCAAAACCGTCTGCCCCTCCTGCATTTTCCTGCCGATATGTGCACGGAAAAAAACATCAGGGAAGCAGAAAAAAGCATTAAACAGGTTTTTTATCTGGATTGGGTCTATTTTGATGATTTCATCAAAGGCGCTCTGGTCATCCTGGGAGAAGACTCCCGCATCGTCCTAAAGAAAATAGGCAAAAGTTGGAAGTATTGCCTTCCCCAGTACACGGAAAGCGAGAGGGCTTTTATTAAAGCAACCATTTTTGAGTGGCTCTTCGAAGTCGGGATGGTAGCTGCAGGCAAAGCAGACGGACGCGACTGCTTTTGTGCAACCTCCTTTGGCAAAACCTTTTTCGGCGCTTAGGTAATCCTTAACCTGTAATGCTGGAGCCTGCTTGCGAAGGGCACCAATCTGCTGCATCACCCTCCTCGTGCATAGCCACTTGGCTATGGACTTCGTCGGCTTCTTTGCATCTTGATACCCTGCGCTGCGCATTCTCTCAGCCTTACTTGTTGCGGACTACCTTTAATTCCTTCTTTTTCTCTCCCCCCTTCTGATATATATGTTGGTATGGCATATACGCTTTTTCAACAGACCTTCAGCCTTACGGATATCCCCCAGGTTTTCATCTTGGGCTTTTTGGAATGGCTCCTATCTGCGGACAATGCTGTGGTGATCGCCCTGCTGATCCGCCCCTTGTCTCCTGCGCAGAGAAAAACAGCCCTTATCATCGGTATCGGTTCTGCCTTTCTTTTTCGGGCCTTGGGAATTGGGGCTATCGCCTACCTGATCCGCTCCTATTGGATTGAACTCTTAGGGGCTGGCTATTTGATCTTTCTCTCCATTCAGTATTTTAGAAAAGCGAAGAAAAAAAGAGCGGTTCCCCAGGGACTTGTCCATTTTTGGAAAACGGTCATCCTGATTGAAATCCTGGATCTTGCCTTTGCCCTGGATTCGATCGTCTCTGGCATTGCTTTTATAGCCCCTTATGAGATCCCTTTCCAACCCAATCCTAAACTCTGGCTGATCTATGCGGGAGGGATGATCGGCCTGATCGGCATCCGTTTTGCCGCTGATTTTTTCTCTCAGTTTATCGACCGCTTTCCAAAAATCGAGGCGAGCGCCCACCTCATGATCCTCTGGATCGCCCTGCGCCTCCTCTCAGACAGCCTATTCAAGGCCTTTTCCATCGACCAGGCTGCCTATCCCCTCCTCCAACCTCTCTTCTGGACAGGAATTCTGGTTCTTTTTTTTCTGGGGTTCATTAAAATGAATCCAAAGAAACCGGTAGCCCGCAACAAGTAATGGTTCAGCATTACAGGTTAAGGGTTACCAAAACTGAAGATACTCTAAATGGAAAAGCAAGAGAGCGACCTTGTCAAGAACAGACGCGCCTTTCACGACTACCTGGTTGAAGATACTTTTGAAGCGGGAGTTGCCCTTTTAGGTTCCGAAGTCAAATCCCTTCGCAACCATGGAGGCTCCCTGCAAGATGCCTATATTACGGTAAAAGGGGGGGAGATGTGGCTGATCCACTCGAGCATTGCCCCCTACTCATTTGGCGGCCCCCACTACAATCATGAGGAGAAGCGGGAGCGCAAGCTGCTCATGCACAAGAACGAAATCATGAAACTCAAGCGCCTGATCCAAGAAAAGGGGCTTACCCTCATCCCTTTAGCTGTCTACCTGAAAAAAGGGCGCATCAAGATCAAGGTAGCTGTGGCTCGCGGGAAAAAGAATTATGACAAGAGGGCCGCCCTGAAGGCCAAAGAGGACAAACGCACGGTGGAAAGGGCCTTGAAAGAGCACCATTAAAAAAGGTCATCATTCGATTAGAACTTTCTTGACAGTAGCTTTTAGGATGGCTTATCGTTTCACTCGAAAACTAAAGAGGACT
>Ga0207065_1063_pt1 | contig 26195 bp, 23 predicted proteins | sample Alteio_BWMinCont_27_FD_153492 | JGI IMG/M metagenome (GOLD analysis project Ga0207065, IMG submission 153492) | Enriched cells from forest soil in Barre Woods Harvard Forest LTER site, Petersham, Massachusetts, United States -... | ecosystem: Environmental > Terrestrial > Soil > Temperate forest >...
TGATTGTGCTATTTGCTGAAATGCTTCCTGCTCCATGCCTTAATCTCTGCTATCCCAGACTACAATCGTCTGATTCGTAATTTCCCGACTTTTCCCGGAATTTAGAATATGAAGAATCCTGAAATTTCTTCCGGCTTTCCAGGACATTTTACTGATAACGGAACTGTCTTTATTACCGGAAATAGCTTCCATATAAATGGAATTCAGTTTATCTGAACCAGCACCCGGTGAAAGTAAAACATCTACTCTCTTTAACCCGTAACCGGTGTCTCTTGTTGAATAAGTAAAGCTAATGAGGTTGGTGGACCGGTCCACAAAGGAATTCTCCTCAAAGTTTTTTTCAAAATAGGAACTGTCCAGATCTGACATCAGGAATTCTCTGGCCAGCTTATCGAAAACAGGGGTTGTTATTATTCCTGAATCCGTTTTACCATTTGCTATACTGTATTTCATAAGACGAAGCGGAAGCGAATCCACGGCTGCAATTTCAGCTTTAAGTAAATCTGCTACCGGCAGATAATTTTTTTTCGTGGTATCTGTTTGAATTGTTTTACCGGCCACTGTTTCCGTCTGACTGGAATGACAGGCATATATCAGGAAAACTGAAAGGGTAGGGATGAACAATCTCTTCATCTTATAAAATTACTGTAAGAGGGGAAAACTACCTGATTGATTTTGAAATGCCTATGCGGATACCGTAATTCAGCATATTTTCCTGCAAGGGGTAGCTGTTTTTATATGTAGAGAAAATCTGGTATCTCACCTGTGGACCAATTTCCCAACGGATTTTACCTACGGCATAAGAGAGATAAACTTCAGTGCCTGCAATCAGGTTCCATCTTCTGAAAGCCTGAGGATCTTTCGTATAGCTGTTGTAATCGTTTGAAAGCACATAGGCATCGGTATTCAGCAGATAACTGGGTTGCAGGGTGGCACCCACATGAAGCTGCAATTTTCCATTGCCTGCTACATTCATTTCTACCCCCACGGGAAGGGAAAGCTGATAATATCTGTTTTGATAATGTTGTGAGTTCTTGTCTGTAGAGACTCCTGAATTGGAATTATTCAGGGAATCGGCAATATAGCCCTGATATGAATTCAACGTTACAGACGCCTGTGTAGGATTTGAATTATACGCCTTGATATAGTACCGGTTAAAGCTGAAATCCAGCCCTGCTTTTAATGAAATATTTTTTGAAATCCGGTATAGGATATTTCCCCCGACATCATAACCCATCACAGGCGTATTGTCTACAAAACCATTTACATTCGCAACATGAACTACCATGATGGGTACAGATTGAACGGATTGAGCCATGGTTTGATAATTCAGCCCATATAAATAATGTGTATTCAGCGTTGGGGCAATATATAATTCCCAACTTAACTTGTCGTTATGAATATGTGTAAGTTGTGTCACAGATTTTTCAGGAACGAGATCTGCAGAAACCGAATTAACTATTGGATTAGTTGATGTTGATGACTCATTTTTATTTACTTCTGAAATGATTAGCGGAGTAGCTGCTTTTACGGAAATCTTCAGATCAGAAGGTTGAATAGGTTTAACATGATTATTGATCTGAATTTTTTCCGTCAGTGATTCAAGCATTTCATCTGTGCGGGATTCATGTATGGAGGAAAGGCCTGAACGCAAATCGAAAGGTAAGCCGCTATTTAAAGCGGCATCTGTATTATGCTGATCTTCGGAATTATCCATTGTATTCGGAGAAAAGCTATTCGTTGTAAAACCTTGAAGGTTGCCTGATGTAGCCGGTTTTGCTGCTGTATTGTTTTTTGCACTGATGATTTTCGAAACAGAATTCTTTGTGGGAAATATGAGTTGTGAACCGGCCAGGATAAGAATCCCGCCTATGAGAAAAGTCATTCCTGCAACAAATCTTCTGCGTCTGGTATGCAGCGAACTATAAACTTCGTTCCACACTCTGTCAGAAGGATACATTTTGAACTGGTCAGCTTTCTCTTTCAGCTGCTTCTCAAATTCTTCTTCATATAAAATTCGCTCCTTCATTATCGGAAGTTTTGGTCGGTCTGCACGATCAATGTATTGCGGTTAAGCGATCTGATTTTTCTCTTGCTGCTGGTATCAGGTTTCTCTTAATTAAAATCTCTTCCAGCATTTGTCTTGCACGGGTATATTGGGATCTGCTGGTGCTTTCTTCAATGTCAAGCATTTCAGAAATTTCTTTATGTGAATAACCTTCTATGGCATAAAGATTTAAAACGGTACGATATCCTACCGGCAGTATGCGAATACAATCCACGATTTGTTTTGCCTGAACGATGGAAGGAATGTTTTCTTCCCTGATCTGTACAGAGCTCGCCTGTATGATATCCACGCTCTCGTTAAAACGTTTATTTTTTTTCAGATGATTAATGCATGTGTGAACAATGATCCGGCGGATCCAGCCTTCGAAAGCACCCTTACTTTGAAATGTATGCATTTGAAGAAAAACTTTAATAAAACCTTCCTGAAGCATATCCTCGGCATCCTCTCTGTTGTGTGCAAACCTGTAACACACTGCAAGCATTTTAGGACTGTACCTGTTGTACAATTCCTTTTGGGCAGCAGCATGATTTTTTAAACAGCCTTGTAAGATGGCTTCTTCGGTCATATTAAACCTCGTTGCCCTGTAAATTAGACAATTTTCGTGTGCTAAAGCTGCATGAAATAAAGTTTAGGTTCCTTTTTTAATCGAATAAAACTTTGCCGGTCATCTCCTGAGGAATTTCATATCCCATTAGCTTAAGAAGGGTGGGGGCTATATCGGCAAGTTTGCCCGGAAGAACTTTTCCATGCCATTGATTATCAAGAATAAAATAAGGAACCAGGTTAAGGGAATGGGCAGTATTCGGGGAACCATCGGGATTGATCATATAATCTGCGTTTCCATGATCGGCGGTTATGAAAACCACATAATCGTTTGCAAGACCAGCGCTAGCTACCCTTTCAACGCATTGATCAACTGTTTCAACCGCTTTTATGGCTGCCTGAAAGTCTCCGGTATGACCCACCATATCTGCATTGGCATAATTAAGGCAAATAAAATTGGCGGTTTTATGATTGATTTCCGGTATGATGGCATCAGTTATTCCTACCGCGCTCATTTCAGGTTGCATATCGTAAGTGGCAACTTTTGGCGATGGAATCATGATACGCTTCTCCCCCTCAAATTCATTCTCGCGTCCTCCGCTAAAAAAGAAAGTAACATGCGGATATTTTTCCGTTTCAGCAATGCGAATCTGGGTGAGCATATTTTTTGCAACCACTTCACCCATGGTCATTTTCAAATCATCATTTTCAAACATTACATGAACATTTTTGAAATGATGATCGTATTCGGTCATTGTCGTATAATCCAGCGAAAGTTTTTTCATTCCCTGATCCGGGAAATCTTTCTGTGTCAAAACTTCTGTTATTTCCCTGCATCGGTCCGTTCTGAAATTAAAACAGATTACTACGTCACCATCTGAAATACATGCCTGGGGTTTTCCGCTGGAATCCACTACCACACTGGGTTTTATGAATTCATCTGTAACGCCTTCTGCATAACTTTCTTCTATGATTTGCAAAGGGCTATGACCACGTCCCCCCTGTCCCTTAACCAGGGTATCGTAAGCAAGCTTCACCCGCTCCCAGCGCTTGTCTCTGTCCATAGCATAATATCTTCCGGATACAGTCGCGATTTTACCGGTACCGGTTGCGTCAAGGTGTTCCTGAAGGTTTTTGATGAAGCCATAACCGCTTTTCGGATCTGTATCACGACCATCAGTAAACGCGTGAATAAAAACGGAGGCAACGGATTCTGATTTGCAGCAATCAACAAGTTCTTTCAGGTGATTGATATGGGAGTGAACGCCTCCATCACTCACCAGGCCAAGCAGATGTAATTTTTTATTCTGGCTTTTTGCCAGATGAAGCGCACGAAGAAGTACTGAATTTTTTGCAAATGATCTGTTGCGTATGCCCACATTGATCCTCTGGAGTTCCTGGTAAACAATCCGACCGGCACCAATATTCAGGTGTCCAACTTCTGAATTTCCCATCTGGCCTTCCGGAAGTCCCACATCTTCGCCACAGGTAACCAGAGTACTGTTTGGGTATTTTGAATAAAGTGAGCTAACATAGGGGGTTTTCGCGTGCCGGACGGCGTCTGCAGATTCTATTTTTCCCAGTCCCCAGCCGTCCATTATGATGAGGATCGCCGATTTTTTAGCCATTTTCCTATAAAACGATTGTTGTAATAGGTTCAAAGTTAGCGTTTATGGCCTGTTTTAAGCCATTTTACCGGGTCCCTTTTAGTTTGGCATATTTTTAGCTCTTTCAGGGTGAAAACTATTCCTATGAAAAAGCTAATGGGATGGGTTCTAGCCGGAATGGCACTCATCCTCGTTTCTTACCGGAGCTTTGACAATATAGACGCGGTCGCCTCCGCGATCCGTTCAGGGAATGTAAATCAGCTGTCCAATTTCTTCGATATAAGTGTAGATATCAGTCTCCCCGATAAAAGTGATACATATAGTAAAACCCAGGCAGAAATGGTCATTGGAGATTTTTTCAATACCAACGGGGTACAGAATTTTAAAATAACTCAGCAGGGAGAAAGCGGGGGAACTTTTTTCTGTGCAGGGATTTTACAAACCCGCGCAGGTAATTACAGAACTACTTTATTTTTCAAACATAAAGGAGATAAACATTTCCTCCAGGAGATCCGCTTTCAGACGGTTGATTAGAAAGTGTGAGAATGTGTGAGAATGTGAAACTTCGGCAATTCTAATTTTTGCTTTTTACTTTTTAATTTTTACTTTGCTCGGCGATGAGCAAACCCGTTAACCAATTTGATGAGCGGTTGCATGGATTGCTATTGGCTGCAATGGCCGAAGACCTGGGAGATGGGGATCATTCCAGCCTGGCAGTGATTCCAGCCAATGCGCGCGGGAGGGCCCTGCTGAAGATAAAGCAGAACGGTATCCTGGCCGGCGTGGAGGTAGCAGAAAAAATATTCCACATAAGAGAGAGAGCTGCTGTTTTTCAAGTACACAAACACGATGGAGAAGCTATGCAGGCAGGTGATACAGCATTCACTGTTGAAGCTTCTATATACAGCATTTTGTCCTGTGAACGCCTGGTATTGAATTGTATGCAGCGGATGAGTGGAATCGCCACCCTCACGCATCAGTATGTCGAAGCAATCCGCGGCTATTCATCTAAAATCCTGGACACGAGGAAAACAACTCCCGGATTCAGGCTACTTGAGAAAGAAGCCGTTCGAATCGGAGGTGGGATAAATCACCGTTTTGGTTTGTTTGACATGATCATGCTTAAGGACAATCATATTGACTTTTGTGGCGGAATCGGAAAAGCCTTGGACAGGGCTTTTGCTTACACAAAGAAATATAAGCCATCACTCAAAATAGAAATAGAGACGCGAACTTTGGAGGATGTCCATGAAGTACTTGTTTCAGGGAAAGCCGACAGGATCATGCTGGATAATTTTAATCCTTCTCAGCTCAGAGAGGCTTTGCAACTAATAAATAAAAAAATTGAAACAGAGGCAAGTGGTGGAATCAATCTGGAAAATATCCGGGATTATGCAGCTACCGGTGTGGATTATATCAGTATCGGAGCATTGATTCATCAGGCGAAGAGTGTTGATTTAAGTTTGAAAGCAATATAAGAAAGTATGGGAGTATGGGAGTATGGGAGTATGGGAGTATGAAGACGCATGTTTTGATTCGTATACTAAGAATCACCAACAATTATCAATTGGACAATTAACCATTAAATAAAGTGGCTAAGAAAAATATCTCCGACAAAAATGGTTTTGTTTTTAGTACTGATCCGAATTTTGCATTTCAAAATTCCGGGCCTGATTCTTCGGAAACCCTGGCTCCTGCCAAACAACGACTTCGAATAATATTGGATACACGTCACCGCGCTGGTAAAACTGTAACCGCTATTTCCGGATTTATAGGGAAATCAGAAGACCTGGAAATTCTCGGAAAAAAACTCAAACAATATTGTGGTACCGGGGGATCAGTAAAAGATGGTCAAATTCTTATTCAGGGAGATCAAACCGGAAAGGTTCGGGCCTACCTTCAAAAGGAGGGATACAAGATCTGACTACATAATGAATTGTAATGAATGTCCTTTATTTGAGGACAATAAACATTCACACTAAAAATCGACTCCCATGGCAAATTGCCAGGTAGGAGAATTTCCAAAAAAAGCATTCATTGGCCAGCCCACATCAAGCCGCAGGAAATAACCAAGCAATGTACTCCTGGCACCAAATCCATATCCACCCGCAAAAGGCCCAATACCTCCTGCCTTAATCGTTACCACAACCGGCACACTCGGATCTCCGTTTACAAAATTGGATTGTGGTCGCTGAATATTACTAAGCGGCCCGGCCCATGCAGTTCCGAAATCGAAGAATTGTATCAATTGGAAATTTCGTATAAAAGCATTGTTGATGGGCTTATTCATCAAAGTAGTAAATACCGGCAGACGAAGTTCACTGTTGATAGTGATCGCATTATTTCCATTTGCTACATTCTGATCATATCCTCTCAGGTTAAGCGCGAGTGACTGATAGGCATAATTCTGGGTAAAGTCCGGAACAGGATATTGGTTTGCCTTGGGGAACATCCATCCGTCCTGACCGCCCAGATAATAAACAATCTTCTGATTACCCCAGGAGAAATCTCCGGCTGCCCGCACGGCCCAGATAAAATTCCTGTAAATGGGATAATAATTTCGCACATCAAAACCGAAATTGAACATCTTTCTTCCTTCACCAGTTATCGGCTGGTTTATCTGGTAATTAAAATCTATATAGAATTTATATCGCAGACCATTCATGATATTCATCGTCTTGACTATAGTATTGTCAAATACGTATTCCAAATGATTTATTAAGAATACCTGCTTATTGACATATCCTGATTTCAGAGCAAGTGTATCAAATGGATAATTCGGGTTGTATGCACTTTCACCGTTTGGCCGGAGACCAATTTTATCAGTACGCACGCCAACACTATACCGGAGGCTTTTCACTTTATCAAAAGGATATCTTATTACAGCCTGAAAAATATTGGTGTAAAGTTTTGAATCCACATAGTCGTAACTGTGACTGGAATTTACTCCGACCGTATCAAATAATGGGTAAGTTCCTATATCAGTCTCACGATAATAAACCAAAGAAAAATCTGTGCGGAGCTTAAGGTAATCCACCCGTGCATACCATTGCCCCCCGCCATCGAAAAATGAACCTCCCGAAGGAACAAATGTTGCAACTCCTATCCCTCCGGTACCTGCAGATACTGCGCTGGATGAGCTCCCTCCAAACAGGGGTAATCGCAGCGCTCCGGTAAAACGAATGTCTTCAAACAAATCAAATACGGCAGCTTTGAACATGGCATTGAATGGTTCATTACCACCCAGCATAATAGGTAATGCTCCGGTAAACGGCTGATACTGGGTAACAAGGACATCATTATTAAAACCTGCTGTAAAACTTTGTGCAGAAAACTTCAGCGTATAATCATAGAGTTTAGCGGTTTTCAGAATCTCGTCAGCGGGTTCAGGTTTTGATTGTTGCAAGATTAATTTCTGATTTAGAATGGTATCGAGTTTCTCTTTATCAAATTCACTTTCAAATATATCTGTCTGAACTTTTACCGTGTCTGCTTTTTTCTTCTGTTGATATTGCAAAGCCTGACCGCTTGCTAGCTGGCTGGCAGTAATGGTTTCTTTTCTATATTCTGTTAGTTTGGGATTTATGTTTCTTTTTTTGAGCGCAGATTCATCTACTTTAAGTTTGTAAAGGAATTTCAGGTCTCCTTCCTGACGCACTTCACTTACCTGGCCGGTTTCACCTGCAATTTTGGTTTCCGTTAAACTGCTCTGATAATTAGTAAGGGCAAAAGTATAGGCGGAATCCCGGGTGATGGAAAAAGTATAAATGGAATCTGGTTCTGTTTGTTTGTTTGCACGGAGCACTGAATCCAGTTCCGTTGGATCAGGATTGTGCAGAATTTCATCACCAATCCTGTAAACAGTGTCGATCCCTTCCCTGCGTGTCGTAAAGAAACCAGCATACCGGTTGACAATTCCATTTTCGTCCGAAATGAAAGTAAAATGAAAATTGTTGTATTGCATCGGGTAACGTGCGTTACCATATTTCAGTTGTGTCAGTTGGGAAATCTGTTTGAATTCACTTTTGTTCCAATTGTCAACCAGGAAAATATTGTACCGGTTATTGGAAGGAAGAACTGTATCACTGGTTGGCGCTTTAGCAGAAGGTCGGTTGGAAGAATAAATAATTCCTGTTTTACCAGGGAAGGTTACAAAGGTTGCATCCAGGTCATCGTATACATCATTAGTAATCTGTTCAACCTTTGAAGTAGTAAGATTATACTCGAATATATCTGATTGACCGTTTTTTACAGCGCTTAACAGGAGTGTATTGTTATCGAGCATGTATTTCATGTCCTGAATCTGGTCGAACATATCCAGGTCGGTAACTACCCTTTTATATTTCGAAACCATATCATATACAAAAAGCCGGATTTTGCCTTCACGATAATAAATGACAGCAAGGCGTGTTCCTTTAGGATCCCATGCAATTAATGGATAATGCGGTTGTAGTTGCTTGTCATTACTCCTGACTCCGTTTTTCAGAAGCACCTTCCTGTTCACAAAATTCTCATGCAACACAACGTTATATTGTCCCCGTACGAATTCAACCACGGCATAAGTCTGACTACGCGGAGCCGGATTAGGTGAAAAATGGAAAAAGTCTTTATTGTCATTTACTTCTTCCACAACCGAAATGCTGCCCTTTGGAAAGTTTCTTCTGCCGCGTATATCCTTGTTATACAGATCTTCTTCCTCTGTCATGAAATCCTGCAATACATCCTTAAATTTCTTTTTACAGATACGCAGTGCTGCCGTATTGGTATTACGGTAAACGCGTGACAGGTATAAAAAATAAGTTACATTTTCTTTTTTATATCTGTTGGCGAAGTAATACCAGAAAGCATGACCGGCCAGTTCTGGTTTTTCAAAAGCCAGATTATAAAAATTGGTATAACGGCCGGATAGGATAGCTGATTTCAACTGGTCATCCAGTTCCGTATTCCAGTTCTGGGCTACAAAGTCAATATATCCATCAGTAAGCCATTGCGGAAGATCCAGCAATGTCTGATTGGCCGCAACTTCACCCAGATCATCTCCGAACAATATATTTTCAACAAGGACCCGTGCAATACCCTGACGTATCTGGATACGGAGTTTATTATGATCGTCGGTATAATAGACGATCATTTTATTATTCACGAGTTTGGTGGTTCCACCGACGGATTGCCAGTCGGTCTCCAATCCGATATTGGATTGTTCCATTTCATTAAAACTATTATACATCACAATATTGGCCCTGCGTTGCAGACCATATTCCACCTGTTGTTCGATGCCGGTCAATTCCTTTTCTGCCACCTGCGCCACGAATTTGGCCAGGGGATCACCATTTTGATTAAAATATGTATTGAAATTCTGAGTCTGATAGTACTTCCATTTCATATGTTTGAACTGGAGGCGGTTCTTGCCAAATTCAACTGTATTAACCTGGGCGGTGGCCTGAAACAGAAAGAAAAACAGGGTATTCGTGATTAAAAAAAGTTCTTTCAACTTCAACTTATGCGGAACTTGCATACCTTATTTGGAATTAAAGAGAATAACTGGTTCAAGTTAAGACAATCCCTAAAACCGGTGAAATAGATTTTGTCATAAAAAAGCGTATATGATTACGGTAAAACGATTCATATTCAACCCTATCCAGGAAAATACATACGTTGTTTACAATGGAAAAGATGCCTGTGCTATCGTAGATCCGGGATGTTATTTTCCGGAAGAAAAACATATTCTTTCCAGTTGGCTGAAAAAAAGCGGATTGCATCCCAATATATTGTTAAATACCCATTGCCATCTCGACCATGTATTTGGAAATAAATGGGCCGCCGAACATTATGACCTCGAATTGCAAATAGGTGAAAAAGAAATTTGGACTTTTAATTTTGCACCTGAATCCGGTATAAGATGGAGCATGCCATTTGAAAATTATTCCGGTAATATTATTTTTTTAAAAGAGGGTGATGAAATTTTAATGGGCGAGGACAAGCTCGAAGTCTTGTTTACACCGGGCCATTCTGTTGGTCATGTAGTATTTTATAACCGCCGACAGGGATTCGTTATCGGTGGAGATGTTTTATTCAGAATGGGCATCGGCAGAACAGATATACCAGGCAGTGATTCAGAAACTCTGCTGGAAAGTATCAGAAAGAAACTTTTCGCGTTGCCGAACGACGTAATCGTATATCCCGGTCATGGGGAACCGACAACCATTGGATATGAGAAAGAAAACAATCCCTTTTTGATGGATTAAAAATATCTGGTGTTTACCGGTTTCGGTTATTCGCTTTATACCATTCAACTGCTATCCGCAAACCCTCTTCAAAATTATATCCGGGTAAATAATTCAGATTCTTTTTTGCTTTTTCGACCGATGCCAGGGAATGCTGAATATCTCCTTCGCGGTTTGGCCCGTATTTAACTTTTATTCCTTCGATGGAAGGATCGGATACGGAAAGATATTTTTTAATTAACTGAACCAGCTGGTTAAGGGATGACTGTTCTCCATATGCAACATTATAAACCGTGTTAACTGCATCCGGATTGCTTGCAAATACCGCCAGTATATTAGCCTGGACGACATTTTCAATAAAAGTAAAATCTCTTGTATGATTTCCATCACCATTGATTACAGGTGAATGATGATTTAACAGCTGATCTACAAATTTTGGTATCACTGCTGCATAAGCTCCATTCGGATCCTGTCCGGGTCCGAATACATTAAAATATCTGAGACCTATTAGTTCCATATTGTACGTGCGGGCAAAAACATTCGCATACAATTCGTTAACGTATTTGGTTACTGCATATGGGGAAAGCGGGTTTCCTATTTTATCTTCCAGCTTGGGAAGTGCCGGACTATCACCATAAGTTGATGAAGAAGCAGCATATACCATACGCTTTATACCGGAATCTTTTATTGCCACCAGCATATTAACAAAACCAGATATATTTACTTCGTTGGTTGTGATAGGATCGACTATTGACCTGGGTACCGATCCAAGCGCTGCCTGATGCAAAACATAATCAATACCATGGCAGGCAGTCATACAAGTATCCAAATCACGAATATCGCCTTTAATAAATTCAAAAGAAGGATTGGTAATATAAGACTGAATATTGTGCATATGACCCGTGCTCATATTATCGAGAACCCTTATTTTCCGGGCATTGTGTTTGACAAGATATTCAACCAGGTTTGAGCCGATAAAGCCGGCTCCTCCTGTAATAAGAAATGAATATTTGTTTAAATCTGTCTTATGGTATGAGATATTGTACATTATAAACGGGCATCAATGATGTCGGAATTTAAAACACCCTTTACATCATATATTACTGAACGTTTATTAACCAGCGAAGGAATATTTAGTTTATTAAATTCCTGGTGGGCGACGGCTAATATAACCGCATCAAATTTTTCCTGATTCCCGGAAAGCGATTTAATTGTATCAATTCCATATTCATGTTTGACAATAGCCGGTTCAGCCCATGGATCACATATGCTGATTTTTGCCTGATAACTTTTTAATTCGTTTACAATATCTATCACGCGCGTATTTCTTACATCAGTACAGTTCTCTTTAAATGTAAAACCAAGAATAAGGATGCTCGCATTTTTTATAGGGATCTCTTTTTTAACCATTAGTTTAATAGTTTCACTGGCAACATAAGCACCCATGCTGTCATTTAATCTTCTTCCGGCCAGAATAATTTCAGGATGATAACCTGCCTGTTGTGCTTTCTGTGCGAGGTAATAGGGATCCACTCCAATACAATGACCACCTACAAGGCCAGGTTTAAAACTCAGAAAATTCCATTTTGTTCCTGCTGCCTGAAGTACGTCGTTTGTATCAATTCCAAGCAGGTTAAAGATCTTGGCAAGTTCATTAACAAATGCAATATTAATATCGCGTTGCGAATTCTCAATTACTTTTGCAGCTTCCGCAACTTTTATGGAAGGTGCAGGATGAGTACCCGCTTCTATTATGGAAAGATACAGATCATCTACTTTCTTAGCTATTTCAGGTGTTGAACCGGAAGTGATCTTTAATATTTTTGCTACCGTATGGAGTTTATCTCCCGGATTTATTCTTTCAGGTGAATAACCACAATAGAAATCCTTGTTAAAAACAAGGCCGCTTGTTTTCTCCAGCACCGGGGCGCATTCTTCTTCTGTGACACCAGGATATACAGTAGATTCATATATAACTACGTCACCTTTTTTCAAAACTTTGCCAACCAGTTCACTTGCTTTGTACAACGGCGTGAGATCCGGGTGATTATGTTTATCTGTTGGTGTCGGTACGGTTACGATATAGTAATTACATAAACTTATGTCTGAAATATCATCGGTGCAGTAAAGTCCTTTTGATCCGGCTTTCAAACATATTACCTTATTCAAATCACTATCCCCAATTTCCATAGTGTGATCGTGCCCTTTCCTCAGCTCTTCGATACGAAGTTTATTGATATCAAATCCAACTACAGCATATTTTTTTGAGAATTCCACAGCCAGTGGCAGCCCTACGTATCCCAGCCCGATCACAGCAATGAATTGTTTTGATTCCATTTATTCTACACTATTTAAATTAACTGCTTAAAAATACTGAAATCGGTTTTATAATATTGACAAAGCCCTAACTGATTGAATGTGATATGATTCATTGAATTTTTTATTCTCAAATAACAGGATTCCTTCAAACGGAACTTCTTCGAATTTTAAACAAATTATCAAATTCTTTTCTTTCAATCCTGTATATAAACAAACCGAATAACAAAAGGAAAAAAGTAGCGACGGTATAATTCAGCGCTGTATTGTGCCAGATACTGATAATACCGTGGTGAATTAAATATAAAATAACCACGATTACTATATATGCCACCAGTTTCTTCCATGCATAGGGTACAGGATATGATTTCTGTCCCCATATATAAGAGATAACCATCATCGTCCCATAACAGATGAAGGTAGCCCATGCACAAGCCATATAGCTGAAATAGGGGATAAAAAGAAAATTAATCGCAATGGTGATGCCGGCACCGATCAGCGTAATGTATGCGCCAGCAGTGGTTTTATGCGACAGACGGTACCAGATAGACAGATTGTAATAAATACCCAGGAACATGTTAGCTAATAATAATATTGGAACCACACGAAGTCCCGCCCACATTTTTTCATCCCGTATAAATAGTATTTTCCAAATATCCAGATAGAGAGCAACGACAAGGAACATAAAACAAATGGTAAGTACAAAAAATTTCATAACCCTTGCATAAACTCTGGGTGCATTTTCTTCTGTGGACTGTTTAAAGAAAAAGGGTTCAGCGCCCATGCGAAAAGCCTGAACAAAAAGAGTTATCAAAATAGAAAGCTTGTAACAGGCACTGTAAACACCGACTTCAAAAGTGGCGGCGTCACCTTTTAATGGGGACCAGCGTTGAAGCATGATACGATCAAAAGTTTCATTTATCATACCAGCAAATCCCGCAATGGTAAGTGGTAAGGCATAAATCATGACTTCCTTCCAAAGCGTTTTATTGATATGTAAGTTTACACTGCTCCATTCTTTCGATAATGCAAGAAATTGAAATAATGAAGCTGCTGCATTTGCGATCAAAACATAGGCTACCCCTAAACGGGCACTGTAAACAAAATGTAAAATGCTGTTTGGATTCTTTTTTATAATGCCAGGACAAACGGTAAGGAAAAAGTAGACGATGACGATATTGAGAAGTATACCGGTGATACGGATGAACGCAAACTTTTTCGGCCTGTTTTCATGTCTGAGTTTGGCAAAAGGTAAAGCGCTTAGTGCGTCAAATCCAATAATAGCTGCACATAGAGTTATATATTCCGGATGACCGGGCAAACCAATGAATGCAGCTATACTTTCTCTGAAAAATATAGTAAGTCCGATAATTCCAAGCGTAGAGAGGAGAAGGGATGTGCTGAGGGTATCATAAACATCCTCTTTATATTCTTTTCGCTGCATAAACCGGAAGTAGGCCGTTTCGAAAGCAAAGACAATCAGGGTAAATAAGAAAGGTATCAAGGCAAAGACGAGGCTCATCTTGCCATATTCCACCGTTCCGGCGAATTTACCGGTCAGGTAGGGTGTCAAAAGATAATAAAGGAAACGTGCGAAGATGGAGCTTGCTCCGTACCAGATGGTCTGACCCGCTAATTTTTTAATACTTGACAAAAAGAAACTTTAGACGCAAAAATAACGTAGAGTACTGACTTTCAATCAGAACGCCGATTCATTTTATATATTGCCATTTTATTCTTTACTTAAGGTATGAAGTGTACATTTTCTGTATTGTTGATCCCTTTCCTGCTATTGTCTCAGGAATCTAATGCCCAATCCAATCGTTCGACTGCAGAAATTGTTTATACAATCACACGGATGGCGGAAATCTATCATGTTCAGCCAAGAGCAGTGGATAAGTCATTTTCATCAGATCTTTTTGCCCAAATTATCCGTGCCCTCGATGCAGATAAAATTTATTTCAATGAAGAAGATATCAGCCAGCTGAGCGCTTATAAATATTCGCTGGACGATCAGCTACTCAATAAAAAAGATGATTTTTTGAAGCTTCTTATAGTTTTATACACAAAAAAAATTAACCAGTCCGATTCCATACTTGCTATATTAACCAAATCACGATTCAACCTTAACCTCTATGAATCATATACGGTAACTGAGGATAGCAGTTTTTCACCCAATGAAAACCTGCGGAGAACTAAACTCTATAAACTGGTTAAACGCAACGTGCTGGAGACAATTGTAGATATTTTTGATGATGATTCAACAAAAAACAATATAAAAACTGATAGCCTTGAACCCGCGGCCCGTAAAAAAGTTTGTCATGCTTTTAAAAGGGATATACAACGGATCAGGCAAGCAAATGGCGGATTGTCAGGATTTGTCAATAATGCATGGTGTGAATCGGTTGCTTCCTGTTATGATCCGCATACCGAATTCTTTTCACCAGGGAAAAAAGAAGAATTCCAGGGTGAACTTGGAGATAAACAGTTGCAATTTGGATTTAGTCTGGGAGAAGGAAAAGACGCAACCGAGATAACCCATTTAAAACCGGGAAGTCCGGCCTATAAAAGCGGATTGATTCATGAAGGCGACCAGATTCTGGCGCTACAATGGGATGGTAATGAAGAAGTAGATGTTTCGGACGGGTCAACTGAAGAAGTAAATGCATTTATTTCAGGCGACCATGGTAATAGCCTTACTCTGACACTGAAGAAATCAGATGGTACATTACGTAAAGTTACCCTGCAAAGAGAAAAATCTACACTAGACGACGACAATAGTAAAGTGCGCAGTTTTATTCTCAGGGGTACGCACCGAGTCGGGTTTATTTCCTTACCTGCTTTTTATACTGACTGGAACGGGGAGGAAGGAGGAAACAATGGCTGTGCAGATGATGTGGCGAAAGAAATCATTAAGCTTAAAAAAGAAAATATTGAAGGACTGATCCTTGATCTGCGATATAATGGGGGCGGATCTATGCTGGAGGCCATCGCACTTGCAGGAATTTTCATCGATTCGGGTCCCGTTGGAATGACCCGTGATAAGGAAGGAAAGATTTATACTATGAAGGATGTTAACAGGGGTTCTGTATATGACGGTCCACTGATCCTGCTGATCAATGGTTTCACGGCTTCTGCTTCTGAAATGCTTGCAGGGACTTTGCAGGACTATCACCGGGCCCTGATTGTTGGCACGCCAAGTTTTGGAAAGGCAACTGCCCAGGTAGTACTGCCATTGGATACGATGTTCGATGAACAGCATATGGAAAGAATGAAAACAGCAGACAGTTACATAAAAATGACTGTTGACCGTCTTTTTCGGGTAAATGGTACCAGTGCGCAGCAAACAGGCGTAATTCCTGATATATTTTTACCTGATTTTAGCGAAACCCAGTCGGAAAGGGAAAAAACACTTCCTTTTTCCCTGTCTAATATTACGATTGATGCAAATAAATATTACCTGCCATATCCGTCCATTTCCCTGGATCCATTAAAATCATTTTCGAAATCATTTATGGATACCAGCCAATTCTTTATTTCGTTTAATAAATATCTGGGTGTTTTGATTCAGGGGCAGGTTGCCAGGGACCAGATCCTGGTATTCAGTAATATGCTGGAATCAAGAAGACAGATATTCAGAGATCTGAATGAGGGTGAAAATTCAATCAACAATTTGAAGCCGCCCTACGAAATTGAGTGGAACCAATATGAGAAAATCAGAATGCAGGCTGATCAAGATCTGCGAAAATCGAATGCTTTACTTACCCAGGAACTTACCAGGGATACAGGTATTCTTTTGGGATATGAATTGGCTTATCATATGACAATGAAATAAATATATTATAAGACTTCCAACCTAACGCTAAAATTTAATAACTAACACTCAATTGGGAAAATGTATGCGCCGTTATTTTTACTTTTTACTTTTTACTTTTTACTTTTCTTCACGATTGCATGCGCAGGTTATTGAAAATGCCGGCGATTATATGACTGCGATGTCGAATGCCCAGGTTGAAATGAATCAAAAATACATGGCTTATATAAGCGCTTCTGCGCATAGCCGGAGAACGAAAAAAATAGAAAAACTCCGGACACAGGCTTTGGAAAGCATTAATACTGCAAAATATAAGACCAGTGATCTTCCGAAATACAAGGGAGATAATTCACTACGGCAGGCTAGTATCGATTATATACAATTCTGTTACAGGATATTCAATGAAGATTATTCCAAAATTGTGAATATGGAAGAAATCGCAGAACAATCCGTGGATCAGATGCAGGCTTTTCTTTTGCTTGAAGAAAAAACGAGTGAAAAACTTCAGGAAGCGAACGATAATATGGCAAAAGCAGAAAAGGAATTTGCGAAAAAGTATAATGTAAACCTCGTAGATTCAAAAAGTGATCTGACAGAAAAAATGGGAACGGCCGGTAAAGTGAATAGTTACACCGATAAACTTTATATCATTTTCTTCAAATGTAATTGGGAAGACGGTCAGCTTTTTAATGCCCTGAATGCACGTAAACTTAATGATGCGGAACAAGCGAGAAATTCTCTGATCGGATTTTCCAAAGAAGGCCTGGAAGCTCTACAGGTGGATAGTTTGAGAACTTTTCAGGGCAGTCCCGCACTTGCTGTCGCATGCAGGGAAGCTTTACAATTCTATGGCTCGATGGCAAAAAACGACATCCCGAAACTGACTGATTATTATTTGAAACAGGAAAATTTCGATAAAATTAAAAAGAGCATGGAAGCAAAAGGAAGCAATAGGACACAGCAAGATGTTGATCAATATAACAAAGCTGTGAAAGATATCAATGCAAGTGTAAACAGTTTTAATCAATTGAACCAAACCCTGAATAGTCGTCGCCAGGAAGAAGTACAAAACTGGGAAAATGCGGAAAAAGCATTTCGGGATGAACTGATTCCCTACTATAAGTAGTGTGAGAGTGTGAGGATTTACATACTCTCACACTGTCACACTAACGTTTTAATGTTTATCGACAGACGCGTCTTTCTTTATTCCCGTTTCAGGATCACTGAATAAGGGGTTATTCACAAAGCTGCTATCCGTGAGTGTGCCCAGAAAACTGATAAGATAGAACCTGTCGTTTTCTGAAATGGGAATTCCTTTTCTTAATGAACTGTCAAGCGTAAGACTCTGAACAACACCTGTATTATAGTGCTCCAGAAATTCGCTAATAGTTGCAAACCGGCCATCATGCCCATATGGAAATGTCAGGAAAACATTTCTCAAACTGGGAACCCGGAACTTCAGGGAATCTTCTCTTCTACCGGTGATGCGCATACGCCCGTAATCTTTTAGCGTGCTGTCAATTTCCATTCCTGTGTTTCGGTAACTTAAATCAGTAAACAGGGGTTCCCTGTGACATCGGGCACATTTCTGCAGGAAAATAGTATAACCTGTTTGTTCATACTGATTGAAATGAACCATTCCTCTTTTTACCTGGTCGTATTTTGAATTGGCCGAAACTAGTGAAGCGGTAAACTGTGCCAGGGCTTTTAATATTCTTTGCGAGTTAATTCCGGGTGACCCGAATGCATGGTTAAATAAATTAGGATAATCTTTGTCTTTTTTTAGCTTTTCAATTATTTGGTTCAGGTCTTCCGCCATTTCATGAGGATCAAGCAGGGGTGCGAGAGGCTGAACTTCAATGTGATTAACACCACCGTCCCAATTCATTTCTTTTTCCCAGGCCAGGTTAAAGAGGCCTGGTGCATTTCGAAAGCTGAACTGGTTATTAAATCCATGACTAAGACGGTGTTCATATGTAGCAAACGCAGCAAATTGCTGGTGGCAGGAAGAGCAGGGAAAATTTCCATCCTTAGAAAGTCTTCCTTCGTAGAATAATTTTCTTCCAAGTTCAAAGCCTTGTTTTGTACGTAAATTATTTCTGAACTGGTAAACAGGTGGAGGAAAACCTTTAGGTATTTCAAAAGGAAAAGGAGTATTGATCCACATCGCACAACAAAATCCTATTATTGATATAACAGAAAGGGCTTTCATGGGTTTGAAGTCAGGGTGAGGCCAGTAAAACTTCCAATGAAATTTTCTGAAATTTTTCTGGCCATTTCACCTGGTGTCGTGCAGGAAGAAATTTCTCTTATCCTTAAAGGAGTTGCTCCGTCAAAGAAATAATCAAGTTCAACCGGCACGTCAACGATTATCTTATACTCATTTGTTATCCGGAATACTTCATCATTCGTTGTATTCATTTTTATTTTCCATACGGTACTGAATGGATAACGGTATCCGCCAATATGATATGCAATCATATGGGAAGGCTGGTTAGATAAAGGCGAAAATCCTTCCATTTTAAAACTCTGATAACCACTGTTCCAGGTCCAGAACATTCCTTTAATGGGATCGAGCGATCCGGTCTGCGCTCCCTGGTTCTGATCAGCGGAATCAATGCCGAGTACAAACTGAATTCCATTACAAGTGCCCATGGAAGCGGGAAATTCAATCAGTGTGCTGGAAGAATCGGAAAAGTCAATGAGTTGGTATGGGGGAGCTTGATCAGGTTTAAGTCCGGTATCTGTGTATACGGGTTCGATTTTCCCTACATAGAACCTGAAACGACTGATCTCATATATTTCTCCAAATGGGTTTTTATATTTCTTATTCAGTTGAAGTGTTTCTCCATGAACATATGCTTTGAAATGAATGATCAGGGTAGTATCCATTACTGATTTCTGGAAAGAAGTCATTAATAGTATTAAGGACGTGATAAAAAGCATACGCTTTATTGTCGGAGAGAGAATAAAAAAGATTTTCAATTTGATAAAATGAATTCCTCTAATCAAAACGATTAATTTTTTTTCTGAAATCTTTGACCTGGGCTCTTTTTTGTTTTGCTTCTTTCTTTTTCTCTTTCGATGAGAAGCTGGGTTTAGTTGCCTTCCTGGGTTTTGGTTTTACAAGAGCCCGTTCCAAAAGGTATTCCATTTTTTTAATTACTTCCTGTTTATTGTCAAGCTGAGAACGATGCGTTTGAGATTTCACCAGGAGAAATCCTTCACCGTTTATTTTGGATGCGAGTTTTTGTTCGAACAGTTCTTTCTGGGCATCGTCGAAAAGTGCAGAATTTCTGATATGGAAATAACCGATCACCATGGTCTCAACCTTGTTCACGTTCTGCCCGCCTTTACCACCACTGCGCGCCGTGCGGAAACTGATTTCCCGGGAAACATCTATCTTCATTTCGTAAAAGTAATTTGATTAATTTGAAACTGATGCGGGCAGTTGTTCAAAGGGTAATTAGAGCCAGTGTAATGATCAATGGCAGTGTTCAATCTGCCATCAAATCCGGTTTGATGATCCTGCTTGGAATTGAAGATGCGGATGGGCCGGATGATATTCAATGGTTAAGTAATAAACTCATCAATCTGAGGATATTTAATGATTCTAATGGAGTGATGAACCTGTCGCTTATGGAAATCCGTGGGGATATTTTACTTGTTAGCCAGTTTACCTTATTTGCTGCCACAAAAAAGGGGAACCGGCCTTCATATATTCGTGCTTCCAAGGCGGATATCGCCATTCCGTTGTATGAATCTATGATCATTCAGCTTGAAAAGGAATTGGGAAAAAGAATTTATACCGGTGTATTTGGTGCCGATATGCAGGTAGACTTGTTGAATGATGGTCCCGTAACTATTGTAATTGATACGAAACAGAAGGATTTATGAAACTAAAAATATATATCGCAAATGCATTTTCTGATAAAAAGTTTGGCGGAAATCCCGCGGCCGTTGTGCCCCTGAATGAATGGTTAAGTGATAGGCTGATGCAGCAGATTGCAGAACAGAATAATCTGTCTGAAACTGCTTATATCATTCCTCAGGGAGATGATTATGCAATCCGTTGGTTTACTCCCGTAGTAGAAGTAGATTTGTGCGGTCATGCCACCCTGGCTTCTGCACACATAATGTTCGAACATTTAGGATATTCCAGGGATCAGATTATTTTTCATTCCAAAGGTGGACTATTAAGAGTTAGAAGGAATCAGGAAAAAATTATGCTTGATTTTCCTGTTGATGAACCTGAGAAAATACCGGATCTTGAATTGATCGATAAAGCGCTTGGTATAAAATCCAGTAAGGTTTTTAAATCCCGGTTTGATTATATGGTGGTGTTGGAGAGCCAGTCTTATATAGAAGAGCTCAAACCTGATCTGACCCTTATAAATAAACTTCCTGGCCGTGGCCTGATCGTAACAGCCAAAGGTGATGATGTGGATTTCGTCTCCAGGTGTTTCTTTCCACAGTCAGGGATAGACGAAGATCCGGTAACTGGTTCTGCACATGTTGTGATGGTTCCTTATTGGGTAAAGCAAATAGGGAAAAATAAATTATCAGCTATTCAGTTATCTTCCAGGAGAGGTTACTTGGATTGTGAACTCGCGGGTGACCGGGTATTAATTAGCGGACATGCACATACTTATCTCGAAGGGGATTTTTATATTTAAACTTAAAGCCTAAAGCCTAAAGCCTAATTATTATTAGCATTGCAATATAAACATTACAATAAATTATTTTATAGAATATGACAACTGATAATATATCAATTCGCGATGCACAGCAAAAAGTGGACGACTGGATCCGTACAACTGGTGTCCGGTATTTTAATGAGCTAACGAATATGGCGATTCTTACAGAAGAAGTGGGAGAAGTAGCACGACTGATGAGCCGGATATATGGAGACCAGTCATTTCGGGATGTGGACAGGGATAAAAAACTTTCGGATGAACTGGCTGACGTATTATGGGTGATACTTTGTATTGCTAATCAGACGGGAACAGACCTGACAGATGCACTTAAAAAGAATTTTGAGAAAAAGAATATCCGCGACGCCGAACGTCATATTGAAAATCCGAAACTAAATATTGAGAAGTCAGATTTATAGGGGTAAGGCTTAATGCGTAAAGCATGATGCGAAAGGAATAAAACTTATGGTGTATGTCATAAAACCTATAGTGAAATTTAAATCTAAGTACTCACATACCCTCACACTCTCACATTTGCTTTATTGCCCCTGCGCCAAACTGTAAGCTTTTTTCCCATCCATCATATTCAGGAGTTCAAGGGAACTGATTTTAAAATCCCCACTCAGGCTGACATACAGTCCAATGACGTCCTGCTGATTCAGCGCGGATCCGTCGATGCTTTCGAAACGTGCGTTATATAGATTTACAAGGTTCGTATATACTGAACCGGTAGGCCAAACCTGGGTTCCACGGTTACTAATATTAAGCAGGTTAAATTTTACACCTCCATGGCGCTGGCATTTTTTAGCGATGAAATCCGGCTGTTCGGAACTTTCAATGAACATATCCACCCCAATAATATATTCTTTTTCTTCACTTGAATCAATCGAAACCATCATCTGGTTTTGATCCATTTTAAAAAGGGTAGGCGTAATATACATATTGGGAAGAACTGGTTTAGCTCCGTGTTCGGGGGTCTTTCCGAAATTGTCTATGATTGCCTGTGCAAATTCTGTGGTATTTTTTCCGGGAATGGCTTTATCACCAAAATCACCAGTGTGAATGCCCTGTTCTAGTGTATATAATAAAGCATTTTCGATTATTGCTGCATTCTGCATTAAACCCAGGTGGCGCAACATAGCGATACCACTTAAAAGTAGAGCAGTAGGATTTGCAATATTTTTTCCTGCTATATCCGGTGCAGTCCCGTGCACGGCTTCAAAAATTGAAATATGGTCACCGATATTGGCTGAAGGTGCGAAACCTAGTCCGCCTACAAGACCTGCACAGAGATCAGAGATAATATCTCCCTGCAAGTTCGTGAGCACGACTACATCAAAATCCTGGGGACGGATAACAAGTTTCATCGCCAGATCATCTACAATGATATCGTCCGATTTTAACCCAGGATATTCCTTTGCAACTTCCTGGAAGCATTCAAGGAAAAGCCCGTCAGTAAGCTTCATGATATTGGCTTTATGTCCACAGGTGATCCTGCGTGCACCATTTTTTTTCGCCATTTCAAATGCATACCTGATTACCTGAAGACTGCCCGGCCTGGTAATAAAGCGACGGCTCAGGGCCACATCATGCGTGGGCATATGTTCAATTCCTCCGTATGTGTCTTCAATATTTTCGCGAACGATGGTGATATCGATCGGAATCCCGGCTTTTGAAAAAACGGTTTCTACTCCGTGGAGAGAAATAAAAACGCGTTTATTGGCGTAAGTATTCCAGGTTTTTCTGGCAGTAACATTAATACTCTTTACTCCTTTTCCTTTGGGTGTTTCCATGGGACCTTTAAAAAGAATGCCCAGCTCTTCTATCACATGCTGAGACTCGGGTGTCATTCCATTGGAGAAGCCTTTGTCAAAAACCCATTTTCCCATCTCTACGATTTCGTATTCCAATGCGACTTTGTTCGCGTCGAAAATATGTAAAACAGCATCCATGATTTCAGGTCCGATGCCATCTCCTTTTGCTACAGCTATTTTCATAATAAATTTAGTGGTTGTGGAAGGCGAATTTACATGTTAAAGCCTAAAGCCTAAAGCTTAAAGCCTAAAACTTTTCATTAAGTATTGTTGTGATGCAGTTCCAGTTTTTAAGGAGTGGCAATCTATTGAATATGTTAATTTATTAAACCTGCTAGACATAAGAGTTTTAGGCTTTAAGCTTCAGGCTTTAAGCTTTTTCCGTATTTTTATACAAACTAACTCCATGGCGAACAAAATTTCAGAAGGGGTTGAGATTGACGTAGAAACTTTTTACCAGCCGGATTATAGTAATCCGGTTGCGGGGGAACATATGTTTGCCTATCGGATCACAATCTGGAACCACAATAATTTCCCAGTAAAGCTACATCGCCGTCAATGGCATATTTTCGATAGCAATGGCAGTCACCGGGAGGTAGAGGGCGAAGGAGTCGTTGGAGTGCAACCGGTTTTACAACCTGGTGAAAAATACCAATATGTGAGTGGTTGCAATCTTCGCACCGAAATGGGGAAAATGTATGGTAGCTATCATATGGAAAACCTCCATTCAAAAACCAGTTTTGAAGTGAACATCCCAATGTTCGAAATGATTGTGCCTTTTAAAATGAATTAATCACTGGAAGCTGTTGCTTCTACTACCACTTTATTCAATTTATTAGTCAGGGGGAAAAGCAATAAACCGGCTACCAGGGCCGCTGCAGCACTAATTCCGAAGAAAAGCGCCTTGCTGTCAAAATGATCCCAGAATCCGGTCATAATACCTGCGATTTTTCCACCAAGTGAAGTAGTTATAAACCATCCGCCCATCATCAGGGCGGTGAATCTTCTCGGAGCCACTTTGGACACAAGGGATAAACCAACCGGACTTACAAAAAGTTCACTTATTGTGAATACTCCGTAGCTGCAAAAGATCCAGGCAGACGAAACCTTATGTTCGTAGATATTGGTTGAAAGAGCTGCGATTACCATAAGAAGTGAAGACAATCCCGCAATGATAGTTCCCCATGCAAATTTTGAAGGTGTTGAAAGTTCTTTTCCTCTCGATTTCATATAACCGAATAACCCAACTACGATCGGCGTGAGTGCAATGATCCAAAATGGATTGATGGACTGATAAATCTCTGTTGAAATCAATTTTAAATTCTCGCCTTTTGCAGGCCATTCATCTTTTGGAATATTTTGCAGATATGGATCCGTACCCTGCCGTGTAAGCACTTTACCGGTAGCATCTACCTGGGCATGAAAATGTTCATCCAGAACCGGTACCTCTTTGAGGTTAGTATTTACTGTATTCAGAAATCCAAAACTGGATAATGGCTTCTCCAGAAACTTAGGAGCATCGCGTTTGGTATAGCTGTCCGCCCATATTGTTAAAGAAGTGGCATTCTGATTATAGATATTCCAGAAAATTATGGACACGCCAAAAAGCGTAAACAGGGTTGCGATTCTTTTTCTGTCGAAACCTTTGCACCGGTACCAAACGCTGGCATAAAATATGATTATGGGCACACAGGCGAAAATAAAAGCATCGTTTGAATGAGAACCGAAAAGATTATTTTTTCCGGGAACAAACCATCCGATAATACCAGCCAGTATAGCCGGAACAAAAACATAATAAACGATTTTTGAAAAAGGCATATCTTCTTTCTGAACCGGCTTGATTACATCAGCATGTTTTACATATTTCTGTCCCGAAGCGAAGATGAGCAAACACAGTACCATTCCGAATCCCGCTGCAGCAAATGCATAACCCCATGTATATTTTATTCGGAGGTAAGCCGCGACAAAATTGCAAATGAATGCTCCGATATTGATACCCATATAAAAAATATTATAAGCGATATCTTTTTTCGGCTTGAGTTCTTCCTTATTATAGATATTTCCAAGTAGGGTGCTGATATTCGGTTTAAAGAATCCATTCCCGATGATTACACAACCCAGGGCGACAAACATTAGATTTCCGCTATGTGGCACAGACATAAGAAAATAACCAAGGGCCATCAAAGAACCACCTAAAAAAATTGAAAGACGATAACCGATATATCTGTCTGCAACCAGCCCTCCTAAAAATGGAGTGAGATAGACCAGGGCGATATAACTACCGGTGATATCTGCTGCCAAACTTGTGTCAAATCCCCGGCCTCCATTTCCTACCGTGTCGTGCAAAAAAAGAAAAAGAATACCAACCATCAAATAGTAGCCAAATCTCTCCCACATTTCTGTAAAGAATAATACATACAATCCCCGGGGATGTCCTTGTTTAGGAAGCGCAGTATTCATGGTTGTTAATTTCTTTATATAAAAAATGAAATTGAATCGCCTAATGTAAGATTTATTTATTCATTAAAAATCGGTCATCTTTTCTCCGTTCATAAAATTATTTTTCTGATATGAGTTTGAATCGGGAATTTCGGGCCTAATCGAAGTAATACATGAATATTTTATTGTTAGGTGGAGGAGGGAGAGAACATGCCCTAGCCTGGAAATTTTCGCAAAGCAAGGATTGTAAATCGTTATTTATCGGTCCCGGAAATGCGGGCACTTCAGCGTTCGGAACAAATTTAGCGCTTGATCCTACAGACTTTCATGCCGTCAGGAAAGCCTGTCTGGACAATGGTATTGACATGGTGGTAGTAGGTCCGGAAGAGCCACTGGTAAATGGTATTGTGGATTATTTTTTATCGGATAAGTCGATATCCCATATTCCTGTAATCGGACCTTCTGCATCGGCTGCCCGGCTGGAAGGGAGCAAAGCTTTTTCAAAACAATTCATGCAAAGACATGGAATTCCTACAGCTGACTATAAAGAATTTGATGCGGATCAATTTTCGGAGGGATCTGAATATGTAAAAACACATAGCCTGCCCGTGGTTTTGAAAGCTGACGGACTTGCTGCGGGGAAGGGCGTAATTATTTGTAACAGTCATATTGAAGC
>Ga0207065_1064_pt1 | contig 25993 bp, 20 predicted proteins | sample Alteio_BWMinCont_27_FD_153492 | JGI IMG/M metagenome (GOLD analysis project Ga0207065, IMG submission 153492) | Enriched cells from forest soil in Barre Woods Harvard Forest LTER site, Petersham, Massachusetts, United States -... | ecosystem: Environmental > Terrestrial > Soil > Temperate forest >...
AATTAAATTAAAATGCTTTACTTCAGAAACTATCGAGCGGTTATGTAAGGCTTCCTCTTATGTAAGGTAATTGAAGAGCTTTTGTAATTAATTCATATCTTGAGTGACATCGAAGTTTTTTTCTAATAGCTTCAAGATAATGCTCAACGGTTTTTGGAGAAAGATCTAATTCTTTTGCAATTTGTTTGATAGTCATTCCCTTAACTAAATAAATTAAACAATCTATTTGCCGAGGAGTTAATTCTTGCCTCTTCTGGGTATATATTAATTTTGTCGGATCATAATCAATTAAAAATCCGGCACCTTTTAACCATCCAGTAACAATATGAATATCATCAAGTAAAAATGAAGTCCCAATAGTACCAATTTTTTTTCCTGAACGATTAAGGAGTGGCAGCTTATGACTTAAAAAATAACGCATTGTATTACCAAAACAATATGCGCTTTCGATAAAAGTACCGGATTTTTCTGAGCTAACAATTTTATTATCGTTTTGCATCATTAGAGAGGCTTCTGATTGCCAAGTCATATCTCTATCTGTTTTCCCCAAAATATCAGATACATGTGTTGAATTGTTTGTATAAAGAAACAAATCATTTACTTCTAAATACTTACCTCTTTTATCTTTGCAATAAGCAGAAGCTGGTACAGATTTAAAAAAGGCTTCTAATTCCGCATCATTCGTTGGAAAACCATTTGTATAGTTCAAAAAATTGGGTATATGCATATGATAATCAAGATCTCAATGATTTTTTCAATTTCATCAGGTACTAAGAATAAATTGACCTGCCAAAATAAAATGATTAATACTCATTACTGCTCGCATTATACACAGATTCGATAACAAATAATAGGCTTTGGATAGGGCTTTAGATAGGGGTAAATTCCCCCTACTAGGTTACAAAACTGCATATCTTTATTGCTGTTTCGCAGCTTAGAATCGAGAGAAACAGTTACAATTGATTCTTAACAATCGGAATTTGTAATGCTTTTGTAAATAACTCATATCTTGATTTACAGTTAAGCTTATTCCTAATACTTACAAAATAGTGTTCAACTGTTTTTGGAGAAAGATCCAATTGTCTTGCGATTTGTTTAATAGTCATACCCTTCACTAAATACACTAAACAATCAATCTGACGCGGTGATAGCTCATAATTTTTTTGAGTATTCAACAAGCTTGATGGATCAAAGTTAAAGGAAAAACCCGATTTTTTTAGCCATGAGTCAATCATATGAGTATCATCAAGCAAAAAAGATATTCCAATTGTACCGATCTTTTTATTTGTGCGACCCAGAAGAGGTAATTTATGACTCAAAAAATAACGTGTTCGATTGCCAAAGCTAAGTGCGTCTTCTAGGAAAGTACAAGATTGTTCTGTATATATAATCTTTTTGTCATTTTCCATCATAAGAGGGGCTTGACGTCTCCAAACTAAATCAGAATCTACTTTCCCTATAATATCTGAAGCATTCGGATAATCACTTGTATAAATAAATAAGTCATTGACCTCACAGTACTTGCCTTCTTTGTCTTTGCAATAGGCGGAAGCAGGCACGGACTTAAAGAAAGTTTCTAATTTTTCGTCCTCTGCGGGAAATCCATTAATGTATTTTAACAAGTTAGGTATATTCATATTAATAAACGTATGTCATCAGAGCCTAAAATATTTATTGCTCACGCAGTTGGTTTAGTTTATCTATTATAGAGGAATACGCCAGAGAAAAACACAACAAGCTCGCATATGTTTCTAATCTAACCATCAAGTATGAGGTAAATATTTTCCTCAATTTTTCAGAAACTTAGTTGTCCCTGTATACAGGCATTTTTGTTAACTACAGTGTGTCTGAAAATTAATTTCCATAACTGCTCATATTGTACGCATCTCCGATAGCAAATAATAGGGGCTCAAATAGGGGGGAAGTCCCCCTATTTATTATTTTGATTGATAGATTAATATACCAAGGATTTTTGTGTAACTTACTTTAAGTAATTCTTGAGAATTTGTTATAAATATAAGACTCTTAACGAGAGGTTAAAATGCAAAGCGATCGCCAATCACATGATAAAACCATTGCTTTACTTGATGTAGATCGAACTTTACTTGGAAATGTTGTAATTGATTACAATCCGCAGGCTGATTTTAAAAGCCAAATCGCCCATATAAGTGAGCAATTACGTGACAAAAAAAACAGCGCAATAAATAGAGAGTTATTACAAGCATTGCAAGTATCGAATATTAAAGATATTTATCTTTTTACAGATATGCGCTTATCTGCTCAGCAAATAATGGAAAGGCAAGGTCTTGTGGAAGCACTTAACGCTGAAGGTTTTACTGTGCATGGAGTCATCGTTCCAGCGGATCCCGTATGGCACTTATCTCAATCCGATCTAGAGGATTTCATAAAGTCAGATGATTCGAAGCGATCAAGTGAAATTCAATCGCTAACGCAAGAAGGCAAAAAAGAGAATGTCCAAAAACATATTGCAGAAATAAGGAAAAATATAACGGTAATTAAGTGTCTTCAATCGGCGTCAGAAGACATTCGGGTTGGCGAAGCCTTTGCATCTGGATTGAAATCACTTGATAGTGAAGTCAAAAAATCTAAAGATGAAAAATCGCCGCAGATTGAAGAGATTATGACAAAATCAGCGGCTGGAAAGTCGTTAGCAGACGCTTTATCTGTTATAGAAGATTTGCCTCACGTTAAAGGCAAGATGTTTCAATATTTCCTCACTTCTAATAAAAAACTTGGTTTTACAAAATGCATAGTGGCAGATGACTTACCGGAAGTATTAACCAGTGTTCACCAAGCCAATGAAAGATCGGAAAACCCAATTCAAGTCTCTACTATTTATGTGGCTAAGTACCAAAATAAAAAACCCATTAATGATACTCAAAAAAACTATCTTGATATCCTCTTCCTTCAAAATGCTTGCTTTGTATATGAAGCTTATTTAAAGACGATTATTGAAAATATAAGAGCAAAAAATAATAATGATGAAGTAAAATGTGATAAGAATTATGACTTTTCATTAGCAAAAAAGAAACTAGCTGCAATAAAAGAAATTCGTGCCGCAGCTCCAGTTGATAGAACAAAAGGTACTTCACAAATAGATGCTTTTAAACTAGCATTTGATAAACATCGCCAACTCATGGTAACACGCCGCGATTCTTGTGGAATAACATTCCTAAAAATTGCCGCAACCATATTAACAGCGGGTTATGCGATTCGCCTCGGAATCTGGAAAGTAAAAGGCAGAGAGACGGTCGATGCTATCGAGTCCCTTCTCCCGCCTTTGCTTGGCAGAAGCGCTTAATATGAATATAGGTAACAATAATGCCAATCAAATTTCTTATAGACCATAGCAATGATTCCGAAACCCTAAAATCTGTATTAATCAGGTAACTATGATATTTAACAAGAACGCAATCGATCCCATCCTATTACAAGAAGCTTCCTATATTATTGAGGGTCTCTTTGGTTCTGTGAAAATAAATTCAGTGAAGCTTTTAAGTGAACCAGAACGAAGAAATATTATACTTAGATTAACTTTAACAACTAAGTCAAGCACGATTCCTAAAAGCATAATCCTGAAGCAAGCATTACCTGATAAATTAAATGCTAATGAAAATGATAGATTTGCAAGATTTGCCAGAGACTGGGCTGCTCTCGAATTTTTAAGTCTTATTCAGAAAGACAGCCACACTGTTCCAAAATTTTATGGTTCTAATAAAAATATTTGTTTTATTTTAATTGAAGACTTAGGCGAAGAACATATTAGCCTAGTTGATTCATTAACTATGAATAATCGTGATAAAGCAGTTTTAGCCTTAAAGCGATTTATGAAAGCGTTAGGTAACTTTCATGCTTCAAGTTTTGGATATTTGGAAAAGTACCAAATGATTCTGAATAAAATTGATGACGAACCCAAGACTTGGGAAGATGATTTATTTTTTACTATAGATGACTTGGTAACCAAGCTTAAATTGGCTAATCATAAGTTTGGCTTGCTTATTACTCCAAATATTCTAGATGAAGTACGGTATGTTATTGAATCTATGTTTAAACCAGGACCATTGACTGTTCTAGTGCATGGAGATATTTGCCCGGATAATGTTTTTGACCATAGCGATACTGATCGATTGCAGTTAATCGATTTTGAATGGTCTTTCTATCGCAATGCGCTTCTTGACGGTACTTATTTACGCATGAATATGCCCACATGCTGGTGTGCTAAAGCAATACCTGAAAATATTATTGAGTCTGTCGAATCAATCTATAGAGAGGAGCTGAAATTAATGATTCCAGCCGCTTCGGATGATTTGATCTACAGTTCTTCCTACTTAAATGCTTGCGCTTTTTGGTTGTTGCGAGCAATGCCTTTTGTTGAGGATGCATTATATAATGATGAGATTTGGTCATCAGGTCCTGTTCCAAAAAATTCATTATGGAAGCCTGAAGATAATTTAATCCGGCCACGATTGTTATCTCGATTACAGACCTTTATCAACCTTGCACATACATGTGATAAATTGCCCCACTTGAGACAAATGGCATCTTCCATGCTGAAAGAAGCAAAGATACGATGGCCAGAAGCAAAACCTTTGGAATTATATTCTGCGTTTCAATAGAGTGAAGCTAATATTCTCTAACAATATGTAGTAAGCTCATCTATCTTTATAATTATGATGTTAACAATTAGGTATCGTTCCTCTTCATTAACAAAAAATCTGGCATAAGTTCCTGGAAATTACCGTAATTTTACCGTAGTTTTACCCTATTTTGACCCTATATAATCGCTATTAATCCAATCTGTGCTAGTATATAATATGGCCAGCTAAATTACATTTGTACTGATTTTAAAATGCGAGATGAAACAATGTCTTCTATTACCGCAACCAAATTTATTAAAGAAATTTGTAAGCCTTTGAAAGGTATTTCTTTAACTAATTTCATGCATGACATTACTTTTGGTAAAGGCCAAATATCGATGCTTGTTAGCGATGTGAATGTATTTCAATTTTATCATCATAATCGAGTTCCTACCCTCTGTACGGATGAATCTGGAAGAACTTTGGATGACGGTATATATCTTAATAAAACATTAGAAAATAGCCGCAGAGATTGTGCTGTATTAATGCCATTACTAGTTAAAATAGGTAGGCGATTTGGACAAAATTACGGTAAAAATTCAATACATATTGTTGAGCGAGAAAATAATTGTCAGCATTTCTATTCATTATTCTTTGATCTTGAAGAAAATGATTTTTTGCATTGGATATTAAATAATGGAAACTTCCTGAAGGATTTCATTTCCAACTATAATGTTGAAGCAAAAGATATTATCTTAGAAGCAAAAGCTAAAGAGAATAGAATTATCTTGCCTACGTTCAGTAGTTTTGCTCATTCGATGAAATTAGATATTGATAAGAACACGACACAGATCAGATTGTTTCATAAACACCTACACATGCCAATTCATCTCTCCAAGCAACAAAGCCAATGCTTGTTGTTATTAATGCAAGGGAAAACTGCAAAAATGATAGGTCTTGAGTTACAGATTTCTCCTCGAACTGTTGAACATTATTTTGAAAAAATACGTAATCAACTTGGTTGCACATCTAATAAGGATTTGATTGCTTCATATGGCGAACAACTATACCTCTTAAAATAAATACCAAGAGCACAACACTACGCAGAACAACCATCCATTTTTGTATTATCTAAATAATCTGTCGAATGTGATAGAATTTAATTAATATTTGCTTAGCGATAGACTACAATGCTGTAATCAACTCACTCGAATAAACGAGAAAACAATTTACCCAAAGAATCATAAGGTGACACTTGAAAAATAATTTATGTATAGAAAATCTTTTCGGTATTCCGAAAGCTTTAATTGGCATGGTACATTTAGAGGCTTTGCCTGGGACCCCAATGGGGACACATTCTGTTTCAGCTGTGATTAAGAAAGCAATTCAGGAAGCAAAACTTTTAGAGTCTCATGGTTTTCATGGAATTCTCATCGAGAATATGCATGATCGTCCTTATGTAAAATCACCATCAGCGCCAGAAATTACCGCTATGATAGCTGTTGTTGCAGCAAAGATCAAAGATGCAGTGAACATCCCCATCGGTATTCAGATTTTGGCTGGAGCAAATGAAGAAGCTCTGGCTGCAGCCGTTGCGTCTGGAGCAAGCTTTGTTCGTGTAGAAGGATTTGTTTTTGCTCATATCGCAGATGAAGGTCTTATTGAAGGTTGTGCTGGCAGACTACTTCGCTATCGAAAACAAATTGGAGCTGATGAAATCTGCATTTTTGCTGATATAAAAAAGAAACATAGTTCTCATGCTATGACAGGAGATGTGGACATCGCTGAGACTGCTCATGCGGCAGAGTTTTTTTTGGCAGATGGTGTGATAGTCACGGGTAGTTCCACAGGAAAAGCAGCTGATCTAGATGAACTAAAAAAAGTTGCTCAAGCCGTAAAAATTCCTAAGTTAATTGGCTCTGGAATAACTCCGCATAACATTGAATCCTTTATTAGATTTGCAGACGCGTTTATTGTAGGCTCTTATATTAAGAAAGGTGGACTTTGGTCAAATGAATTGGATTCTCATCGAATGAAAGAACTTGTGAGTGCATTTAATCAGTGTTTTGTAACAACATGATGCTGCTCTCAGTGTACCTGATTGGATTCTGTTACAACAAAGAGGGATTTGTGAAATGTCGCCCCAACTCCTTGTTACTGGCGCTTTTATACTAGATGAACTGATTTACCCCGAAAAGCATAAGCGAGATTATATTCCTGGAGGGTCAGTTCTTTATAGTGCTCTAGGAGCTAGTCTCACAGGTGTTTCCGTTGGAATTGTCAGTATTGTAGGTAAGGATTATCCAACGGACCTCCTTCATAAACTTGAAGCCAAAGGGATCGATCTTTCTGGTGTCAGTCGCGTTGACCAAGGCGGTTGCCGCTGTACAATGGAATACGCCGGCGATGGGCGGAAGATTAACTTTGCTTCTAATGGACTTAGCTTACAGGAAGCAACTCCACGATTTAATCATTTTCCAAAATCCTGGTATCGAACGCATGGAATTCACATTGGCCCAGCTCTATATGATTGGCAAATAGAACTTATTGCGGAGATTCGGAGAAATCTTGATGTGTGTCTCAGCGTTGATGTTTGTGATCAAGTCCCCTTAGATAAAAGACTACATTATGTATGGATGCTCCAACAAGCTGATTTCGTGTTACCAAGCGAAGCTGAGTTTCTTCTTCTGACTGGACGTCCTCAAATCGAAAGACTAGAAGAAGAAATGCGCTTATTCATTCAACATCGATTGAAATCGATGATTATGAAACGGGCTGAAAAAGGAGTTTGCGCTTTTTCAATAGAACAGAATGCGCTTGCCAAGGAGCCAGCATTGACAGGACTGCAAATCCATGACGTAACAGGGGCTGGAGATGCCTTTTGCGGGGCTTTTCATGCTAGTTGGCTAGTATCGCAAGATCTCAAATACTCAATGAGATGCGGCATGATCGCGGCTAGTTTTGCGCTGGAAGGCGAAGGCTGTGAGGGATTGCTGAATGCTACACTGCAAGACTTTCAAAGTCGATTTCGACAATGTTACAATTAAATTGATTGCTAGTGGCGGCTCATCACAAAGATCTTGGCGCAGGACCTTATAAATTACTTTTTATTAGTCCAATATTTCAAATTTTAGAATCGATACGTATCTCTCTCTTCGGAGTGTTGCGTGCATTGAAAGATACACGCTTTACTTTCCTGACTTCCAGATATTCATGACAAAAAAACAAACAGCCCAATGATGGCGCGGCTTCCAAGGGATTTTTAGTGCGAAATCCCGCACTAATGTGTAGCATAGCGACCACCAATGAGTTGGCTGAAGCTATGTCAAAATCAAAATATCGTATACGAACTGTACGCACTGCATCAGGAGCAACAGCAATTCAAGTGATTTGGTATGAAAACAACACCAGAAAAATCGCCAAGCATGTTGGAAGCGCCAAGAATAGCGAAGAAATAGAGATATTGTATTCGCAAGCGAAACAATATATTGCAGAAAACGAGCCTCAACAATCGCTTTTCGATGAACCTGTGTCTCGAGTTGTTTGCTTTGACCAGATTGAAATAACTAAAGTATCTCACCAATTTGCACGAAATATATTGATGTTATTAATGCAGCAGTGCAATTTAGCCATGCTAGATTTTCTTTATCTTGATTTAGCGATAATGCGTATTATCGAGCCGTGCTCAAAATTAAGAAGCATTGAATTGATTCAGCGATATTTTAATATTTCTTATACGCAGTATGTTTATGAGAAATTGCCCAAATTATTAGATCAACAAACCACGATTGAGAATGCGGCAATCAAAACCGCGCATTGTTTTAGCGAAAAATTTTCATTGCTTTTGTACGACGTTACAACGCTTTATTTTGAAACGCACAAACCAGATGATGAGTTGCAAGTGCGCGGTTTTTCGAAAGACGATAAATCAAAGCAACCGCAAATTGTGATTGGATTATTGGTCACACAGCAAGGCTTCCCTTTGATACATCAAATATTTAAAGGAAATACATTTGAAGGTCACACGATGCTTTCTGTGATCGAAAAATTTCAAGCGACGTATAAAACAGAAAAGCCCATTATCGTAGCGGATGCTGCGATGCTTTCTCAAGCGAATAGAAAAGATTTAGAAGAAAAAGGTTATCAATATATTGTCGGTGCAAGGCTTTCTAACGCCAAATTAACGCTATTAGAAACGATTTCTAAAACCCTCCCTAAGCATGATAGCGCAACGATACGTATTTCTTATCCAGACGAAAAATACGATATCGTTTGTTCCTATTCTGAAGGGCGTTACAAAAAAGATAAGCGCGAAATGCAAAAGCAAATTGAGAAAGCAAAATTATTTATTGCGAAAAAAGAATCCGGTCGACGCATTAAATTTATCAAAAAAGAAAATGCGAGTTATTTATTTGATGAGGCACTTAGACAGAAGACGGAAATTTTATTGGGAATAAAAGGGTATTGCACCAATATTCCAGAAGATATTTTGTCAAATGACAATATTATTACGCACTATCATAGTTTATGGCGTGTTGAGCAAGCATTTCGAATGTCAAAAAGCGATTTACGTACTCGACCGATCTTTCATCACACACACGACGCGATTAAAGCACATGTATTAATTTGCTTTATGGCATTAATGATCGGTAAATATATTGAAATTAAAACAGGGTCTTCGTTGCGAAAAGTGCGTGATTTATTGTGGCAAGTGCACGAGGTTTATTTGCTTGATCCGCAAAGCGGTAGAGAGCGTGAAGTTCTCAGTCCAATACCAATTGAATTGAAAAATATACTCAATGCGTTAGACATAAAAATCCCGCACTAAATCTGGAAGTCAGGTTTCTTCATGATTGGAGCTCGGTGTTAACAAGGATACCTTCCAGTAGGCATCCACGCATTGCGCAACGGGGGCTTTGCCCCAATACTTTGAAAAACGTTTGAGCGTGTCGTATAAATCAGGTTTAAAAGAACACGCGGACTTTAGCACTTTATCGACATCAAAATTATTATCTTTTTTTATGATTTCAAATAAATACTCGGCGATATAGTTGATTTGTTCAGGGGATTTTTTATCGCTGCGCAGTATGGCGGCTATATGATCTTCAGGTGAAATCAACGATTGAACTATACCTGCTAGGGGAGGCAGATAACCGCAATCGGTCAACTCTGTGGAGATTGCTTTGGATTTGAATAAACTGGCGTTATGCAACATCGGAACAGCCTCTTTTTGTTAAGATTTGTGATAAATGGAGTCTAATGGGACTTTGCTTAAGAGAATATTAAATAGGCTCTAAGCCCTCTCCCGCTGTAAGCACATTATATTTCTAGAGATCCAGGGGCGGGAGAGGGCTTATTGTAGTGAAGTTGCGATTTCCGACACCAAACCAGGGCCGCGATAAATCAAGCCTGTATAAACCTGTATTAAGCTCGCTCCTGCTGCAATTTTCTCAGCCGCATCTTGTGCTGAAAAAACCCCACCACAAGCAATGATCGGAATTCTATTTTGTAAGATATGATTCAACTGTTTAACTACTGCAGTTGAGCTTGCAAAGACAGGCTTGCCACTCAAGCCGCCCACTTCATTTGCATATTCAACCGTCTGCAATCCTTCGCGACTGAGTGTCGTGTTTGTCGCAATCACTCCATCAATATTCTCTGCTAATAAAATCTCCGCTGTTTTTTTCAACTCTTCTTGAGTTAAATCGGGTGCAATTTTCACGACGAGTGGAACATATTTTTTTTGTCGCGCTTGTTCCTGTTTTAATGTGCGCAACAATTCACTCAACAAATCGCCATGCTGCAAATCACGTAAGCCTTGTGTATTTGGCGAGGAAATATTTATCGTCACATAACTGGCATAGGGTGCAACCCGTGAAAAACCCAAAAGATAGTCATCGACGGCTTTTTCAAGCGGCGTATCGCGATTTTTGCCAACGTTAACACCCAGTATTCCCGTGTATTTCGTGTTTTTAAGATTCTCTACAACGTAATCCAAGCCTTTGTTATTGAAACCCAGTCGGTTGATTAAAGCTTCGTCTTTAGTTAATCGAAATAAGCGCGGCTGCGGATTACCCGCTTGTGGCTTAGGCGTCACCGTGCCAATTTCCACAAAACCAAATCCTAAAGCGGCAAGCGCCTCAATATAATCACCGTTTTTATCTAATCCCGCGGCCAAACCGATCGGATTGGGAAACTGCAAACCCATCACTTCACGCGGCGCCGAATTTTTTGCACACAGTCGCGTAAGCTTGAGCTTATGGGCCAATTGCAATCCTTCCAGCGCTACATAATGCGCATTCTCGGGGGGCAAATAAAACAAAAGTTTTCTAATCAATGCATACATACATTATGCCGTCACAAAACTTGCAATTAGCCACTTCGTACCGGATTTTTCAAAACGCACTTGAATCCGCGCATGTTCACCACGTCCTTCATATTGCAACACAGTGCCTTCACCGAATTGATGATGGGTAACACGCTGCCCGATGTGAATACCGCCTTCTTCACTCGCCCCGCGTGCGGTTGCAAAACTTCTCGAAGAAGTCACCGCTTGCGGCCGTGACACGTTCGCTTTTAATCGCACTTCTTCCAAAAATTCCTTCGGGATTTCTTGCAAAAATCGCGACGGGCGATGATAGACTTCTTTCCCATGCAAGCGCCGTGACTCAGCGTATGTCAGATATAACTTTTGCATTGCACGTGTCATACCGACATAACATAAACGACGCTCTTCCTCTAATCTCGTGGGATCTTCCATCGACATGTAATGCGGAAACAAGCCATCTTCACAACCGCACAAGAATACCATCGGGAATTCTAAGCCTTTCGCCGAATGCAAGGTCATCAGCTGTACACAATCTTCATAACGTTCAGCTTGTCCATCACCGGCTTCCAGCGCTGAATAAGAAAGAAATGAAACTAAGCGCGGCATATCATCTGTTGACTCTGCCATATCAAATTGGCGTGCTGCGTTGACTAATTCTTCTAAGTTTTCGATGCGGGCTAAGCCTTTTTCACCTTTTTCTTTGCGGAAATGTTCTATCAAGCCTGTATTGTGAATCACGTGCTCGGTTTGTTCATGTAACGATAGATGCATCGTGTCATCTTCCAAGATGCCAATTAATTTTAAAAATCCATCTAAAGCACCGGATGCACGCGCTGGGAAAAATCCTTGATCGAGCAGGGCTAATGCCGCACGCCATAAGGAAACATTATTTTGTTGTGAATATTCGCGCAATGAATCAACGGTTTTATCACCAATCCCACGTGTCGGGGTATTAACAACACGTTCAAACGCCGCATCATCATCACGATTCGTGATCAAACGTAAATAAGCCAACGCATCTTTAATTTCGATGCGCTCGAAGAAACGCAAGCCTCCATAGACTCGATAAGCGATACCAAATTGGATTAACGCTTCTTCAAGCACGCGGGACTGAGCGTTGGAACGATATAAAATCGCCACATCGCGCAAAGGATTGCCTTCACGTTTCCATTCATTAATGCGGCTCACGACATAACGTGCTTCATCTAAATCATTGAAACCGGCGTAAACGAAGATTCGCTCACCGTCGCCTCCATCGGTCCACAAATTTTTGCCTAAACGGCCGTTATTATTTTCAATCAAGGCATTGGCTGCTTTTAGAATGGTACCGGTGGAACGATAATTTTGTTCCAACCGCGTTGTTCTTGCACCCGGAAAATCTTTAGTGAAACGCTGAATATTTTCCACCTTCGCACCGCGCCAACCATAAATCGATTGATCATCGTCACCGACAATCATGACGTGACCTTCTTTACCTGCTAGCAGTCGAATCCAGGCATATTGAATTGCGTTCGTATCTTGAAACTCATCCACTAAAATAAAGCGAAAACGTTGTTGGTAATGGGCAAGTATGTCAGGCTTGGATAATAATAATTTGTGAGTTTTCAGTAATAAATCAGCAAAATCGATTAGACCGGCGCGTTGACAAGCTTCTTCATAAGCGTGATACACCTTAATCATGGTGCGTGTGGTGATATCACCGTAATCCGGGAGATGATGTGGCTCGAGTCCTTCATCTTTTTTGCCATTGATATACCATTGCGCTTGTTTGGGTGGCCAACGATCTTCATCTAAGCTTAGTGAAGCTAACACGCGACGCACTAAACGATATTGATCATCAGAATCTAAAATTTGAAACCCTTCCGGTAAACCAGCATCCTGCCAATGCATGCGCAAAAGACGATGCGCCAAGCTATGAAAGGTCCCAATCCACATGGATTTTGCCGCACCCCCGAGCATCGTATCGATACGCGAGCGCATCTCGTGGGCGGCTTTATTCGTAAAAGTCACCGCTAAGATATTGAAAGGGGATAAGCCTTCCTCCTGGACTAACCAGGCAATGCGATGCACGAGTACGCGAGTTTTACCGCTGCCTGCACCGGCTAAAATTAATTGGTGGCAGAGGGGCGATGCCACTGCATCCCGCTGTGCATCGTTTAAAGATTCAAGTATGGTATTTGTCATTGCCGCAACGCCGTTTGATTGGAGGTGGCAATTATACAAGAATTTTGATTAAAAGGGACTTTTGTCATCCTGAATGCTTTAACTGTCACCCCGCAAAATTCCTGACCATCATCAGTGAGAAGAAGTATGCTCTCTCTCAGGAATTTGTGCAGTGCCTGAATCCGTCATTGCGAGCGCAGCGAAGCAATCCAGTGCGGGGGTTATTGCGAAACTCCGCACTGGATTGCTTCGCTGCGCTCGCAATGACGGATTCAGGCCCCGCACAAATTTTTGTGATAGGTTTGATTTCTTATATAAATCAATGGACAAAATTCTGCTGGGTGACAGTAGTGACAGCATAGGGTACTAAGGATGACAACAGCCCCCCTTAGCTATATACTACCGGTCCAATGACCAAACCCAATTACAAAAAAGCCCAATTCCTACTAAGCGTTGCAAACTTACGCCAACTTCCACCTGACACAGGCATTGAAGTGGCTTTCGTGGGCCGCTCCAACGCGGGCAAATCCAGTGTATTGAACCAAATAACGCAAAACAAGAGTCTGGCGCGCGTGAGCAAAACCCCGGGGCGCACCCAACATATCAATCTTTTCGAACTCGATAAAAAAAGACGCATCGCCGACCTTCCAGGTTATGGCTACGCGAAAGTCCCCCCAGATATGAAGAAACATTGGCAAGCCCTGCTAGATGACTACTTACGTACAAGGGAATGCATACAAGGTTTGATTCTAGTGATGGATATCCGCCATCCCTTAAAAGAGTTCGATCAACACATGCTAACTTGGAGCGCCGATGCTAACATTCCAACGCATATCTTGCTGAACAAAGCAGATAAACTCAGCCCCAACCAACAAAGACAAACGCTTTTCCAAGTCACCAAGGTCTTACCTCAATTCGGCCCCTATATTACTGTGCAACTTTTCTCCGCATTGCGCGGCGTTGGGATTGACGAATTGCGCAGTCAGTTAGATAAATGGTTTATCTTGGCATAGCGCATCTATAATCTTTGTCTTAAAATGATCTTGTCATTGCGAGCGCAGCGAAGCAATCCAGAAGGCGCACCAATGCACGAGAAAGCACTGGATTGCTTCGCTGCGCTCGCAATGACGGTTTTGGGAATTCCATGATTGCGAGCATGAACTATGACAGCCGTTCGCCATGATTTATTAATTCAAACCATAAAATCAGCCCAGCGACCTTTACAATTAAGTCGCGAATTAAAACATAATGACAAATTGCTCATAAAAAATTTCAATTTTTACACGCTAGGTCCCGAATTAACCGACATTGATTTTACCGACTGTATTCTGGATCACTGTAATTTCAGCTATCAAGTTTTAAACCGTTGTCAATTTGCAAAGAGTCAACTACAAGAAGTCAAAACCCATCTCACCACGTTTTCAGAATGCACTCTTCCTCGGGATTTTAAGCAAGTCACGGATGAAGACACGCAATGGCCCGGCTCTTGGATCGATTACATGCTTGCTTGCGATCCAGAGAAGATTTTGCAATTCCAACATCTGCGCGGCGAACATAAAATCCAGAGCCTTTTTCAAAGCAAAACCGTGGTTGAAGCGAGTGATCATTATCATTTTACAAATAAAACCCATCCTGAAAAAAATGTTTTTTACAACGGCTGGGATATGCTGATCTGGATTGCAAAACCCGATTTAGCCAAATGCTTTGATCTCATCGCACCGATACTTTATCGTTGGTTCCATGCTTTTACTTTGGAAATCCATGACCAAGAGGGTGATAACAGCGTTTTTCGCATTCATTTACTTGAAGATCGTGAAGGCAAGCCGGTCACGTATTTAAATTCATTTAAATTATCAGACGAATCACTCTGCTCTATATTAACCAATATCGACTCTATTCTTAAAAAACATCACGTACGCGCTGGAAAAAAATCCTCTACGCAAGGAAGTACATTTAGCGAATATTTTAGCTTACAAAATCGTTTCGACTCGGAAATGAAAGAAATTTTTTCGCAAGCGATTTGTGATACCGCTTATAATCCCATTAATAAGCCAAATCCTTATGCGAACTTTCTTGCGACCAAGCCACCCGTCTTTGATGCTAGCGTGTACTTTACCTCTTTAGCAGCCTCCTCTCAGATTGATTTTGCAACAGCCATCCGTTTGTCATTGCTAAGCTATCGTTTAAATAAAAAAGCCCAAAATTCTGAGGAAATTTTGCAAATGAGTTTTTTACTGAGATTGTTTACTAGCTCTGAATTTTTGTTTTCACAAGAAAAATTCATGGCGAAACCAGAACTTTTTTTTGCTGATCAGACGCTGGATAAATTATTTAATACGATTGAAACAGAACGTTGTCAGCGCAACACCCAATGTAAAGAGGAAGCTCTTCCTGACATCGTTAACGAGCGCTTATTGCAATATTTCTGCTGGGAATTAAAATCGTTGAGCCAACAGACGATCCCGCTAGGCTTGCGTTTAGAGAACGTCTTTCATCTGCTGCATTTAGTTAAAAAAAATCATCCTGCTTGGCAACGGATTATTGTGGATGTCTTAACGATTCTTACACCTTTTCTGGAAGAAACCTTACAAAATGGCGGCAAACCACAGATTGTGGCCCAGCTGAAAAAATTATTCAAAGGCAGGGCTAAGAAAGTTCAAAGCTATTTAGATGAACTGGAGTCGAAGATGCTAGTGAACACGTCGTCTATCATTCGCTATTTAAAGTCTCAGTATGAAGCGCCGCAATCTCTACAAAAACCTGCCAGAATAACTGAGCTTAAGCTTTCCGAAGAAAAAGCCAAGCCCATCTATACCGGCGCTGAATTCGAGCTCCCTATACGACGCTATGAAATTGAAGATCCTTTTGCTAATCGTGATGATTCGAGTTCGTTATCCAAGTTGTTTTGCGCGATGTAATCATTCATTTTCGCAGCCCATTAAGAAATCCCATTTTGAAAAATGCAGAAGAAATAATCGCGTCTTTGATCGGAACATCTTAAAATCGCCCGCCTGCGTAAATAAACGACTACAAGGCTATATACTGTCATTAAATACACAACCTTGATGGGTGAATCTATTTGAACACGCAATCGAATCTGAGTATGCTACAAATTAGCGATTTCTCTATGCGTGCGTATTTAATAATAAATCTTTACGACGTCTTTCTCCGCAACATCGCTTAATTCAGGGCAATTCTATTAAATTGATGGAGTATTAATTTTTTATGGCAAATAATAACAATCTGAACCATCAGGTGGCAGATTCACCACTCATTCCGGCAAGTCAAAATCTACCCGAAATTACCTTCCGCGTCATCGTGCTTGGCGTCATTCTCACTATCGTCTTAGCGGCAGCCAATGCTTATCTGGGCTTGAAAGTCGGTCAAACCATTTCGGCTTCGATTCCAGCGGCCATTATCTCGATGAGTATCTTACGATTTTTTCGCAATTCTAATATTTTAGAAAATACCATGGTTCAAACCATGGCTTCGGTCGGCGAATCACTGATTGCCGGTGTCGCGTATATCTTGCCAGCGCTGATAATTTTACATGCTTGGACGGCGTTTTATTATTGGCAGACAGTCATTATTGCTCTTTTGGGTGGGATTTTGGGCGTGCTAGTGACTATCCCATTACGTCGCGCCTTACTACTCGATAGGACATTACGTTATCCAGAAGGAGTGGCGATTAGTAATGTCTTGAGAGCCAGCGCGAATAATGAAAAAACCGATATGAAATCCCTCACCTTGGGCGGCCTCGTGGGCGCAGTGATTTCTTTATTCCAAACCGGATTTCAAATTTTAACGGATTCATTTGATTACTGGGTCAAATCCTCTGGGAATACTCTGTATGGTTTTGGCTTGGGTCTCTCACCGGCATTGATTGCTGCGGGTTATATTGTTGGCGTGAATGTGGCAATCAGCTTTATGGTCGGGATTGGTATTGGTTGGTTAGCTGGGGTTCCGATTCTAACTTCGATCTTTGGTGTACCCGGAGCCGATAATGCGAATGAAGCCGCTATGGCGATTTATCGCTCTCATATTCGATTTATTGGGGTTGGCACGATGCTTGTTGGGTCGTTGTGGACATTGATTACATTGCTTAAGCCTATTCTCCAAAGCATCTCGGCTTCATTTGCGACGCTTAAGAAAGCTAAACTCAATGGGAGTACCATCACACTACGCACAGAACGTGACATTCCAATTAATTATGTTTTTTGGACGGCTATTTTATTACTCGTGCCGATTTTTATCTTAATTGCGAGTTTCATTGTGCCAGCTGATGAAGCGATTTCACGTGCATTCCGCACAGTGGTCTGCGGATTTAGTGCAATTTATGTTTTAGTCGGCGGCTTTATTTTTTGTTCCATTTCAGCTTATTTTGCGGGATTAATCGGCTCGTCGAACACCCCCGTATCGGGAATCTTGGTTTCTGCGGTTTTAATTTTATGTTTGTTGATTCTCGCTGCTTTCTCCATAATTGGCGGGGTGGAAGGGAAAGAATTATTTGCGGTGATTCTGGGAATTGGGACTTGTGTCATTCTAGGCAGCGCCGTTTCGATCGCCAATGATACGATGCAAGATTTAAAAGTAGGGCAAGTCGTTGGGGCAACGCCGTGGAAACAACAATTCATGTTGGTAGTAGGCGTATTAGTCTCTGCTTTTGTGATCCCGCCGATTTTCGATTTATTGTATAACGCTTATGGTATTGGCGGCGTTTTTCCCCATGAAGGGATGAGTAAGTCGCAAATGCTTTCTGCTCCACAAGCCGCATTGATGGCAACCGTAGCACAAGGTGTATATGCGCATAATCTCGCTTGGTCGATGATTATTACGGGTGCGATTATTGCCGTGTTTTGTATTGTGATCGATGAAATATTGAAACGGCATAATACACGCTTACCGGTGTTAGCGGTGGGACTTGCGATTTATCTGCCGATGAGTACGACGATTCCAGTGGTGATTGGCGGGTTGTTGTCTTACATCATTAACACGCGTTTAAATAAAATTTATCAGCCGCGCGTGAAGAATGAATCTAAAATTGCGGTTCATCGTCATCGTGGATTGTTGTTGGCTTGCGGAATTGTTGCAGGTGCATCGATTATGGGTGTGGTGATTGCAATTCCGTTCGCGCTGAAACAAAGCTCGGATGCGTTGAAGTTGATGCCGGATGAGTTTGCGTTTTTGGCTGGGATTTTGAGTATTGTGGTTACAGGGATTCTTTGTTTGTGGATTTATCGGGTGGTGATGAGGCGGGATTAATTAGGTAGGGTGGGTGTATTTCCCCACAATAATCCAAAGCCCTCTCCCGCCCTATGCCCCTAAAAAGAACGTTGAAACATCAGCGGGAGAGGGTTGGGTGAGGGTTAAGATTTTTTCCCTCACCCAACCCTCTCCCGCTGTGAGCACACAGTCTTTCTAGTAGTCACAGGGCGGGGGAGGGCTTGTTCTTGCGTGGCTATGACGAAAATTCGTCCTACACGTTTCCTAACCAAACTTACGTCGATAGCTTTGCTTAATACTCTCGAAAACACTTACCGATTTAGGTTTAGGAACTGGCACGGGCGCTTGCTTAAACATTGTCGCTTTCGATGCACTTGTTACCAACTGCGATTTTTCTGCTTTGTCTTCTTTTTCTGACACTTTTTCAGAATCAGTCGCCATGGCTTGTTTGAATTCCTCAGACGGTTTTAATACTGATGCAATTAATTTTTTGTGATTCTCAAATTCATTCATTACTCCGATCAATTTCGTGATTAGAGTTGTAAACGAACCATTGAACAAGATTCCAAGGAATTTTTGGTCATCACTCTTTGCTAAGTTGCTTTCTATTCTACCTAGCTCTCTACCAATCTGATCTTTAGCAAAAATTTCAGTGAAGCTCTTTAAATTTTCTTCCAAGTCTAATACTTTGATCAAAGTGGTATCGTTCAATGTGGCGGCTAAGTTATTAAGTGCAGCGTGAAACTCCTCTGCATTTTTCTCCCATACAGCTCTATCAAACGCGACAGGCGAAGTCTCGAAAACACGGGAGGTGGTATCAATCGACAATTCTAATGAAAACTGATAGAGATCAAACAACTTATCAAAGAACGGTAACAGGTCACCATTGAGAAGGAGAGGAATAAGATCTGAATCAGAAATAATTTTACTGGAAAGTAGTCGTTTATGATCTTTTAATTTGCCAATTAGCCTTAATAATTTATCTTCTGAGTCTGGCTTTTCTGTGTTGAAAACTTTATCGAAAACTTTAAAGACCATCCCCAGCCTGACTGCGACGGTTATTAGGTAACTGATTTGCGCGAGTGGATTATTATAGGCTGCCAGTCTTCTTAGATTATCTTCATATATTCTATTGCGAATCAGCAAGGCGCGATTTTCTAGAGGATTTTTACCTTGACTCATTTCATCTACAGCATTTTCATTATTTTTTTTAATATCGGATTGTAGTTTTTCGATTAAATCTTTGGTTTGAAGAAAATTAACATAACTCAACACTTCGCCCATCATTTCTTGTACTTTTTCTTTTGTTATTTTGCTTTCTTTTATAGATTCAACTAGTTTTACAGAATCCTTACGTTTACTAAACATATTCAAATCCTTGTGTTGAAAAAGAAGTTTAGATGCATTGCAAGAAAGGCCATTGTAGCCTATTGCGAAAGATCTATGAAAGATTATCTACGGGAAAGCTTAAGGTTTTATTATGCACGATCAAACGTAAAACTCATCACATCAGTCAACACATCGGTTTCGAGTGCTAACATAATTAAACGATCAACGCCTAATGCAACACCGGCGCAATCTGGTAGGCCATGTTGCAAAGCACCCAGAAAATTTTCATCAACAGCGACTTTTGTCAGTCCAATTTCGTCACGATATTGCAAGTCTTTCTCAAAACGTGCACGCTGCTCCTGCACATCTTGTAATTCATGAAATCCATTCGCAAGCTCGATACCTTTGAAATACACTTCAAACCGTGATGCGACAGGCGGCATCCCCGGACGAATTTTTGCAAGAGCAGCTTGTGATACGGGGAAATCATATAAAAACAGAGGGCGATCATCACCTAAACAAGGCGCAACACAATGCGTAAATAATAATTCAAGCCATGCATTGCGATCGGATAAATTACTCGTGAAGTTAATTAATTCATTTGCACGCTTGGTGAGTTCTGCAAGAGTTGCTGAATGCGGATTGATACTGACATATTTCTCATAGGCTTCCGTACAACTTAAGCGTGTGGCGGGCAACGTTTTTAAAATCTGTTGTAGTAACTCATCCATTTCATTCATCAGGGCATGATGATCAAAGCCTACTCGATACCATTCCAACATCGTAAACTCTGGATTATGCAATTTCCCAAAATCACCTTGGCGAAAGGCTTTGCAAATTTGATAAATCGATCCGCTACCGGCAGCGAGCAAACGTTTCATTGCATATTCAGGCGACGTTTGGAGATAGCGCCATTGTTCTTGTTGTGCTAATCGACACAAAGCAGGAATGCCGATGACATGAGGATCTGTGACAGTCCCTTGAGATAACAAGGGCGTTTCGACTTCAAGAACATCTCGGTCATTAAAAAATTTTCTGATGTTCGCGATAAGTTGGGCACGGGTACGCAGAACTGCGATGGTGGAGGTGGGTTGCCAGTTGATCGTCATAAGATATTTACTTACGTAAGCGAGGATAATACCAGGCCCCGCACAAATTTTTGCGATAGCTTATTCTTTTTACGCACTACAAAGGGCAAAAATTTTGCGGGGTGACAGGGGTGGGACCGCTTTATTCTTTCACCCGAGAAACATACTCGCCAATACGCGTATCCACTTTAATTAATTCCCCTTGCTGTACAAACAAAGGTACGCGTACAACCGCACCGGTTTCCAATTTCGCAGGTTTACCACCACCGCCGGAAGTATCACCACGCACACCCGGATCTGTCTCGACGATTTTTAACACGACAAAATTCGGTGCCATCACCGCTAAAGGATTACCATTCCAAAGCGTTAACATGCAATCCGTTTGTTCTTTCAACCACAATTTTGAATCCCCAACATGGGTTTCATCTAAAACATACTGCTCATAGGTGTCATTCACCATGAAGTGCCAGCCAGAGCCATCGCTATAAAGAAATTGCGCCTCAACATCCACAACATCGGCGCCTTCCAGGTTATCACCCGATTTATAAGTGCGTTCAATAACACGTCCGGTTTTTAAATTTCTGAATTTGATTCGATTAAATGCCTGACCTTTACCGGGCTTTACGAATTCGTTATCAACAATTACGCAAGGATCATTATCGATCATGACTTTCATGCCACCGCGTATTTCGTTCGTGCTATAAACTGCCATTTTTCTTCTCCTAAATGGGGCACCGTCCCCTAAAATTTGCCTATAATACTCGCTTTATTCGGATACACAAAGAAGGAATTTCGAGAGGAATAGGTATTTTAAATAGCTTGTGCACAACCTATGTCTTTTCGGTAAATGTCACTAAATCTCGGGGAATTTTACACAGAATTATTTTTTTAACGTATTTTCACGTGATTTTTTGCTATTTTAGCAACTCGCTTCTTGCTTCACTGATTAACTTATTGATTTTTAATGATTTTATTTATAACCTCATTTTTTGACCATTCCTATCCAACGCCTAGATTTGGCACTTCCCCCAGGTTTTAAGATAGTTAAACACATAGTTATCCACAGAAATTGTGGATAACTAGGCATCTGTAGAAGAAACGTGTCTGATAGCAGACTGCTTCAAGCTATCAGACACTCTCTACATATAAATGCTACCAGCAAACTCTATGTGCTGGATGCCAATGTCCATATCGCCAAAAACCGCCGACCCATCGGCAATGATGACGATAATGGTGATGATAGCAATGATAACCATTGCAATAGTAAGCATCTGCAGAGCTTGAAACTGCGAATGTACCCAAACTTATAACAGCAACTAATAAGAGTTTATAAATTGTATTTTTCATAGCAACCCCCTCCATAAGCTTTGATTATTTGATTTATTAATCAGACAATCTCTATTATACCCCCAATTATGGGCGATTTGTGACCAGGATAAGTGATTGAATTAAAATAAAATTACTCGCAAGGTGGCGGCTGACAAGCTACAAGATTTATTGTGAAAAGGTTGGAATTTCCGATAGCAGGCTTGCTCAGTCGTCATTGCGAGCGCAGCGAAGCAATCCAGAACCGAGGTTCGTAAGCCCGTCATTGCGAGCGCAGCGAAGCAATCCAGTGCAGAGTTTCGCATTAAACTCCGCCCTGGATTGCTTCGCTGCGCTCGCAATGACGACTGAGCAAGCCTGCTATCGGAAATTCCAACCTTTTCACAATAAATCTAAACGTCCCCGGAAGAACCGACTTTCGTTCTCAACATAGCAAGCGGATAATGAGTTCCCCGCCAAACAACGCCTTTGTTTTTATACGTTCTCAACGCCGAATTCCAAACCGTATAAAGCAAGATACCTATCGAGACAGGATAAAACAGCGCATAAAATTTCTTTAACCGATACTCTTTTGCAATAAAAGCATAGATACCAATGGACAAACCTACGTTAATCGCATTTAACCAAAACAACACCCCAGAGCAGACAAATACCGCAATAATAGGCCAAATCCAAATAAGCAACGCCGCCGCAATCGTCAAGAAAGTCAACGCATAATGATAATTGAAAAACGAAAAACTATTTTTTTCCAACCCAACAATCATTTCTTTCAACGAACCGTACCATTTAAATTCCACATAATCCTGCCCATCAACAACATCTTGGCGATAACCATGCTTTTTTAATAATTGACCTAACTTCAAATCATCCAAACATTCTAAGGCAATTGCTCGATGTGCACCGCTGTTCACATACGCGTCTTTTTCAATAAGATTAAATGCCCCACGACCTAAAGATTTTTTACTTTTAGGATCACGTATCAACCAAGGTTTAATCACCATACTGTATGAAACATATTTCCCTAGCAATAAAACTTTTAACCAAAATTGTTCGCGAAAATGATGTTCATGAATCGTGAGATGATGAAGCTTGTTTTGCAACGCATAACTCATCGCTTTCAATAACGTGTCACTTTTCATGGTGACATCGGCATCAGTAAATAATAACCATTTGCCCCGCGCATACTGAGAAGCAAAATTTAAGGCATGATTCTTTCCAAACCAACCAGTGGGTAATTGATCGATGTGATGGACACGTAAACGCGAATGCTTCTTCTGCAAGCGTTCTAATATAGCTGGGGTATCATCTGTGGATCGATCATTGATCGCGATAATTTCCAAATTAGGATAATCCAAATTCAGTAAAGAATTGATGACCGCTTCTATGCTTTTTTCTTCATTTAGAACGCTTAATAGGATTGACACTTGCGGCAGTAAATCGCGATCTTCTATTACTTGATCTGATAAATTTTTTATTTTGCGATAACCTAATATAAATTCGATGAGCGTAAAAAAAAGATAGCCAAATGTAATGGCTGCAAAAATTAAAAACAATAACTCCATGTAATTTCCTTATTTTTTTAGGGCAACTTAGAAATAGTCAGTTTATTGGCTGCGAAGCGCTTTATTCTAAAGCTCGGGGTCAATATATTCCAATGATTTTCTGTTACACTGTCATGCCAGCCTGTTTTTAGCTGACATGACAATCCGGACTAGAAAATTACGCGTTCAAACTCCGATAACGAATCGATGAAGTCGGACTATCTTGTCCTGGCTCTGGTTCTGGCTCGCTCTCTGGGATAGCTTGATCGACTGGCTTAGAAGCAACAACAGTAGCATCTAACAAACCTGCCTCAACTAGACTTTCTATAAACAAGCGCTTTTTCTCCGCTTTTCTTCGTCTTTCTCTTTCTATCGCTAATTTCTTTTGTTCAATCATCGCATCTCTTGCGCCTTGTGAAAGGATAATTTCCGTGGATTTTGCAATTTCCGCCGTATCCGTCATTAAGCCTTCGCGACCTAATTTCAAGAATATGCGCTCTTCTGGGGGCAATGCGTTAAAATGACCTTTCCACCAATTTGTTTCTGCAAGACTTGCTGCAACTAACTCTTCTTCCGTACAACCATTATTATCTTCTTCTTGCTTTTTACGTTCAATTTCCTCTTCCTTTGCCTTTGCTTCCGCTGCTTTTCTTGCGTTGTCTTCCGCTAATTTTCTTGCGGCTTCGATTTCTTTTTTTAATTTGTTTGGATCTGGCATTGCTGAATAGGAATCATCTTCCCTTTTTTTACCAAATAATAATCTTTGCATAACTTGAGGCCTCAATTTTTAATAGTTATGAATTCAAACTCGGCTATTATAGGCGAGGCCTTGAACATTCTGAACTGAAAATTGCAGTTTTTGCGCTTTTTATAAGAAAGCATACTTTGCCCAATTGTGTTAAAATTATTCTATCGTGATTTCATTCATTTATGATCCCTTATTTAACGTATCTAATTGATTTATTTAAAAATAATATTTTTAGCTCAAGTTGACACCGTGATGGTTTGGATAAATACTGAATGATAGCAGGCGGTTAAAAAGGATATCTCTATGTCAGGCAAATGGACAAATGAGTTGCAAGCTAAGCTAACCAAGCGTTTCGGCGCGACAAAAGGCGCAGCGTTAGGTAAAAAATATTTGTCTGCTTTTGCGTCCGTTTATCAAGATGACTTTTCTCCCGTCATGGCCCTTGATGATATTGAACTCATGGAAAAGCTGTCACCCGAGCAATTAGTTCAAGTCAACCTCTACGAAAACTTACATGAAGGGACGATTCGGCTTTATTTAAAACTCATTCAATATGGCAAACCGATTCCTCTTTCCGATGTTTTACCCATGTTGGAAAATATGAATTTACGGACCTATAGCGAACGTCCTTATCGTATTGATTTAGGCAAAGAGCTTATCTGGATTAGTGATTTTAGCGTTTCGTATGTTCACTCGAGCACGCTTAACATTGCCAAAGTCAAAGAAGCTTTCCAAGATGCTCTGATTCGCGTGAGTAATGGCACAGTTGAAAATGATGGTTTTAATAAATTAATTCTTGGGGCCGATTTAACTTGGCATGAAATTTTAATCATTCGTGCATACGCGAAATATCTCCAACAAATTGGTTTTCGCTTCAGTCAAGCTTACATCGAAAAAACGCTCGCACACTACCCAGTCATTGCGCGCGATTTAGTAGAATTATTTAAAATAAAATTTGATCCTAAACAACAAAAATCCGCGACAAAAAATCTGCTTGCCTTGGAAGATAAAATCAAAAGCAGCTTAGAAGCCGTAACGAGCTTAGATGAAGATCGGATTTTACGAACACTGTATCTCGTTATGAATGCAACACTGCGCACCAATTATTTCCTGACTGACACAGAAGGGAATCCTAAATCTTTTTTCTCATTCAAATTAGAATCCGCCAAGATTCCGGATTTGCCATTACCGCATCCACTCTATGAAGTTTTTGTTTACTCGCCGCGCTTTGAAGCCATCCATTTACGCAGCGCTAAAGTAGCTCGCGGTGGTATTCGCTGGTCGGATCGCAAAGAAGACTTTCGCACGGAAATTTTAGGTTTGATGAAAGCACAAAAAGTCAAAAATGCGATTATTGTCCCCTCTGGTGCAAAAGGCGGTTTTGTCTTGAAAGCTATTCATCCTTCCATGTCACGCGAAGAATTACTCAGCGAAGTCATGAATTGTTATAAATCGTTTATGCGCGGCTTGTTAGACATTACCGACAATTTTGCGAATGGGGATGTAACACACCCCAAGAATATCGTTTGCTATGATGATGAAGATCCTTATTTAGTTGTCGCAGCTGACAAAGGCACCGCGACGTTTTCAGATATCGCAAATAGCATTTCGAAAGAATACAATTTCTGGTTAGGCGATGCTTTTGCGTC
>Ga0207065_1066_pt1 | contig 25941 bp, 20 predicted proteins | sample Alteio_BWMinCont_27_FD_153492 | JGI IMG/M metagenome (GOLD analysis project Ga0207065, IMG submission 153492) | Enriched cells from forest soil in Barre Woods Harvard Forest LTER site, Petersham, Massachusetts, United States -... | ecosystem: Environmental > Terrestrial > Soil > Temperate forest >...
TCAAAGGCAGGAATTGGATACGATTTGGAAGTATTATCTGGGCTTCTGTTATGCTTACGAATGTAACCATCATTTTATTTGAAGAAGTAAATGGAGAACATGCATCTCCACAATTGATGCGTGTTTTTCTTTCAAATGCAGCCTGGGTTATTTTCCCTTTGATTGTGTTATGCCGAATGTGGCGTTCTGTTCATCCCTTTGCAATTACACTGAACAATCAAGCGATTTGATTTTATGAATTTTAAAGAAAGATATGGGCCTGTGGCACTGATTGCCGGTGCCTCAGAGGGAATGGGAGCCGCTTTTGCGCATGCGCTTGCCAGAAAAGGATTAAATCTTGTACTTGTTGCAAGAAGAAAAAAAAACCTTGAAGCACTGGCACAGGAATTAGCAGGCAGGTATCCTATCGAGGTTTGGTCTGTAAATTGTGACCTGGCCGCTCCCGATGCAACTGGGCAAATAAGAGATATAATAGGCGATATGAAGATCAATTTCCTGGTATATAATGCGGCGCTTTCCTATATTGGTCCTTACGTGGATAATCCCGTGTCAGAACACGTTCATATGGCCGAGGTAAACATACTTACGCCAATGAAAATGCTTCATCATTTTGGAAACAGGATGATGGATGATAAAAGGGGAGGTATAGTGCTGATGTCGTCCCTGGCAGGAAATCAGGGGTCGGGTTTTCTGGCAACCTATGCGGCTACCAAAGCTTTTAACCGCATTCTTGCAGAAAGTCTATGGTATGAATGGAAAACGAAAGGCGTTGATGTAATCGGGTGTTGTGCGGGTGCTACCATGACGCCCAATTATATCCAATCCAATCCAAAAAAGATCAGCAAACTCGCACCCAGACCTCAACTGCCTGAAGAAGTAGTGGATGAATGTCTGTCAAAAATTGGAAAGACTCCTTCTTTTATCAGCGGGAGGTCCAACAAAATAGTCAGCTTCCTGATGAATCATATATTTTCTCTCAAACGATCCATCAATATCATGGGAGATACAACAAGAAAAATGTATGGCATCAAAGACTGAGCTGACGAATATAACCCGTACTGTTCTTCATGTTATCCAAATTCATTTCTACAAAGAAATTTTTCACGCCACCCGTTTTAGATGCAATAAAAAATTCCTTCCAGTCAATGACTCCCTGACCAATGGGCATTTCTTTTTTGTCGGCTGTCCAGTCTGATAAGTGCGAGGAAATAAATCTTCCCGGATATTTTTTGAAATAGGTGGAAGCCTTGTAACCCAGGTTGATCACTTCTGTCTGGAATTGCATTTTAACCAGCTCAGGATCAAAGCGACTCATCAGAGCATCGTAAATCAACTGATTATCCAGCATCGCAAATTCAAATTCATGGTTATGAAAACCTGTTTGCATGCCGGCTTTTTTGATCTTTTCTGCAGCTTTATTCAATTTATCTGCAGATGCATAATAATCATTCAGCGTAGCGGTTTTCGGCAACCAGAAAGTTGAACATATCATTTGGGTTAGCCCGAGTTGTGTAGCAAATTCAATACGATCGTCTAGCTTATCCGTAAGTTCCGGAAATCCAAAATGGCAGCTGGGACATTTTAATCCTGAATCATTAATAATGCTTCGCATTTCGGAGGGTTTTATACTGACCAGCGGACCGAATCCAATGTTGGCATATCCCTGTGGAGAGCACATTTCTACAAGCTGGAAACCATTTCCCGCCATCATTTTTAGTGTTCCGGGAAAATCTTTAGCTAAAATATCCCTTATTGGAAATGACTGGAAGCCAATAGGTATATCAATATATTCGGACTTTAATGCGGCCATTAATGAATTGGGCAATTGTGATAATGCAAAGGCAGCACCTAAACCCATTGTGCTTTTACCAATGAATTTTCTTCTGTCTATTTTTTTCATGAAATGTCTTTTAAATAGGATTCAAAAAATTACATAGTTGCAGGATCCCATCCAGTCCTGTATTCCCTGTCAAGGTATTTATTTGCATCCGGTACATTCGTTATTTTTAAATTCGCCGCATCATATTTTAATAAATGACCGGCTCTCAATGACACTGCGTAAAGATTGATCGCTTCAGTAATATATTCTGCTTCGGAGAAATTACCGGGATACTGTTTGCCGGTTCTGCATGCTTCTGTAAAGAGGGACAATGCTGCCGTGGTTCTTTCAACCTGGCTGCGTGCATCAGCACTCGGTTTTGGCGGGTTATTTTTATTGCTGCCTGAGATGATTTGAGGATTTTGGACATTGAATCCTGCAAGTATTTTGCCCTTATCCCCCACGAACATCATGCCTTCAGCAGGTAGCTCCTTATTATCTTCAATCAATTCGATAGGTATAGGTGGCCGCATGCCTCCGTCGTACCAGCATAGATCTACCGGCGGTCTGGAACCATTTGCTGGATACTTGAAGCGGACGGAACTGGCCATTGGGAAAGAAAAATTATTGTTGATCTGGAATGGAACGGGGTCATGCATTCCACAAACATGACTTAGATTAGGTTCGATGATTGTCGGAGACGTCAACTGCAACGCGTTAAAAACAGTCCAAAGGCTATAATGTCCCATATCAGCCATAGAACCTCCGCCGAAATCATACCAGCCCCTAAAAACCATATTGGTATAATTGGGAGAATAAGGGCGATTCGCTTCAGGACCCAGCCAGAGATCCCAGTCCAGACCATTTGGAACGGGCGGTGTATCAACGGGAAGCGTTGGATATTGAGGCCAAACCGGGCGGTTTGTCCAATTATGAACTTCTGTTAATGTTCCAATTGAACCGGCATTAATCCAGGCCATCACAGTTTCCATGGATCCATTCGAATCCCAGGGAATTAAATGGGTAATAACTTTGCTGGAACGGGCCATCGCTATAACCCTCTTCCCTTCGAGCAGGCGATTAGAAAGTGGTTTATGAACAAAGACATGTTTGCCTTTTTTCATGGCTGCCATGGAAATGACTCCGTGAAGATGATCCGGTGTCATGATCTTGACGGCATTCAGATCCTTTTCCTTATCTAATAGTTCGCGAACGTCTGCATAGGTGGTACACCCATTGTATTTTATTTCCGGGTGAACATTTGCATAAAAAGTGTCAACAATAGATTTTCCATTATCCCTGCCACCTGGAATGGAATTATCACCACCAGGTTGCCAATCAGATTTTTGAATGGTCTTACGAATCTCATTCTTCAGATAATCCGTTCCCCAGTCCTTATAACCTATCGCCTCTTTATTAGGATCACATACAGCAACTACCTGAAATTGTGAACTGGCCAATAAGGGCAATAATTCCCTTATACCCTGTGTTCCCACACCAATGTAGGCGAGGGTAATTTTATCGCTTGGAGCAACAAAGTTTTTACCACCAAGCACATGCCTTGGAAGAATGGTGAAAGTCAATGCAGAAACTGCCATTGTTTCAACAAATTTCCGGCGATTAATTGAGGAGCTATTTTCAAATACTTCGGGCGACAATGCATTTTGCATTTCAGACCCACTGACCGGCAGGTCAATTTCTTTTTTCATATAGCGTATTTATAATTTAGTTGGGAGCTATTAAAAATACTGCATTTTTTAAGGATGAATCTTACCGGCAACATAAATATTTTGGATTTACGGCAGCTAAACGATTCAAAATGGAGTCCTGTGGTTTCAGACGCTGCCATTGACAGGGTCATTGTTAATATGTATATTACATGGTGAATATTTGCAGTTTTCCCCATATGAAACTCTCCCGGTGATGTTGTCTTGTAAGCAAATATTCAAATTCTCCATTTTTATTCTTTTTATTTTCTCCATAAATAATAAGACTTTCTGTCAGAATTATGTTTTTGCCCAGCTTAGCGGGGATCCGGTCAATACAACGGGGTGGACATTTCAGGGAGATGCACGCCCGAACAATTTTACTGGATCAACTGGTGCAGAATTGCTTCTTTGTCCGGCTGTATTCAATTCCAGTGGTGCGTTATTCTATAATCAGCCCATAAATCTTTCCATGTGCAGTAAATGGATTGCAGAATTCGACTTTCGGATGTACGATGGGACGGGAGCGGACGGGCTTGCTTTTTGTTTTTTGGATGTGCCCCCAAATGGATTTGTCAATGGTGGTGGCCTAGGTATACCGAATACGGCGAATGGGTTAAAAGTCTGCTTTGATACATGGAATAACTGTATTCCATTCGATCCGAGCACCGTGCATCAGAATATGCCTAAAATCGAGATCAGGTGGGGTATTGGTTACGATAATAGTTCCGACCCTAATAATCTTATATATGGTGAGTGTGAAAATGGTCAAGGTCCAACCAGAGATAATTCTGACGGAAAGATTTCTTATATCCGCTCTCCAAATTATAATCGTGCTAAAATTACTTATGATAGTGGTAATATAAATGTGTATGTGAATGATACCCTGTATTTAACCGGTTACCAGACTTTTAATTTTAGCGGTTATCTTGGTTTTACTGCCAGCACCGGAGGCTATACTGATATGCATACGATTAAAAATGTTATAATTTATACGCAGATGCCTCCTTCATTTGCAGGGACCAGCCAGAGTTTTTGCCCTTATGACACCATTCAGATCGGAGGTCCGGCAACTCCAAATTATCTTTATTCCTGGCATCCGTCTTTTGGTCTGATTGATACAACAGTTTCTGCACCTTATTTGCATCTTCCCAATGATTCAAGTAATTCAATTTATTATAAATATTATGTCAAAACTTCATTCAGCAACAATCCGGGATGCGCATCTACGGATAGTGTAATATTAAAAGTTTATCCCGATCCCAGAGTACATTTCGTTACACCTGAAATTTGCCTTACAGATGCCATTGCACAATTTTATGACAGCACATACACAGGCGACAGCACAACACTGCCTTTTACTTACCAATGGAATTTTGGGGATCCGAATGCAAATGCAGGAAATCCAAACAGTTCAATACTGAAAGATCCTACACATCATTATTCTGCTGCGAGTCATTATCCGTTAACCCTGGCAGTAACTAATAGCCAGGGATGCCAGGACAGTTTATCAAAAATATTCACTGTAAATGGTGCTATACCCAAGGCTGCTTTCAGCGTAAACAGTGTTCCTTCTTTATGCAGTAATCAATCAATTGGTATAATGAATGAGAGTTCTGTAGATTTTGGTTCCATTACCAGGGTAAAGATTTACTGGGGAGATTCTTCACTGGTTTCTTATACTGACAGTCAGCCATATCCGGGTAAACAATATTTCCATAATTACCCGAATCCCATTGCGAAAACTCCATCTGCGTACACAATCAGGATGATCTCTTCTTCAGGTATAACCTGTGAGGATGAAAATGATCAGCAGATTACCATTCAGCCAAGTCCACACGTTCAATTCAGTCCCATACCTTCTTTATGTGATTATGATTCACCGGTAGTTATCAACCAGGCCACTGAACTTACAAATTTGCCAGGTGTCTTTAATTTTTTCGGAAGAGGGATTTCACCGGAGGGCTTATTCACCCCTCAATTGGCCGGGCCTGGGACTTTTACATTGTTATATAAATACACTTCAACCAATGGATGTATAGATTCAGCATATCAAAACATTACGGTTTATGCACCTCCGGTTGTATCTGCGGGAAGTGATACATCTGTTGTTATCGATCAGCCCTTGCAATTGCAGGCAATTTCAAGTGATGCAATTTTTGATACATTTTTATGGTCACCCTCAACCGGCCTTAATGATCCTGGCATCGCAAATCCGGTTGCAATTTTAAACTCAACTATTGATTCCATAAGATATACCGTTATGGTTACTGATACGACGGGATGTTCCGCTGATGCATCCATCGCCGTTAAAGTGTTTAAGACCAGTCCCAATATTTTTGTGCCAAATGCATTCACTCCCGGGAAAGCTACCAATAGTATATTTAAACCAATACCCGTAGGAATTTCTTCCATACAATATTTCAGGATTTATAACCGGTGGGGACAAATGGTATACAGCACATCACATATGGGAGAAGGTTGGGATGGAACTATAGGTGGTAAAATACAGGAAACAGACAGCTTTGTTTGGGTAGTTGAGGGAACAACCTATACGGGTGTAAAGATTTTTAAGAAAGGTACGATGACCCTTATCCGTTAATTTTTCCTCGCTGTAATCGATTAGGGTTCGCTTCCCCGGCGGTCTACTAGTAAATTTTAAGACCGTAATCAGGAATGAGTTTGATGATGTTTAAAAGCCTGGTGATATTTGGATGAGTTATCATTTTAAAAATTGAACGCCACCATAAACACTAATGCCAGATTGCTATCCTTGTTTTTTGTAGAATGGAAGAATTTTGATTCCGCGCCCACTGAAACCCTGTTATTAATAGGATATTTATAGCCCAATGTTATACCAAAGTCCGCCAGGGACCAGGAAGAGGTTTCAAAACTGCCCATGTCGGGGCTACTGAATTTGTCAACGAGATTTGACTGTCCTATGGAAAGATCAGCATAATAATTCTTTAAGAATTTCATGGATACAACCAATTGAACAGGGACAGCTATTTTAGTTACCCGGGCAGGCCATAAGGAAGGTGCCGTATACTTAACGGTGTACAACTGGTAATATCCGGATTCAATTCCCAGGCTAATAAAATGTTCGGGCTCCCACATCAGCCGGGCTGTTAAGGAATAATTCCATGGTTGTACATAGTTCTTAGCTATGACCAGGTTGTTGAAATAATAATTTGGACCAACTCCTACGTATAAAGAAAACCTGTGTTTTTTAACTTGACCGCGATTGTCTTTTTGAGCAAGAAGGTTCAATGAGAAAAAACAAAAAAGAATAGCAAGGTAGAATTTATAGTTTTTCATAATCATCAATTATGCAGCGATGAATGATCTGAATTTTTTAAGCGATTAAAAGAGCGTATAAAAATCGTAAACCACATAAGCTGGATAGTCTGAAATAAAGCCATCAAATTTTCCATTTATCAGATAATCTGAAATCAGGTTTTTATCGTTCAGGGTCCAACTCAAAACTTTTATCCCGAGACTATGTGCCTTATCCACTTCATCGAGAAGCAGGCCTAAAGAATATCTCGGGCCCCAATATTTGCAATTATGCAGGATGGCGTTATCGAGACTCAATTCACTCATAGTTGGTAAAGAGCTATAAGATGGCCAGGACTGATATTCCGATATTACTTCATCCGATGTCAAATCTGTAATAATCACTATCTTTCTGTTGACCTTAGCTGCCTGTTCATAAGCACCCCTGACCAAAGGTTCCAGGTATTTGAAGATGTCAGGATCTCCTTTTACGTCCAACCACATATATTTAAGTGTAGTTGAATCAATGAAGACATTCAGCACTTGTTCAACGGAAGATATTTTTTCTCCATCACTAAGCCTTACGGAAGAATCCAGAAAAGCAAAATCGTATTGAATATATTCTCCTGAAAGAGGGCCCTTTTCCGTTACTCTAAGATCTATAGAAGCGTCGTGCGCACAGATAGGAATATGGTCCCTGGTAAGATGAACATCATATTCCAACCCGTTTACACCATAGTCCTGATCATGTATAGCACCGTTAAGAGAATTTTCCGTATATGGAGGGTTGGCCGTAGTCTGGACACCATGGTGAGCGAAAATCATAAATTCATGATTAATGGCGTATTGAGAGAATGCCCTCTTAAATTTTATTCTGATTGGTTGCTGGGAATTATTGCTCCCGGAAAAATTTCCTGATATTGTTAACAGCCGGATAATGCCACTCTTCAGCAAATCGGACCCGCCTTCTCCCGCAGTTAATGATAAATTGATAAGCCCCTGCGCTGTATTTTCCGAATATCTCCAGAAGCCGGCGAATTGAATTGAGCCGTCATTCGGGTTTAACCCATATTGCAAAATGACATAGATTCCCCCTGAGTTACTAAAGAATGAAACTTTAGATTTTGACACTTTGCAAACAAACTCTGTTCCCAAATCACCACTTCCATCAACCAGTTCATAAATCCCATCCATTTTATGCATGACGGTATCGGAAATGAATAAGGTATTCATCAGATTTACATCAGGATTAACCAGGGGTACGACGACATTGTTTTTTTCGCAGGAAATGACCACCGTCATGGAGATTGCCATAAAGAATGAATAGTATTTCATGATTTGATATTTAAAGTTTTATTCCCAGTTGGAATTCAGGAACCCAATAATTATTTTGGTTTACCGGAAAAGCCGGCCATGCTAAGAAATGATAGCGGATATTATTCAACTTAATACCTACACTAATCAATTTATTCCTATACAGTCTTTGTTCAATGCCGGCACTGATTGAATATCCGTTGGTGAATGAATTCCACATGGGAACGGAATGTCCCCCTTCAACGAAATTGATGCAATTGGTCTGGTATAAGTCACCTCTCAGGATGATGGCGATTTTTTTAAAACTATAGCCGGCAGTAATAAATGGCTGCTGTTCCCATCCTGAACATTTTGTCTTGTATCCATATTGATTCAATTCACCAAAATCATATGCAATCTGGTAACCTATCCCGAAATGATAATTGTGAATTGAGTAATTCCAGGAAGGCCCAAAATTCAGCCTGTTTGAAATATAGATCGTGGCCAGACTTGCCTGTAAATCAAAACCATATGGGAGGCTAAATTTGGCGTTATACGTAATCAGGGGTGCGTTTATTTTTTGCAATGTCCATGCTGCCGGTATATCTAAGTATGAAAAAGAAAAAGAATGATAATAATGCCATTGGGGATGGGCCTGGGGCAATAAATAACTAACAGATTTAATGTCAAAGCTGTCATAGTCTGAAGCCATTTTATATTTAACCTCCATTTGTTGGCCATAAGTATATTTATCTGAGATCGTCAAGCCTATGATAAAAATTATTTCAAGGACTTTAGGGTTTAATAAAATTTTCATATACGATGGTTTAGTGGTTGTGATCTTTACGATTCGAAAGTATACCTGCAAAACCCCGATTCGAAATTGAATCTCCCTACTAACCAGCTGGGGTTAGTAATAACTATATAGTGCGTAATGAATTGAAATGCCCCACAGTATTTTTTGCAAAATGCAAAGTGACGAGATGGCTTTTTATGAAAAAATGCAAATAATACAAGGAATTCTAAGGGAAATATGCAAATAAATGCAGGAGGCCAATACAGCACTTATCCCATGCAATCACTTAAGGGAAAACCATATGTTGAACTTGGCACCGGCCTGGATAATATTTTCAGATATTTCATACTAGACCTGGTATGGCGGTTATCTCCAGAATCGGGAACAACTTCTAATGTCAATTATCAAAAAACTGCAGACCGGTTCGGAATTTTCGGAAGTTTTCATATTCAATTCTAATTTCCATTCGATAGGAATAATAGTAAGTCAAGACTACAGGGTGAATGCTCACCTTTCCCCCACTGAATTCCGCCGTATATCATATTTATAGAAAATTTAAACTACGAAAGATTTCTTAATTCAATGAGACGATATAAATTGAACATTGATTTGTGCAGAAAGAATTTCCACTTTTCCATTAAACCCGTTCCAAAACCTGTTCATGAAAGCACTTTCACTAACTGCCCTGTTGTCCTGGATATTGTGTCATGCCTGGGCGCAAACAAATCATACTTTAATAAATCTGAAAGGTAGCGTGACTGATTCTGCCACCGGAAAACCCCTCGCATTTGCAACACTGGTTCTGCAAAATGCAAAAACCAAGACTCCCGTTAAAAATTTTATATCGAAAGAAGATGGAAGTTTTGAATTTTCTGTGACTGATAGTCTGGACTGGCTACTGGTTATTGCTTTTACTGGATATGACAATAAAACCATTTCAATTATCAAGGGTAAATCTGAGGACCTGGGTCAGGTTTCTTTAAAAGCATCGGGTAAACAGATGAAAGAAGTGACCGTTGTAGCCGTAAGACCTGTTATAAAAAGAGATCTAGATGGAATAACTTATGATGTCAGTGCAGATCCTGAGACTCCGGTATTGGATGCTCTTGACATGATGCGTAAAGTACCCCTGCTTTCTGTAGATGCTTCAGACAATATCAAATTAAAAGGTAAAAGCAATTATAAAATACTTATCAACGGGAAGGAATCGGCGCTAATGGCCAAGAACCCTTCAGATGTACTTCGCTCAATGCCTGCCACTAATATCGAACGTATAGAAGTCATTACGACTCCGCCGGCAAAATATGATGCGGAAGGATTAGCCGGCATTATTAATATCATTACTAAAAAGAAAATAGACGAAGGATACAATATTGGTGTGAATGGAAGGTTGAATACGGTCTGGGGACCGGGTATTAATCTGAACGGCACTTTTAAACAGGGAAAATTTGGTTTCTCCGGATATGTGGGTTATAATGTTCGTCATTCGCAAACGAATGGTATTGGCGGAGAGCAGGACTTTTTCTCTGATAATTCCAGTCTTGTGCAACAGGGAACCAATACTGCGGCTGCCCACAATACTTATGGCAATGCAGAATTGAGTTATGAATTTGACAGCCTTAACCTGCTGACCGGTTCTTTTGAATTTTATACTGGTAATTACAGCCAGGATGGAAATCAACTTTCAAATTTTTACGACAGTAACAAAACTATTACACAGGCTTATCGAATCATGTCAGGCGCAAGCAATGGATTCGGTGGAATGGACGCTTCCCTTAATTATCAGAGAGGTTTCAGGAAGGATAAAAACCGTTTATTGACTCTGTCTTATAAATACAGTTATTCTCCGAATACTCAGAATGTCAACAATACCGTTTCTGATACATTTAATTTCTATCTGCCGGATTATAAGCAAAACAATCACGCTGGGAACAGTGAACATACCATCCAATTAGATTATGTGCATCCATTTAAAAGAGTAAATCTGGAAGCAGGTGCTAAAACAATTCTCAGGAATAATTTCAGTAACTATGAATCCAGCAACTACAATGATGTTACAAAGGAATATGAAGTGAATCCTTCCCAGACCAATGATTTCAATTATGACCAGGATATATACAGCATTTATAATTCCTACTCGGCAAAATGGGATAAGTGGAATGCAAAAGCCGGATTAAGGCTGGAACATACAACTGTGAATGCAGATTTTGTATCCTCATCGAGTACGGTTAAACAAGACTATAATAATCTTATTCCATCTTTATCTGTACAGCGGAATTTAAAAAACAGTAATATTTCTTTGGGGTATACCGACCGTATCAGCCGTCCAGGCATTTACCAGCTAAATCCTTTTGTAGATGAATCTAATCCGAATTTTATTACTACGGGTAATCCCAACCTGCAGCCTGAAATCAATCATACTTTTGAACTTAACTACAGTACTTTCTCAAAAAATTCTGTTACAGCTGGAATCAGTTATGCCTTTTCAAATAACTCCATCCAAACCGTGACGCACCTGCAGGCTGTCAGCAATGGAAGTTTAATAGATACTACCACGGTAACTACATACGAAAATCTGGGAAGTAACAAAACCTTGGGGTTAAATTTGAATATAAATTTTACGAGTGTCAAAAACCTGAGTATCAGCCTGAATTCCCAACTCTCCCATATATGGCTCAAAGGAACTTATAATGGTCAGTTTTATACGAATGAAGGATATACTGGTAATGCGTTTTTAAATATGGGATTTAAATTCGGTAATGGGTACCGGATAGGATTTGATGCAGGCTATTTCAGCGGGGATGTAAATCTGCAGGGTAAAACAAGTGCTTATATTTTTAATTCCTATGTATTTTCAAAAACTTTCTTCAACAAGAAACTGACATTATCAGCTGTGATGAATAATCCTTATAGCCAGTTCTTTAAATTCACATCCACTACGACCACGCCTGATTTTTATCAGTCTAACTATAATCAGATCTTCTATCGTTCTTTTGCGTTGCGATTCAATTTCAAATTCGGAAAGTTGAACAGCGACATAAAAAGAAACCAGCGTGGTATCAACAATGATGACAAGAAAGCGGGTAAGTCATCAACCCCAAGTTCATGAGGACAATTATCACCAGGATTATTTTCCTGGATAAATGGTTGCCAGGGTAACTGAATCGACTACCCTGTCCCTTGTATGATTGTTAATAAAAGTACCTGTCAGCTGACTGATATGAAAATGAGGAAAACTATGAATTTCATTTATTGTAAAGCCATCCTTTCTCAAAGTATCTAATTCATTCTTCGGGGTGAATACCAGCACACTGTCTTTTAAATAATTCAGGTCTGACCTATTCAACTGATATACTGGTTGCGGCGAATAAAATTCAAATGCATATTCCGATGATATTTCACTGATGGTATATATCGTACCGGGGTGTTCATTTTTTTTAAGAAATGAAGCGGCCGCATTACCGGACTGATACTTAAATAATTCAGGATAAAATAAGCTGTTCAATAAAAGATTTACAGCAAGTACAGATGCAAAAGATCTTCCAATAATGTTTTCCAGATTATTGCCGGGGAAAAAGCGATAAAGCATAATGGCAATCATCAACAAAACAGTGATTACAATCAGAACATGAGGAAGCCCAAAGATTATTATTAAGGTTGCAGAGGCGATAAAAAGAAGCAGGCATAAAATATTCTGTGCGTAGACAAGGATTTTTTTATAAACCGGATCATTCAGACTAATAATATAATGAGCCACCATTATAGAGAGGAATGGATAAAGGATATTTATATAATGGGGTAATTGAAAACGGGATAAGGAAAACACGATAAAGCCGGTAACAAATATGCCGGAACATATATAATCTGTAGAAGCATGATGAGGCTGATTGATTTTCCTGAGTTTCGAAAAAACAAATAGAAGAACAAAAACAGACCATGGAAGGAAAGCCCATAAAATGGTATGTAGATAAAAGAAAAGATCTCCTTTTCCTTTAATAGGACCGGTATTGAAAAAACGCCCAAACTGGCTATCCCAGAAAAAAAATCTTATCCCAGAAACCTGGGTTCTGCCGAATACAATTTTTTCGGGATGGAGGTCGAACTGAATATAGAGGCAGTAAAGTTCAGGTATAATAAAAACTATTACAAGCAGGATAGCAAGCCACCATCGTAATTTCAGAAATTCGGACCAGTTTTTTTTAATTACCCACTCTGTTATAAACCCACTAAATACCATAGCGGGGATGAATATACCTTTGGTCATGGTAGCCATTCCAAGCAAGAATGAGCCTGGTAAAATGTAAATCCATTTATTTTCCCTGTAAGTCCTGTAATAATAATATGTGGCGGCAATGATGAGTCCGGTCAAATAAGGTTCTGCGCGAACATCATTATTTGAAATGATCAGGTGTTCTACGGAAAGATAAATCAGGACTGATAAACGTGCGGTCTGTTTGTTGTAAAGCTTTTTCGTAAGAGCATAAGTATAGTAGGCACCTGCGAGCCAGAACAAGAATCCCGGAAATTTATAAGCGAAGCTGTTTATTCCAAATATTTTAAAACTGAAGGCAGTTATCCAGAAGGGGAAATGTGGTTTATCAAGCCAGTCGTAACCCTGAACTTTCAGATTGATATAATCTCCGGACAATACCATGTTTTTGGAAATGGTAGCATATAAAGCGCCATCAGGTTCTAATATTGGCAGTAATAATCCGGTGGCATTTACCAAAATACCTGCGGCAAGCAGCCAGTAAAACCATCTGTCCAGCCAATTTTTCCAGGGAGAAGATAAGTCTGATCCTTCGCGCAGATTGTGCATACCAATATTTAAGGCTATCGCAAACTTAAGGGAATTGCGCTTCCATAATAAAATCAATTGATACCTTTATAATATAGATCTCACATATATGATCTTCTCTAATAAACGGGCCTCCGTTGCAGGTTTATTGATTGCGCTTGGTATTATTTATGGTGACATCGGAACTTCTCCTCTTTATACTTTGCAAACCATTCTTACGGAAGGCGGCCGTGTTGATGAAGGCCTTGTTTATGGTTCTATTTCCTGCATCTTCTGGACATTGACATTACAAACAACATTTAAATATATATTCATCACCCTGCAGGCCGATAATCATGGGGAAGGCGGTGTATTTTCCCTGTATTCATTGGTAAGAAGATTTGGCAAAAACCTTGTCTATCCTGCAATTATTGGCGCTGGTACCTTACTGGCCGACGGTATTATTACGCCTCCAATTACGGTTACTTCTGCAATAGAAGGCTTAAACATGGTTAAAGGACTTGAAAAACATATCATACCCGGCAACAACCTGGTAATTGAAATCGTAGTTCTCATTCTATTGCTGCTGTTTATTTTTCAGAGATTTGGGACCAAAATTGTTGGTTCTTAATTTGGGCCATTTATGTTTTTATGGTTTACCATGCTCGGTATTTTAGGGATAAGTCAAATCATTCATTATCCCCAGATTTTTATAGCGTTAAATCCGGTTTATGGTATTGAACTGCTTATTCAGCATCCAAAAGGATTCTGGCTGCTTGGAGCTGTTTTTTTGTGTACTACCGGCGCTGAAGCACTTTATTCGGATATGGGGCATTGTGGCAGACGTAATATCCAGGTAAGCTGGATTTTTGTAAAAACCACATTAGTATTGAATTATCTGGGTCAGGGAGCCTGGGCTTTATTAGAACATAAATAATCTCTTGGTGGAATAAATCCATTTTTTGCAATTGTTCCTACCTGGTTCCTGTTGCCAAGTATTTTAATCGCTACTGCCGCCTCTATTATAGCAAGTCAGGCTTTGATCAGTGGATCTTTCACACTTATTAGCGAAGCAATCAGTTTAGGTTTTTGGCCAAGAGTGAAATTAAAATACCCGACGGATGTGAGGGGACAAATTTATATACCGAGTATTAACTGGATATTGTTTACAGGATGCATATTGGTCGTATTTTATTTTAGAACCAGCGAAGCTATGACTGCGGCTTACGGGTTTTCTATCACGGTGGCTATGCTCATGACAACGGTATTGATGTTCTATTTTTTGCGATACATAAAACACTATCCTTTTTGGATTGTTGGTGCGATTATTACCATTTTTGCTTGTGTGGAATCGAGCTTCTTTGTTGCCAATGCGGTTAAGTTATTGAAAAGATTATTTTTCCTTGTATTTGAATTTGGGCTGATCACGACCATGTATGTCTGGTACAATGCCAGAAAGATTACACTAAAACTCCTACCCTTCGTTTACATAAAAGATTATATTGATTTGATTGAGCGACTCAGTAAAGACAAGAGTGTTCCATTATTCGCAACACACCTTGTGTACCTGACAAAAGCCGGCAGTCATAAACAAATTGAGAAACGAATCATAGAATCTATTTTCAGCCATACGACGAAACGGGCTGATATTTACTGGCTTCTTAATGTCGGCAGGGCTGATGCTCCCTATACCATGGATTATAGTGTGGAACCCCTGTTGGAAAATAAAATAATAAGAATTGATTTTCGGCTGGGTTTCAGGATTCAACCAAAAATCGGGATCATGTTCCGCAAAGTGGTAGAAGAGTTGATTCATAACAGGGAAATATTTCCCGAAAATCGCTTTCCTTTGATGAATGCAAACGGGACACACGATTTCAGGTTTGTAATCCTGGAACGGTTTCTTTCTTATGATAATGAATTTACTTTCAGGGATGGGTTTATTTTGAACACCTATTTCAGTATTGTAAAACTTGCCCAGTCCGATAGCGAAGCATATGGTATAGACAGCGACCTGGCTGTAATTGAAAAAGTCCCGCTGGTTGTGGCACCTGTTACGAAAATAAACCTTAACAGGATCAAATATAAAAATGACCATTTCGAACATTAACCCGGGGTGGAAATCAATTAAGTCACTTAAATTTGAGTTATGCCAATTTTCATGGACCGGCACGATGTCTCCGACACGGTAACAGCTGAAATTGTTGCCGATCTTCATCAGAAGGATTTAAAGGTACAGCATGAGTTTGAATGCCGTGGGCTTACTTATTGGTTCGATGGTAAGAGGAAAACTGCATTCTGTTTAATTGAAGCACCTGATAAGAATGCCATAGTGGAAATGCACAGTAAGGCACATGGAGATGTTCCACACAGTATTATTGAAGTAGAAACGAGTATCGTTGAATCTTTTTTAGGAAGAATTGAAGATCCCAAAAGAGCTCAGGACACCGGGTTAAATATTATAAATGATACTGCTTTCAGAATTATAATGGTTGTATCGTTGAGCAAACTGTCGCTGACAAAGAAAGATTCTAAACTTTATAAAACTACATTCTCAAAATTTACCAGTGGGATTCGTAAAATTTTAAAGAAGTATAGTGGAAATATTGTTAAACAAACGGACTATTATTATCTGGCATCTTTTAATTCAGTTACAAAATCAGTACATGCGGCATCCGATATCCAGGACCTGAACAGGGAATTCAATAAACAAAACACTAAAGAGAAATTAAATTTAAAAATAGGGTTAAATGCCGGAGTGCCGGTAACCAAGAAACAGCTGCTATTTGAGGATACTATTAAACTCGCTGAAAGAATGTGCGATATAATTAAGGGTGAAATTCTTGTGTCAGCTGAAGCAAAGGAATTATATAAAAGCGAAAATGCAAATACATTCATTAAAGGGAAAGGTATTGTTTCGATTTCACAAACGGATGAGAAATTTATTACCATTTTAATGGATTATATCGATGCAGCCAGGACTGATGCAAATTTAAAAGTGGATAATTTCAGCAAGCCACTGGGTTGCAGTAAATCCCAATTCTATCGAAAAATGATTTCGCTGACAGGAAAATCACCCAATGCATTCATTCAGGAATACAGACTCAATGAGGCCCTGAAATTATTAAGCAAAAAAGCCGGCAACATTTCAGAAATTGCTTTCCAGACCGGCTTTAGCAGCCCTTCCTATTTCTCTAAATGTTTTAAGAAGAAGTTTGTCCTGCTCCCTGTAGCCTATCTTAATTCATTGCAATGACTCCCGGAGAGTTCATGATTCAATTTTACCATTCTTTGAACGATTTGTTATAGCTGTGATTAAATAGCAGAACTATATTTACTTATTCCTAAAACAAAAAATTATTTTTTATGAAAAAGATGACTAAGCATTTCCATTTGCTAATTGCAATGATTCTTTTTACAGGTTTTGCCTGTATGGCACAAACACCGGTTGTACAAGTCAGTGAAAAAAGTACAAAATTGAAGACCTATGTAATTGAAAGAGATATACCCGGGGCAGGTCAGTTCTCTCCTGAAAAATTAAAAGCTATTTCACAAACATCCTGTACAGTTCTGAAAGAAATGGGTCCTAAGATTCAATGGTTACATAGCTATGTGACTGCTGACAAGATTTTCTGTGTTTACAAAGCGGAAAATATTGAACTGGTAAAGGAACATGCCAAAAGAGGAGGTTTTCCCGCTAACGAAATTTATGAAGTGTCAACCGTTATCAGTCCGGCTACTGCAAATTAACCGGAAGCCATAAAATTTTAAGTTCCCGTAATTTCTGAAGCTGTTTTTGTTTTTCGAATCTGGGTAAGCGATTGCTTACCCTATTCGCGTTTGTTGAATCATACCGGCGGTTGAAATTTATTGAGACAAATGATACTTAGTTTCAATTGGAACTCCATTTGTTAGTGTCTGATATACGACGCAATATCTTTCTGTCAGTTTTGTAAGACTGGCCATTTGTTCATTGGTTGCATCTGTATCAAGTTTAAATATCAGTCGGATAGATTTAAATCCCACAGGCACTTCTTTTGATACGCCCAGGGTACCCCTGAAATCCAAATCACCCTCTGCTTTAATCTTTCCATTCTTTATTTCAATACCGATGGCGGTTGCAACGGCGCTTAAAGTGACACCTGCACATGCTACCAAAGCTTCCAGTAGCAAATCACCTGAACAGGCCAGGAGTCCGGTACCTCCTGTAGCGGGATGCAGTCCGGCCTCAATAAATGCGCGACCTGTCTCAAGATTACAGGATATCCCTTCTCCGATTTTTCCTTCGGCTTTTAATGTGACCATTGCAGATCCGGGTTCCAATCTGTATTTATCTTTAAGAGGAGCCTGTAAATTTTTAAGTTCAATCGAATCCATATTAAAAGGATTTATATAATTACAATTTCATAGTCTGTTTAAAATCAAATTCAAATGTAATGATGTTATTTTTTTGAATGAATTTATTCTGTCATTGTTAGGGCAGAGTTAATTTTAGGCATACCAAAACCATTGGCTAAGTCCGAGCGTTTGCTTTTCAGGGTATCCAGGTCAAAATAATCATTTCAGCTACATTGCGGTTGGGTTTTTTGAGCTAAATTTATAGGTAGCAAATGTAAATTTGGCTGGGTTTGAAAATACTATGTGGCTGTAAATGAAAAAAACATTGCTTGCGACTTCCATTCTGATTATAGCTGTTCTGATTTTTATAATCAGCACAAGCCAAAAACCCATTGATTTTACAAGCCAGGTTAAACCGATCATTAACAGAAACTGTATTACCTGCCATGGTGGTGTAAGGCAAAAGGGCGGATTCAGTTTGTTGTTTCGTGATGAAGCCCTGGCAAAAACGAAATCCGGTAAACTTGCCATTATTCCAGGGGATCCGGATCATAGTGAATTGATAAGGCGGATTTCACTTAAGGATCCGGAAGATCGCATGCCTTATAAACATAATCCTTTAAGTAAGGAAGACATTGAAATTTTTAAAAGATGGATAAAAGAAGGCGCACACTGGGGAGAGCACTGGGCTTATGTTCCTGTTAAAGAAGTGCCTGTGCCGCAACCTAAAACTTTCTTTGGCCTCGTCAATAAAAAAAGTGATTGGGCTCAAAATGAAGTTGATCATTTTATTGAACAAAAATTTGAAGAGCAAAAACTAAAACCTTCTCCGCGGGCCGATAAACAAACCCTTCTGCGCAGAGTGAGCCTGGATATAACGGGACTTACGCCCGGTGCGGGTCTTTCGAAAAAATACCTGGATGATAACAGTGATCATGCCTATGCAGACCTTGTTGATTCCTTACTCGCATCAAAGCATTATGGCGAAAAATGGACTTCCATGTGGCTTGATCTTGCACGTTATGCCGATACAAAAGGTTATGAACGTGATGACAGTCGCTCGATCTGGAAATATCGCGACTGGCTCATTCACTCTTTTAATGAGGATAAACCGTATGATCAATTTTTAACTGAACAAATAGCCGGCGATTTAATTCCCGATGCGACCGATCAACAATATATAGCCACTGCATTCCATCGCAACACGATGACGAATGATGAAGGAGGTACGGATAATGAAGAATTCAGGACCGCAGCTGTCCTGGACAGGGTGAATACGACATGGCAGGCAATTTTGGGCACAACCTTCGCTTGCGTGCAATGCCATAGTCATCCATACGATCCATTTAAGCACGATGATTATTACAAATTCATGGCTTTCTTCAATGATACAAGAGATGAAGATACAGAAGCCGATTATCCTCTGTTACGCAGTTATAACGATTCCATGCAGCGGCAATTAACGGCTGTAGTCGGATGGTTAAAACAAAATGTATCGGAGGAAAAAGCGAAAGAAACATATACATTTTTGAAAACATGGCAGCCTTCTTATAACTCGCTCACCTGTGATAGTTTTATCAACAGCGAACTTTCAGATACCAAATGGCTTGCCCTGCGTGATCATGCCCAATGCCGTTTAAAAAATGTGGACCTTCAGAATAAAAATCTGCTCATATTCCGTTATCAGGCTTATGTTCCCGGTGGTATCTGGAAAATTCATGTTGACTCTCCTGCAGGAGATGTGATCGCAACCATACCATTACCGAAGAAAAAGGATGACTGGGTAATCACGCAGACAAAAATTACTGAGAAAAAAGGTTTGCATGACTTGTATTTTACATATAGCAATCCTAATTTGAAAAAGCCGGAAGATAATGGGGTCATTTTTGACTGGTTTTATTTTACAGAAGAATTTCCAGGCAAAGAAAAACCTGGTTATAGTGAGATAAAAAAGAAATACGAGGAACTTTATTCAGCGATCTTACCTACGACACCTGTGATGATGGATAATCCTCTTGATATGCACAGGGCTTCTTTTGTTTTTGAGCGGGGTAACTGGCTCGTTAAAGGAGATAAAGTAATGCCGGATGTTCCCAAATCCCTGAACCCTTTCCCTGCAGATGCACCGCATAACCGCATGGGTCTTGCTATGTGGATTGTATCCAAGCAAAATCCATTGACAGCAAGAACGATGGTGAACCGGGTATGGGAGCAACTATTTGGAACGGGCCTTGCAGAAACCCTGGAAGATCTGGGTTCACAGGGAACTCTTCCTTCCCATCCTGAATTACTTGACTGGTTAAGTTATCAGTTTATGTATACAGATAACTGGAGTGTGAAAAAATTAATTCGAAGGATTGTCATGAGTGCAACTTATCAGCAAGATTCCAAAATAACGCCTTCATCACTTCAGAAAGATCCTTTCAATAAATATTATGCGCGCGGATCAAGGGTTCGGTTATCGGCGGAACAGGTTCGTGACCAAGCGCTTTGCATCAGCGGTGAATTCTGTGATTCGATGTACGGCCCCAGCGTTTATCCATGGCAACCCAGGGGAATATGGCTATCACCATGGAACGGTAAGGATTGGGAGCAAAGCAAAGGTGATCAGCAATACCGGCGGGCATTATATACTTACTGGAAACGTTCTGCGGCCTATCCTTCAATGATAACTTTTGATGGAATATCGCGCGAAGTATGTACCGCCCGCAGAATACGCACCAATACGCCCCTTCAGGCGCTCGCTACTTTGAATGATTCTGCTTATATTGATATGGCAAGGCATTTTGCGCATCGAATGCAAAAAGAATCAGGTGGTGATTTGCAACAGCAAATAAAAGAAGGATATCAATTGGCAACCTGTCATGCAATTGATGAGAAAAGTTTAATGGCTCTGATGAATTTATACAATGCAGCATTAGACCAATTTAAAAATAATGCAGATAAAACCTGTGAAATATTGGGAGGAATGAGTTCTGATAACAAAGCCGAGACAGCGGCAATGACAGTAGTAGCCAATGCCATACTGAACCTGGATGAAGTATTAACTAAAAACTAATCCCAGACAAGAAGGGAAATTTCATGACACAAAAGGAATTACATAATCAGCGTTTATTACAGGAAGCGGAGCGCGCTGTAATGCGAATGCACACGCGCCGGCATTTTATAAAGGAAAGCGCCATGGGTTTGGGCGCATTGGCATTAGGTTCATTTCTTGGAAGCTGTGGCAATAGCGCGATGAGTAGTAATGTGGTTTTTGATCCTGCACATCCTTTAATGCCAAAGCTTCCACCTTTTCCAGGTAAAGCAAAAAGTGTAATTTATTTACATATGGCAGGAGCACCTTCCCAACTGGAATTATTTGATTATAAACCGGAGCTGATGAAAATGGATGGGCAGGATTGTCCGAAATCTTTACTGGAGGGAAAACGCTTTGCATTTATTCGTGGTGTACCTAAAATGATGGGGCCTCAGGCAAAATTTGCCCAATACGGCCAAAGTGGTGCGTGGGTGAGTGAGCACATGCCGCATTTATCAACGATCGTTGACGAATTAAGTTTTTTAAAAGCGGTTACTACCGACCAGTTTAATCATGCACCTGCACAGTTAATGGTACATACGGGTTCACCCAGAATGGGCCGGCCCAGTTTAGGGTCATGGGTGACTTATGGATTGGGAACGGAGAATCAAAATCTTCCAGGATTTGTAGTATTGACGAGCGGAGGTAAGACGCCTGATGCAGGTAAAAGCGTGTGGGGAAGTGGTTTTCTGCCAAGTGTTTACCAGGGAGTTCAATGCAGGAGCGAGGGTAGTCCTGTGTTGTTTATGAATGACCCTGATGGTATGGACAGGGATTTACGTAAAGAATCCATTGATGCCATCAATGAAGTAAATCAGCAGGAATATACAGAATACAATGATCCCGAGATTTTATCCCGAATCTCTCAATATGAGATGGCCTACAAGATGCAAATTTCAGCACCTGAAGTGATGAATATAAATAATGAGCCTTCCTATATTCATGAAATGTATGGGACGAAGCCCGGTCATGCATGTTTTGCAAATAATGTTTTACTGGCAAGAAAATTAGTAGAGAAAGGTGTTCGCTTTGTACAGTTATTTGACTGGGGATGGGATAGTCACGGATCAGATGCGAGTCTCGCAATTGATATCGGGTTTATCAATAAATGCAGGGAGGTTGATAAATGCATTACTGCTCTTATTTTGGATCTTAAACAAAGAGGTCTGCTGGAAGAAACCTTAGTAGTTTGGGGAGGTGAATTTGGCCGTACACCCATGATGGAAAACCGGGAAGGGAAAAAAATGCCATTTAAGGGAAGAGATCATCATACAGAAGCTTTTACCATCTGGATGGCAGGTGCTGGTATTAAGAAAGGTTTCTGTTATGGAGAAACGGATGAAATTGGTTACAGTGCCATCAGCGGCAAAGTAGAGCCTTTCGATATCCAGGCTACCATTCTTAATCAGCTTGGGTTTGATCATGAAAAATTTACTTATCAATTCCAGGGCAGGCCATTCAGGTTAACAGATACAAGAGGAAAGGTCATTGAAGATATTCTTGCCTGATTAAATCCCCGGCGTATAAATTCTTAATAAATTAAATTTACTTTGAATCGAAGAAATTTTTTACAAACTTCCGGCTCTGCAACTACGGCCATGCTGCTTGCATCATTAGAAGGAATCGCATCTTCACATCCACCAAACCTAACCATGAAGGATACATTTAAACTGAAACTGCTTGCCACTAACTGGGGTTTCCCAGGGTCACTGGAAGAATATTGTACGAAAGTGAAAAAAGAGGGATATGATGGAATAGAGATCTGGTGGCCTTTGGAAAAAAAAGATCAGGATGAATTATTTGCCTGTTTAAAAAAGCATGAACTGGAGGTTGGCTTTTTATGTGCCGGTTCCGATGATAATTATCAGAAGCATTTTGATCAGTTTATACAAATGATTGATGCTGCGGCAAAAGAATCCATTCAGCGGCCATTGTATATTAATTGCCATTCCGGGAGGGATTATTTTTCATATGAACAGGGCAAGACATTTATAGATCATACGATTGCTCTGGCAAAGTCGACCGGAATTAAAATCTGTCACGAAACACACCGTTCCAGATTATTATACTCGGCTCCGGTTGCAAAACATTATATGGAAACGATTCCTGACTTAAGAGTCACTTTCGATGTATCACACTGGTGCAATGTGCATGAGAGTCTTTTAGAGAATCAGATGGAAACAATAAATATGACTTTGCAAAGGGTGGATCATATTCATGCACGTATCGGTCATCCCGAAGGACCACAGGTTAATGACCCACGTGCACCTGAATGGGATCATGCAGTGAAAGCGCATGTAGCATGGTGGGATAAAGTGGTTGAATTAAAAAAACAAAAAGGCGATACACTTACTGTTTTAACTGAGTTTGGGCCACCTGATTATATGCCCACATTGCCTTATACACGCCAGCCCCTGGCAGATCAATGGGCAGTTAACGTGTATATGATGCAGTTACTAAGAAGCCGTTACCTGGCCTAAAATTTTTATACGTGGTTTTATCCATATCGGAATTCATAGGTCATTTTCATCCTTTATTTGTGCATTTGCCGATCGGTATATTGCTGACTGGCATTTTTCTTCAGTGGTTATCTCTCAAAGAAAAATATAAAGGAATTCAGCAGGCTGTTCCCATCGTGTTTTTTTACGGAATGCTGGCAGCAATATTTTCCTGTATAACCGGATACATATTATCGAACAATGACGATTATGATAAAACGATCGTTAGCTGGCATCAATGGATGGGTATTGCCGTTGCTCTGACATCTGTTTTATTATATTTAAAAATCAGGTATCCCGGAATAGCGGTCAGCAACAAAATTTTATCTCTCATATTATTGCTGCTCATTTTTATCACCGGCCACCTCGGTGGATCGCTGACTCATGGTTCAGATTATCTTACAAAGCCTCTGACTGATATTTTTGGAAAGGATAGCATTCCCAATACAATAATAAAACCTGTTCCTAATGTTCAGGAAGCCTATGTTTACAATGATGTAATAAAACCCATACTTCAAACCAAATGCTATTCCTGCCATGGGGAAAACAAGCAAAAAGGGAAACTACGTATGGATGATTCAGTTTTGCTGATGAAGGGTGGTAAGGATGGAAAGGTTATAGCACCTGGCGACGCAAATGGTAGTGCAATGATTAAGCGATTATTGTTGCCAGTGGATAATGAGGATCATATGCCTCCAAAGGAAAAACCCCAGCCAAAGGAAAGCCAGATTGATTTATTGGAATGGTGGATAAGTAACGGAGCAAATTTTGGAAAAAAGGTTAAAGAAATAAATCAACCCGATAAAATAAACCAGTTATTATTTGCCCTGCAAAAGACAAACACTACCGAAATAAAAACATTCGATATACCTGAAGGGAGTGTTAGAAAAGCGGATGGTTCAGTAATGGAAAAATTGAAAAGCCATGGAGTCGTTGTTTTACCCATAGCGCAAAACAGTAATTGGCTCAAGGCAAATTTTATAACAGATACACTGATCAACGGGGATGATCTTCAAGAACTGCTGGGAATAAAAAAACAATTGATATGGCTGAAACTTGGTGATACAAATTTGAATGATTCTGATATGGTTGTGATCGCCCAGCTAAATAACCTTATGTTTTTGAACTTGGAACATACAAATATTACGGATAAAGGATTAGTGAAAATTCAATCGCTAAAAAATCTGAATTATCTGAATCTTGTCGGTACAAAGATTACGACAAATGGTATTTTGCAATTAAAGGAATTGAAATCTCTTCAAAACTTATATCTCTATCAGACAAATGTCCGCAAAGTGGATTGGAAATTATTGCAGGATGCTTTTCCAAAAACACAGATTGATTCAGGCGGTTATCAGGTGCCCTTATTCCCTAAAGACACTATTGTCGTAAAAGCAAAAAAGGAGTATTAATGTTAGTATCAGAGCGGTTAAGTATGATCCCCCGTTAATTGATTAATTGCAAGTTTTCAAACCTTCCAATCAATTGTACTACTATTTTAGTATCTTAATTGAGTAGATTTAACTTTAAAGAATTTATTATGCTATATGGACAAATGATGAATTGCCCGCTGACTGTCCAGTCAATTATTGAATATGGTAACCGGGTATTTCCCCATAAAGAAATTATTTCAAAAATGCCAGATGGGTCCTGGCACAGGTATACAAATGCAGAAATGTATAAAAGGACAAAAAGACTTGCCTCTGCACTTATAAATCGGTTGGGCATTAAGCCGGGGGACAGGGTTGCAACTTTTGCGTGGAATCATTATCAGCATGTTGAATTATACTTTGCGATTCCGGGAGCTGGTGCTGTCTGCCATCCGTTGAACATACGATTATCATCTGAGCAGATTGAATTCATTGTAAATCATGCGGAAGATAAAGTTGTTTTTCTGGATGCTACCCTGATTAAATTGTTTGAGCCATTTGCATCCGGGCTAAAAACGGTGAAGCATATTGTACTCATTAATGCTTCAAAATATTTACAATCTTTCCTGCCTAATATTATTTATTATGAAGACCTGATCGCGGAAGGAGAAGAAGATTTTAATTGGTCAGACGTGGAAGAAAATCAGGCTTGCGCCATGTGTTATACCAGTGGTACAACAGGAAATCCAAAGGGTGTTCTCTATTCACACCGTTCCACTTATCTACATGCTATTACTACTATGTCACCCAATGCATGTAATATTAGTTCTAAAGACAGATTTCTATCCATATGTCCGATGTTTCATGCAATGGCATGGGGAGCTCCGTTTGTAAGCTTACTGGCCGGTGCTGATTTAATATTGCCTTCGAGGCATCTTCAGCCAGCTCTGCTTATAGATATTCTTCACAGGGAAAAAATTACACTAGCC
>Ga0207065_1067_pt2 | contig 25661 bp, 16 predicted proteins | sample Alteio_BWMinCont_27_FD_153492 | JGI IMG/M metagenome (GOLD analysis project Ga0207065, IMG submission 153492) | Enriched cells from forest soil in Barre Woods Harvard Forest LTER site, Petersham, Massachusetts, United States -... | ecosystem: Environmental > Terrestrial > Soil > Temperate forest >...
GGCACAGGATCCTCAATTCCATCTGCCACGGAAGGGCGGTGATGCGGATGCATGGGAGAATGGCTTCCTATACCTGTGATGAAACAATAACCCGTAGCATTCCTTCCGCAGATATATTCCAGGTTTCCCAGGGCCGCATCAAGGTATGACCGGTTATGCGTAATAAAATAAACCTGGATAAGCAGGATGCCCTGGTTAGCCGCGTTGGCGTTGCTGCCCCAGACGAAATCCGATTTTCGGCCGCCCATAACCGTTAGAAAAGCATTATTTTTAGAATCCCGGATATATTCATCGGCTATTCTTACCAGCCTTGCGCGAATGGTATCATTCAGTGCCCGAAAATCGGGTTTTTCTTTAGTTCGCAATAAACTATAATATCCCAACAATCCGGTTTCCGACCAGGAAGGCAAAGTAAAATGGCCATTCATGTGGGATATGATGGTATCCTGATAATTTCTTTTTCCCGTTGTAATAAATAATTCACTGGCGGCCCAGAACCATTCATCCGAAAACTTTCTGTCACCATACCCGCCGGTAATTATTTTCGGAGTATATGATCGATTCATCTCATTCTGATCATAAGCGAGACCGGGATGGTCTACCGCCCATGACCATGCTTTTTCTGCTGCGCGCAGACAACTATCGCTCAGGCCCGGTAATTCTTTTGCAAATTTTTTATAAATCCGGGCTGCTTGCGCAGCTACCGCAGCCAGGTCCAGTGTGGCAGCCGTTCCTTTCTGAACAATGTAACGTAGTTGACGGGCTTTGTCTGGCATGATCATCGGATCAAAGGAAGCATTGGTACATTTATTATAAGCACCTCCATCTTCCGGATCCTGCATGCTGAGCATCCAGCGCAGATTATATAATATTTCGTTCAGGATATCCGGAATATGTTTTTCAAGCGCGGGTATATTTGTATGAATCGTATCAAAATAGGAATTGAAATCTTCATAAGCCGACAGGAGCGTGCCCATGCTGATACCTGAGTTAACAATGTATTTATTATAATCACCTGCATCATACCAGCCGCCCGGCGTGGAAATAACAGCTCCGGCTTTCCTGTTATTTGAAACAGCAGATGGATGAATAATTACAGAATCATCCGGATGACCCATGGCACGACTCCATTTTCCAGCATATACTGATTCTAATGGCATGGATGCCCGCTGATAATAAAATGCTTTCAAAGAAGCAACTGCCACCGGATGATGCACTTTTTCCCTTATCAGGAACGGAAATGATACGCAAAAATCCGAGACTGAAACACGGTATAGACCGATTTGGGTCAGGGAACTGAAATCAGCCGTTCTGGTTTGTATGGAAGAGTTTAAAGATGAACGTATGGCTGAAAGTTCGCCCCTGAATACCGTGTCAGAATTATTCTCCCTGATTACATAAAACGAAGTTTTATTTTGAGCGTAACCGGAAGTTTTGTTAAAATTTCCTGCAAGGACTGCTATTTTTGGCGCCCTGGGATAGAACCCTTCCTGATCGAGCCGGATACAAGTCAGAGAATCCTGGGCTCTGGTATTTGACAAAATAAAGAATAAATAACACAACAGGGATACATACAATTTCATATAAATCAGTCTTCAGATGGCTCCGTAAAGATAGTTTTTAAAACTATGGGGTTTGCTTCCGTAAATTTGGGTAGGGGCAGATCCGGAAATATTTTTCAAATGAAGAGCAGTATTCTGAAAATACATCCCGCCGATACTATACTTGTAGCTTTAAAAAACCTTCAGGCGGGAGAAACCTTTGAATATAACGACTGCCCATACACGTTAAAAGAAAATATACCGGCCAAGCATAAATTTTATTTGCGGGACGAACCGGCTGGAACTAATATTATCATGTATGGTGTACTCGTAGGTAAAACAGAAAAGGATGTAACTGCAGGCAGTAGAGTTTCCACAGAAAACCTGAAACACGCGTCCGGGCCATATGATTTTCGTAATGCGAATTATCAGTGGACACCACCAGATACTTCAAAGTTCAGGGATAAACATTTTTTAGGCTATCACCGGGAGGACGGAAGGGTGGGAACAGCTAACTATTGGCTATTTATCCCGACTGTATTTTGCGAGAATCGCAATCTCGATGTGATCAGGGAAGTCTTACAGCATGAACTCGGTTATTCTGAAACTGAAAAATATAAATCATTTACAAGAGAACTTGTCCTTGCCATGCAAGAGGGAAAAAATCCCGGAGATCGGGATATACCTTCATTTGCAGCGAATCAAAACCGCTCCCGGGTTTTTAAAAACGTGGATGGCATACGCTTCCTGAATCACGATGGAGGTTGTGGTGGTATAAGGCAGGATTCAACTGTGCTGGGAAAATTACTGGCGGCTTATGCAAACCATCCCAATGTTGGAGGCATCACCGTGCTGAGCCTGGGCTGTCAGCATCTGCAAACGAAAGAACTATTGGATGGTATAAAAAATCTGAATCCCGGATTCGACAGACCGGTTTATGTTTTTGAGCAGCAGCAATCACAAAGCGAAGAACAATTAATACAGGAAGCAATCCGAAAAACTTTCGAAGGTCTCATGAAGATTAATCAGCTTGAAAGAAAACCTGCCACCTTGGATAAACTTTGCATCGGTGTCAAATGCGGAGGTAGTGATGGATTCAGTGGAATCTCGGCAAATCCTGCTGTTGGGTATTGTGCGGATCTTCTCGTTTCATTGGGCGGTAAAGTGTTGCTGGCAGAATTTCCAGAACTCTGTGGTGTAGAGCAGGAACTGGTTGACCGTTCCGTAAATGAAAAAGTCGCCAGAAAATTCATCAGACTGATGAAAGATTATGAATCTTCTGCACAGCGTGCAGGATCCGGATTCCATATGAATCCTTCACCTGGAAATATTAGAGACGGGCTAATCACAGACGCTATGAAATCTGCGGGCGCAGCAAAAAAAGGAGGCAATGCTCCCGTGGTTGATGTGCTGGATTACACGGAACCTGCTACCAGGGCCGGACTTAGCCTGGTTTGTACACCAGGTAATGATGTGGAAGCGACCACGGGTCAGGCTGCCTCAGGGGCTACCCTGATTTTATTTACAACCGGTCTTGGAACGCCAACCGGAAATCCGGTTAGTCCGACGATCAAGATTTCATCCAATACATCCCTAGCTCACCGTATGCCGGATATTATTGATATTGATACCGGGTCCATTATTGAAGGTGAAAAAACGCTCGAAGAAATGGGAGAGGAAATATTATCCTATTGTGTTCGTGTAGCCAGTGGCGAAATAACACCAAAGGCGGTGCTGCTGAATCAGGATGATTTTATTCCATGGAAAAGAGGTGTATCTCTTTAATTATTTGAATTCATGAAAAAATTTCTTGATCAGGATTTTTTATTAGATACGAAAACAGGTAAGAGGTTATATCATGAGTATGCTGCTGAGCTTCCTATTCTCGACTATCATTGCCATCTGCCAGTACAGCAGATTGCAGAAAATCACCGCTTTGAAAACCTAACTGAAATCTGGTTGCGTGGGGATCACTATAAATGGCGCGCCATGCGCATCAACGGCGTTGAAGAGACTTATATTACAGGTGAAAAAAATGACTGGGAGAAATTCTTAAAATGGTCAGAGACGGTTCCTTATACCTTACGTAATCCGCTGTTTCATTGGACACATCTCGAATTACTAAGATATTTTGGCGTTGATAAAATCCTGCATGCGGGTACAGCGAAAGAAGTCTATGAATATTGCAATCAAAAATTGCAAACTTCAGAATATCGGGTTCATGGACTCCTGAATAAGATGAAGGTCGAAGTAATTTGCACAACGGATGATCCGACAGATTCATTGGAATATCATCGGCTGATCGAAAGCCAGCCTTTCCATGTAAAAGTGTTGCCTGCATTTCGTCCTGATAATGCACTGGCAATCCGGGATCCTTCAATTTTTAAAAACTGGCTTGAGAAACTTGGCAGGGCGACGAATATTTCCATCAATTCGTTTCAGTTATTCCTCGATGCATTAAAGAACCGGCATGATTATTTTCATGATGCGGGGTGCCGGATCTCGGATCATGGACTTGAAAAATTTTACGAGGTGGAATGGACCGGGGCAGAATTGAAAAGTATTTTTGAAAAGGTCTGGAGTGGCAATAAGCCTGACCGGTTGGAAATAGAAAAATTTCAATCTGCCCTGCTCCTGCAATTTGCCGAATGGGATTTTGAGAAGAACTGGGTGCAGCAATTTCATCTGGGAGCATTACGTAATAATAATAGCCGGATGCTCAGTAGTCTTGGCCCCGACACAGGCTGGGATTCCATTGGCGATTTCCCACAAGCACGAGGTCTCTCTGCATTCCTGAACTCCCTTGATATGAATAACCGCTTGGCAAAAACCATATTATATAATAATAATCCGTCTGATAATGAAATGATGGCCACGATGATTGGTAACTTTAATGACGGTTCTGTTCCGGGGAAAGTTCAATGGGGTTCAGCCTGGTGGTTTATGGATCAGAAAGAAGGCATGACGAATCAGTTGAATGCGCTATCGAATATGGCACTCCTTAGCCGCTTTGTAGGTATGATCACGGATTCCCGAAGTTTTCTTTCTTATCCCAGGCATGAATATTTCAGGCGTATTGTTTGCGGATTATTCGGTCAGGAAATTGAAAAAGGGGAATTGCCATATGATATGGATTGGACTGGTAAAATAATAAAAGATATTTGTTATTTTAATGCAAGCCATTATTTTAACTGGAGCGAGAAGTAACAGACTTTAATAAATTTTTAATCGCCATGGGAAAGATTTTATGTTTTGGCGAACTACTGCTCAGGTTTTCGACCACGGGAGAAGGTCAATGGTTGAAATCACATGAATTACCTGTTTATCTTGGTGGTGCCGAATTAAATGTTGCAACGGCCCTGGCTAATTGGAACCTTCCTGTTTCTTATTGTACGGCCCTTCCCGAAAATTATTTATCGAAAGATATTTTGGTTGTGCTGGAAGAAAGAAAGATACTAACGGATACTATTTTCTTTTCAGGTGAACGAATAGGTAGTTACTATCTGAAGCAGGGTACTGATCTGAAAAATCAATCTGTCATTTACGATCGTGCTCATTCTTCTTTTGGAGAGTTGAAAACCGGAATGATCAATTGGGATCATATCCTGCACGATGTTTCCTGGTTTCACTTCAGTGCCATTAGTCCGGCTTTGAATGAATCGGTTGCTACTGTTTGTCTCGAAGCTGTTCAGGCCGCTTCCAGGAGAAATATAACTATTTCCATCGATCTTAATCACCGGCCCAAATTGTGGAGTCAAAGAAATCCGCATGATGTGATGTCTGAATTGCTTTCATATTGTGATGTAGTGATGGGAAATATCTGGTCTGCACATGATCTGCTGGGCATTCCGCTGGATTCACATTTGATACAGGCCGATGATAAAACGGCCTATCTTCAGCAGGCACATCAGACTTCTGTAAGAATTCTAAAAAGATTTGCGCGTGTAAAAACTGTGGCCTGTACTTTCCGTTTTGAAGAAGGAGAACGCGGTATAATATATTATGCTTCTCTCTATTCTGCTCATCAATGGGCAGATTCATTTGTATATAGGAGTGAACAAATCGTGGATAAAGTAGGAACGGGTGATTGTTTTATGGCAGGCTTGATTTATGGCTTATTTACTAAACTTCCCAAGAGCGAAATCATTCAATTTGCAACAGCCGCCGGATTTGGAAAATTTTTTGAGAAAGGAGATACTACCAGTCAGGGACTGGAAACAATTCGCTCGAGAATAAAGGAATATGCATAAAAAAGAAAAGATTATTCAGGCCATCATCCAACAGGGAGCCCTTCCATTATTTTTTCATCCCGATGAAACAATAAGCTTCAAGGTAATAGAAGCTTTGTATACTTCCTCCATCAGGGTGGTGGAGTACACCAACCGGGGAAAGCAGGCGTTGAAAAATTTCAGGAGTTTAAAAAAAACATGCAGCAAACAATTCCCGGAACTGATACTTGGGCTTGGAACCGTGCAGGATTCTAAAACAGCTTTAAAAGCGCTTGAATATGGCGCTGACTTCCTGGTAAGTCCCGGATATTCAAAAGACCTCGATAAAATCAGTTCAGAAAGAAATATTTTATGGATCCCGGGTTGCATGACGGCAACAGAATTGATGCAGGCGCAGGAATCCGGCCTTGGCTTTGTTAAAATATTTCCAGCCGCCACGGTCGGTCCAGGGTTCATTCAATCAGTTAAAGAAGTATTTCCTGATTTATTATTTATGCCAACGGGAGGAATAAATAATGGAAATCTTGAATCCTGGTTCAAAGCTGGTGTTTCAGCAGTCGGGATAGGGAGCAGTCTGATCAGTAGTTCGCTTATGGAGAATAAAGATTTTGAAATAATCAAAACCAATACAGGCGCGCTCTTAAAACAAATTGCCGCGATCAGATCTTCTTTGGTATAAAATTCATTTAACGATGCGGGAGCCAATAGGGAAATTCCGGTGGGTGGTTGTTACCCTCCTTTTTTTTGCAACAACAATCAACTACCTTGACCGCCAGGTGATTGGTCTGCTGAAAGACAGTCTGGCAAAGGATTTCAACTGGTCCGAAAAAGATTTTAGCCAGATTGTTATGGCGTTTTCCACTACATACGCAATTGCACTTTTATTATTTGGAGGTTTGATTGACTGGATCGGAACCCGTCTGGGTTATGCTGTTTCAATTATTATCTGGAGTGTGGCAGCGATGTTTCATGCACTCGCTTCATCCACCCTTGGATTCACTTTTGCACGGATTGCTTTAGGTTTGGGCGAAGGGGGTAATTTTCCAGCTGCAGTGAAAGCTGTAGCGGAATGGTTTCCAAAAAAAGACCGGGCACTTGCAACCGGAATTTTTAACAGCGGAACGAATATTGCGGCTATTGCCGGGCCGCCAATTATCGCATGGATTTATTCATCCTATGGCTGGAGGCAGGCTTTTCTGTGGACTGGTGCTCTGGGTTTTATTTGGTTAATTTTTTGGTGGTGGCTATATGATATTCCATCTAAACAGAAAAGAGTATCAGCTGCTGAACTTGCATATATAAAAAGTGATCCTGATTCTGCAGCTGAAAATTCTGCAGGCATTGGAAAAAAAATCATTTGGTTTGAGTTATTCGGATTACGTCAGACATGGGCAATTATATTGGGAAAATTCCTGACTGATCCTGTTTGGTGGTTTTATCTTTTCTGGATTCCTTCTTATTTTAATACAACATATCATTTAAATCTGACAAGTTCTGCCATACATGTATCAACGGTATATGTTGTTGCAAGTTTTGGAAGTATCCTGGGTGGTTATTTATCGGGATGGTTAATAAAAAGAGGATTACCCATTTATAAAGCCAGAAAAACTTCGATGTTCATTTTTGCGTGTTGTGTGCTCCCGATTTTCTTCGTAAGATATACAATCAGTATTTGGCCAGCTGTCTGGCTGATCAGTCTTGCTGCTGCAGCGCACCAGGCATGGAGTGCGAATATTTATACGATCGGTTCTGATATTTTCCCTAAACATATTTTAAGTTCTGTAATTGGAATAGGTGGGATGGCGGGATCGGTCGGCGGCATTCTATTTCCATTTGCAATTGGAATCATTCTGGATCATTTCAAATTGATTGGTTTATTGGGTACAGGCTACAATATTATTTTCGGCATTTGCGCCATTGCTTATTTGCTGGCCTGGGTTGTTATGCAGATGCTGTCGCCGAAGATGGATTCACTATTTATGGATTATGAGTTATGAAGTATGAATCCATTTGATTTTATAACCCATAACCCATAATTGAATCTACTCCGCTTTCAACGTCTTTTTCTTCTTTTTCTCTTTATGATAAAGTTTTTTTGCTTTATCAATCAGTTCCAGGTATTCAGTTTGTGAAACATCGTTTGGATCATAGCTTGCTTTGGCAATAAGCGCCAGTTCATCCCATGAAGTTTTTTGGGTATAAACGGATTTTCTCAATAATCCTCCGAATAATGCCACAGAGGCAGAAAACCGGTAATAATTAGGAAGATCATTAAATGGTTTGAAAATATATGGCAGGTCAAATTCTTCCACGTGGTTTATATTTTCTTCGGGAAGCTGATAGTGCATCCAAAGTTTGGCGAATGAGGCAGGACGGGAAGAAACTTCAGTTTCCGGTTCAACCGGATCAATTTCTATTAGTGACATCAATGAATGTCCGGACCCAATTTCACCTCCCTGAATTTCATTCGTACTATCCTGAAGTGCAATCAGTTTGTTATCAAATCCGATCAGGCGGTAACTTTTTATTATCTCCGGATCAAACCGTATTTCGATATATGCTTCCTTTGCAACGGCGTAAACAGTTTGGGCGAATTCTTCCATCAGAACTTTTTCAGCTTCTTTCTCATTGTCGAGATAAGCAAAATTTCCTTTCCCGCGATTAGCGAGTACTTCAAGTTTGGAATCTTTATAGTTTCCCATTCCCACTCCCAGGCAGGTTAAATATATATCGGAGGAACGATAACTATTTATAAGGCTGTTGAGTTCTGCTTCTGATTGTTCGCCAACATTAAAATCACCATCGGTAGCTAATATGACGCGGTTCGTTCCGCCTTTGATAAAGGTACTTTTAGCGAGGCGGTAAGCGGCCCTGATACCACTTTCTCCCGGGGTAGCACCTCCGGCTTCCAATTGGGCAATAGATTCAAGAATTTTCTTCTTTTCAGTACCACAGGTGGGAGTAAGCCACACGCCGTTCACTCCTCCATATACCACAATAGATACTGTATCTATCTGGCGCAGGTTATTTATCATCAGGCTAAATGCAGACTTCAATAACGGCAACCTGTTTGGAAGATCCATTGATCCTGAAACATCAATCAGAAATACAAGGTTGGCCGGAGGAATCTTATCCAGCATTGCTTTTTTTGCACATATATTCAGGTATAATAATTCATGATCAGCATTCCAGGGACAGGAAGAGATAATCGATTTATAATTAAACATACTATCGTCTCCGGGTTCAGTATAATGTAAATTAAAGTAGTTCATCATTTCTTCCAGCCTGATTGCATCCGGAGGAACTATATTTTCCATATTAATAAATCGCCGGATATTACTGTAAGAAGCTTTATTGATATTTACCGCAAACCCGGTTTCAGGAAATTTTTCAGTCTGCACAAATGGGTTTTCAACTAAAGAACTATAGGTTTCTGCGTCAACGGTCCAGCGTTCCCGCATTTCAGGATAAAGATTTTTGGTTAGGGATAACAAGCGGTTTGTTGGTTTGGGGGGGGGTGCAAAACGGGCTTTCAAAACAATGGTTTGATATTTATCCGTGTTAACAGGAATTGTACTGGTGTAAAAGCCATCCGCTACAACTGTTATGGTGTCCATAGAGCGGGTAACGTTGATACCAAATCCTCCCATATTGCCAGAATAGTACAGGTATTCGCTGGAAGCTAGGCGGATACGCACATTACTTAAGGGGTTTTTCTGTTCATCCCTGATTTCTCCCCGTAAATAGTACTGACTTTGGACCTGTAGACAGGAGCATAAAGCAATCCATATGACTGGCAGGATTTTCAATTAGAATATTTTGGTAAAGGAGCATTCTATTGCTAACAAACGCTTTTTATTCAAAAAGCTGATAAATCAATGCAGTATTTCTGCCTCTTCCATTATAATCCAGACCATATCCCACAACAAATTTATCAGGAATTTCAAATCCCGTATAATCCACTTTAAGCGGATATACTGTTGCATCCGGTTTATGGAGAAGGGCGACGATCTTAAGGGAGGCCGGCTGCTGATGCCAGAGCTGTGGAAGAAATTCAGTCAGCGTCTTGCCGGTATCAACAATATCTTCCACAATGACCACATGCCTGTTAAAAATCTCTATATCGAGACCGATAGCGGTAATTACCTGACCTGAGGATTTCATACCCTTATAAGAAGCAAGTTTTATAAAAGATATTTCTGCGTCGATTGTAAGGGATTTAAACAGGTCGGCAGCAAAAATGAAAGCTCCATTGAGGATTGCAATGAAAATCGGGTTTTTATCCCTGTAATCGTGGTCCAGTGCAGCAGCCAGTTCTATAACTTTCTCCCTTATCGCCTCCTCGGAAATATATGGTTTGAAAAGCTTATCATGGATTTGAAGTGTTTTCATACATTTATTTAGAAGAAGGAATAAGATTAATGAGAGGCATTTCCTGTCTTCACACTACCGGCATTTCTAAGCACGGGTTTCGTATTGGCCATTGATTGAAGATATATCTTTTCTCCGGGTGCAGGTTCTTCTCCACTCTCCAGTCGATTGAGCTCAAGAATATTTTCATATCTGATCCCCTCTGTCTGACAGATATTGTACATAGTTTCTCCCGACTGAACTATGTGAAAAGGGGTGGATCCCGTTTTACGTTTGCGCTGAAGAAAAATCAATTGATTACTATTCAATACATCTTCCTGTTTTAATTCATTAAATTCAATCAGTCGCGCTAAAGGAATTGTATATTGATTTGAAAGAGAAAGCAGGGAAACTCCGGACTTCACATAAACTACTTTTGTTGCGTTGATAGTGAATGATCCGTCGGGATAAGATGCAGAAGGGGTTGGCTTTTGTAGAGTAGAATCAAAAAATCCTTCGATTGTCTCCCGGTTCAATTCTTTTGCGAGAGCTCCGGAATCAATTTTTTCCGGAGGCAGTTTACCCATGGCAATCAGACTATATTTCTGCAGATCATAGTCCTGAATCAGTTTTATTAAAATCTGCGAATATTTTATGTTGGTGGCATAACCTGCTTTCTTCAAACCATATGCCCATGACTCATAGTCTTCCGGATTTATCCTGAAAAGAAAGGCATAGCGCGGACTCTGGCTAAGAAACTCAGAATGGTCACGATAAGAATCTTCAGCAGCTGCATAACTGCGAAAACATTCTCCCCTTGCGTCATCATCATGATATGCCACAGGACCGGACCAGTTATCCTTGCATTTTATACCGAAATGATTATTGGAAGCGATTACGAGATCGCTGGTGCCAGCCTGTGTTTCGTGGATACCCTGTGCAAGAATGATGGATGCCGGAATGCCTGATCTTTGCATTTCTGCGATTGCCAGCAGTTTATAAGTATTGATATAGTTGTATATCTGATCAGGACTCTGCGCCGCAAGAAATCCCGCCGGCAGTAACATGATCATCAGTATCCGAAGTTTTAAATTCATCAGTGCTCATTATTTTTTCCGGATAAGATAAACGCCGTCCCTTAAAGTAAGCATCATTTTTTCCACCCGGTTATCTGATAAAATCATTTCATTAAATGCCTGAATAGCTTTCGCACTTTTTCCTTTTACTTCATTTTCAAGTACCTGTCCATGAAACAAAACATTATCTGCCATAATTAAACATCCGGATTTTAGTCTTGGTAACAAAGCCTTGTAATAATCTACATAACCTGTTTTATCTGCATCAATAAAAACCAGGTCCCATGGTTTATCGATCTTATTGAGCACCTCTAACGCGTTTCCGGTGTGCAAAATTATTTTATTCTCTGTTTTAGATTTCTTAAAGTTTGCACGGGCAACAGCGGCCGATGCTACATCAATTTCCAGTGTATGAAGTTCACCTCCGGGTTTCAGACCTTTTACCAGACATAAAGCACTGTAACCCAGGAAAGTACCTATTTCTAGGATATAGGTGGGGTTTAATAGTTTACTGATTATTTCAAGGAATTTGCCCTGCAAAGTCCCGCTTAACATATGGCATTCCGGGTGAAGACTTATCTGAATCTCGATCTCATTGAGAATATCGTCCTCCTGTTTTGAGTATTTTTCAGCATAGGCCTGCGCTTTAGGGTCTATTAAGTCCATTTTACGAAATTAAGCCTAAAGCCTAAAGCTCAAAGCCCAAAATAGGCTTAAAGCTCAAAGCCTAAAACTTTTTATATACAAATAGGTAAAACTAATAGTAATCGACTAATATAATTAAGGATCTAAAAAGAGGTTTTAGACTTTGAGTTTTAGGTTTTGAGCTTTGGGCCTTAGGCTTATTATTAATAGGCCAATAAATGTGAAAATTCCATTGATCAGTAAAAGTTCAAGACCTACATGAAAGTTGCCGAAGATATATTGCTGGTATTTATCCAGGAAATAACAAAGTATGGGTGACAAAATACAAACCAGGGGTACCCAATTATTGCGGAGACTACGACGGGTAAGAATGGAAAATGAAAAAAGTCCAAGTAACGGTCCATATGTATAAGTGGCGACTTTTAGTATGATGCCAATCATACTGTCACTGGAAATCCATTTGTATATCAAAACAAAAATGAGAAAAACAAAAATGAAAACCAGGTGCACCCGGTGACGGATTTTTTTCCTGCGTTTCTCTCCAAGATTTTGATTTCGGTTAATGCCCAGGATATCTATGCAGAATGAAGCGGTGAGTGCAGTTATTGCACCGTCGGAACTTGGGAATAAGGCGGAAATCAGCGCGATTATAAATATGATGGAAATGATATTTGGCATATGATGCAGAGCGAGTTCCGGAAATAAATGGTCACCTGTAACTGAAAGATTTTCTGAAGCCGCAAACAGGTGTAATAATCCGCCGAGGAACAGGAAAAGAAATATCACGATCAGCATGATAAATCCCAAAACCACCATATTTTTTTGGGAATCCTTAAGTGTTTTTACTGAAATACTTTTCTGCATCATTTCCTGATCCATACCCGTCATAGTTACTGTAATAAATATCCCTGCGATGATTTGTTTCAGGAAAAATAATTTACTATCAGGATCCGTAAAGAAAATTTTAGCATATCCTTTCATTTGCATTGCCTGGAAGGCGCCTGACAGATTCAGGCTAAGATGATGCAAAATAAATAATACACATATAACCATACCTCCGAGCATACAGGTTGTCTGCAGAGTGTCGGTCCATACGATGGTCTTCACACCCCCTTCATATGTATAGAATAATATCATGAGCAGGATGATAAGGGTAGTTAGCCAGAATGGTACATGAAATTCAGATAGAATGGCTTCCTGTAAAATATTTACAACCAGGTAAAGACGGGCCGTAGCACCCAGCACCCGTGAAAGAATAAAAAAAGCAGCACCTGTCTTATAAGAAGTAAAACCCAACCTCTCATTCAGAAAATTATAAATGGATGTGAGGTGAATCCGGTAATATAGAGGTAAAAGAACATAAGCGATCAGGATATATCCAAGAAAATATCCCAGCGTAATCTGAAAATATGAAAAGGAATCCCTGGCAACGGCGCCAGGAACACTTACAAAAGTAACTCCGGATAAAGAAGTGCCGATCATACCAAATGCCACCAGCATCCAGTTGGAATTCCGGTTCCCAATGAAAAAGGATTCATTGTTGGATCCCCTCGAAGTACGGTATGCTACGACAAGTAGCAAAACGAAATAAGCAACTACAAAAGAGAATAATAAAAGGGGAGACATTTCTGAATGTGAAATTAGTGATAGAAAATTAGGAAATACAATATTAAAATTTCAATTTTAGTCCCCCCTAATAGCTAACATTCTATGAATATTGAATCCGTTGCAGTTTTTTGTGGTTCTCACAGTGGAAAAAATCCTTTATACACCCAACACGTTAAAGAGCTTGGAAAACTGCTGGCCATGCTAAAAGTAAAACTAGTATATGGAGGCGGACAAAAAGGCCTAATGGGAGTGCTGGCTGATTCGGTCCTTGCGCACGAAGGAAGGATCATGGGCATAATTCCTGAATTACTAGTCGAATGGGAAGCACAGCATAAGGGTCTTACCGAACTTGCTGTAGTTCCGGATATGCATACCCGTAAGAAAATGATGTATGACCGATGCGATGCTGTAATTATACTTCCAGGCGGATTTGGGACGATGGATGAGATGTTTGAAATACTTACCTGGAATCAGTTAAAGATTCACAATAAAAAAATCTATATCCTCAATTCAGATGGATTTTATAATCACCTTCAAAAACTCATCGGCGGGATGCAGAAAGAAGGATTCCTTCAACCAGAACAGATCGATTCTTTAAACTTCTGTACTACCCCTGTAGAATTGTTTAATAAATTAAGCTGAGGAAAGTATGGGAGTATGGGAGTATGGGAGTATGGGAATTTGAGAGTGAAGTATAAGAGTATAGGAGTATAAGAGTATAGGTGTTGAATTCATAACTAATAATTCATAATCAATAATCATATTCCTATACTCTTATACTTCACTCTCAAATTCCCATACTCCCATACTCCCATACTCCCATACTTTCCTTAGAATCCAATGTTGTACCCAAATCCATACACCGCCTGGTGATAATAAGGAGAGTAAAAATTCTGAAGAACATCATACATCACACTGATAGTAATCGCACCATTCCCACCAGTTGGAATAGCTGCTCCGCCTCCCACTAGAAGAGAGGGAACAAATTTATTAATTTTATATGTCGGCTGATCCTGGTATGATCCAATACCGGATTGAGTATACCACATATAATTTTCTTCAGGCTGAACCTGGATAAAAAACTGTCTGACAGGATATACCCTTCCAAAAATGCTCATACCTGCATAACTTTGTTTGTAGTTCCAATACCCGTCATTATATCCATAGTAAGAATAATTGATTCCGACTCCAGCAGCAAAAAGTTCAGAGAAACGATAACCCACCAGTGGGGAAACATTTACGATTGTATATGTTCCGAAAGCAAGTCCAAGTCCTCCACCCACAAATAATTTCGATTTATCAAATCCCTTTATATCTGAATCCTGAGCCATGGTGACTTGAATTAGTCCCATTCCTATAATCAGAAGTCCGAGAATTTTCTTCATTATCCTATGTATAATAAATATGTTAGTTCTTAAATGAAGGGCATAAAGACTGATGCTGGTCACCATTATATTCCGGGTAATAACCAGGACGTATAATCGCAAATTCCCAGGCGCCGTTTCCGTTATTATATTGTTTAAGGGATGAAGTGGTAACGTCATATGTAAACATCATGCGAATGTTTTTATAAACGAAACCAATCATGGGGATGATGGCATCTCCGGGCCGGTCATAAAGGCCTCCAATCAGTTGTTGTTCACCATCGCCGGATAAATTATACTGGACGTTAAAACCTGCCACCAGTTCACTTGCATTTGCCTGAATAGTATAATAAGCCATTGGATTCAGGATGACCATATCACTTGTTTTAAAACTTCCATTCACAAATCCTATAAAACGTGGCGCAATAATATCACTGTATCCTGCAGGATCGCTATTGAAAAAAGATTCCCTTGGACCATTAATATGTTGTACGGAGAAACCCCCATTCAGGTAAGTTTTAGGATTAGGAAAATATGTATAGTTCATTCCAACCTGCATGTCAAAGTAATTAATATTTGGATTGTCAATAACCACCGTTGTTGGCACATTGGTATCAAAAAATTTTCCGTCGAACTGATCTGGGAATTTCAGATTGGATGCATTGATCTGTTTGTTTACCCATCCGGTATTAAAACCTATGGATAACAAACTGGAATATCCGACCATTTGATGATAAGCCACGGAAGCATAAATTTCAGTGGTACTAAGACTGCTCGCTCCGGCAACATCATGCAATATGGCGCCTCCGAGGCCCAGCCAGCCCGACTGGATCCGGTTGCGAAAAACCTGTGCATCGCCCCATATGCTCATAGTTTTGTAAGGTTCCGACATAACTGTAGACCACTGATTCCTGTAATTTGCACCCAGGCGGTAGTCTGCATCCGGTATAAAACCAGTATTTGCAGGGTTGGTTAGAAGTGGTTCATTGAACCATTGGGAAAAATGAAGGTCCTGGGCCTCCAGAGCTAATCCGCCTGCTACCTGTAAAAAAAAACACATTAAAATATTTTGCGTCCGCATCATCATTGGCACAGAATTTCAGGGAAGGCCCTGTAAAGATACATTTTACCTTATTAACGTGATATCTCCTTTCTTGGTTGTTTTCGATCCATCTTCAAAAGTTGCTTCCAATGTATAAGCATATACACCCATCGGCTGTAGAACACCATTAAAGGTCCCGTCCCATCCCTGGTAGGGGGTATTCGATTGAAAGACAAGCTGTCCATATCGATTGTATATTTTCCAGTTCATAGTTACGATTCCAAATCCCCTTACCTGTATAATGCTGTTTTCTCCAAATCTGCCTGGAGTAAATGCATTAGGTACATCCAGTAACGGATTTACCAGGGCAGATACATCGTGACATACGGTATCTGCACATTCGTACTGATTATAAGCCACCAGACAGGCACTTATGGTTCCTGTAGACTGATACTGGTGAATGACCGTATCTGCGGATTGTTTATCTGTAGAATCAATATCCCCGAAATACCAGGTATAATGTGTTGCACCGATCGAATTATTGTGAAAAACAGTGGGTACATTATAATCCGGTGGCTGGGGTGTAGTATTAAAAATAGCAGTCGGCTTTCCATGAACATGAATCGTTATGGACGTGTCGGATACTATATTACAAGTTGCACTGTCTATGGCTTCCAGATGAATGGTGTAAGATCCGGTATCCGTGTACAAATGGTTGGGATTTGACTGATTGGAAAGAGGTGACATGTCCCCAAAATCCCAAATAAATTTCTGACCTGCTAGAGATGTGTTGTTGAAACTGGCATAATAGGGAGCACAGCCGTCACTGATTTCAAATTGAGCTTTTACTATAGGTGAAACTCTTAGTGTGTCAGTTAAGCTGTCCGGATAATTACAATAACTCGTATCATTTAAAACGAGGCGTACCATGTAAGTTCCCGTGTTAGCATAAGTATGATTCGTACTGCCAACAGGATTGGGTGCAGCCTGCCGTGTACCATCTCCGAAATCCCATGTGAAATCTCCGGGAAGAAATGGCTTCGTTGGCGGTGGAATGGATATATTGGTAAAATTATAACTGAGTGAAGTACATAACCCGGCTTTGGCAATGTCAAAATCAATGATCGCCCGGTCTGTTCTGACGCGTATATTCAAATAGGCAGTATCTGACGTATTGCAACTATTGGAATCAATGGCAATTTCCATTACATGAAAATACCCTGTACTTGTATAAGTATGCGAAACCTGGAATCCGGTAATTGTAGTATCAGGAGTGCCGTCTCCAAAATTCCAGATATATTGTTTACCATTATGAGCAGTATCTACGAAAAGAACCTGAAGCGGCACGCAACCCGAGCTGTCATATCGTCCATCTATAAGAGATCGTGGATCAGCAGAAACGCCTGCAAAATTAAATGCGATCTTTACAGCTGCGAGGTTACAACCTTCTCCGCCAGTTCCATTTCTGGGGGACCATACACCCGGGGAGGTTGGAAATGGTGTGAGACTATTACCAGCGCAATTGGCGCAAATGGCCTGGTAAATGGCTCCGTCTTTGTCGTAACGGCTTGTACCTCCATCCACATGTTCACTGATACTTCTTGGACCATCCATTTGCCCGAAATAAGTGGCATATAAAAGTGCAGAGGCATTTTTCTGAATAACAATAAAATAAAAATCCCTGTTATCCGTGATTTTTTTGATAGCATTTGGTGAAATAGGCATACCAGCAGTTCCAGCTAAACCATAAGGATCAGAACCTGCATACAACCATCCGCCCCATCCTGAAACATATACGTTTTCACACCGGTCAACCAGGAAGGCAACAGGTGAAATATTGGGATTGGGAGCTGCAGAACCAAACGTGGTGGAATAAACATAGGCTGAAAGATCCGGTTGCAATTTTGCAACAAATTGTTTGGCACCGGGATTAATAAAACCCACATTAGGCGTAGTTACCCATTTCCCGGTAGTGGACCCCATTACATAAGGGAACCCTTTTTTATCAAATTCAATACCATATATCGCATCAAAACCTGAAGTACCTAAATAAGTTGTTTTCCTTAGAGTGCTGCCATCATTACTGATAATAGAAATATATCCGTCACTTATACCACCACTATATCCTGGTTGCATAACCCCGGCTTTATTTCCATTCATATCCGTGCTGTTTGTAGCGCCGGCCACATAAATATCATTAGTAAGAGGATTTATTTTTAATACAAAGCATGCATCTTCTCCAGTGCCGCCAAGAAAACTTGCCCAGATCAGATTACTGCAATCCGGCGAAAGTTTTAAAACCACACCATCCTGTTTTCCGCCACCGAATGTTGTCTGAAAAGCTCCCGGTGTAACCGGGAAATCGTCTTTTGACCGGGAGCATGTTGCTACATAAATATTATTAGATCCATCCAGGATGACTTCACTGCGTGAATCATCCCCATAATTTTTAATCAGAGAAATGGCAACATCGTTCTGGCCGTTTTCCTGGTTCAGTTGATCTTCTATATTTACGGCATCATAATTACTTCCGCCGATAAGTGCTGCTCCGATGAGACCTGTTCCGGTTGTATTCAGTTTAACAACAAACAACTCACAAAAGCCGGGTTTACCAAAGAAAGTATTGTGTGGGAAATTCTGAGAATAAGTACGACCCATCACGACCAGGTTTCCCTGCGGATCAGAATACATACTATGTGGACATTCATTTGCATCCCCCCCAATATAGGTAGCATATATCCTGTTGCGGCCATTACTACTGAATTTCATAATACCCACATCGAATGATCCTCCCTGGAAATTCGCCTGATAAGCACCTGGTATAACAGGAAACCCGTCAGCGAATACAATTCCTCCGGCAAAAAAAGTTCCGTCGGGTCCAGGAGTTGCAGTAAAGCCCCAGTTGGATGCAATGCTACCGGTAAAAGTGGAAAAAACAAGGGTTGGATCGATGACAAGTACCTGTTTGCTATTATAATTTCTAATGTCAAATCGAACCACATTGCCCTTCGAAACGCGGTATTTTACAGGGACGGATTCTCTTCCTTTGTCGCCTGCCTGATAAGAATTTGGTTCCATCTCCCTCACATCTCCGACGGATGTTTTTAATAATAATCGGTTATTAGAGACCGTTAGTCCGTCGAGCCCCTCGTATTGCATAGCAATATTATTCGGATCAGCACCGGGATGTATGATGAGGTCATACTTCAGGTTTCCGTTATCGGTATAATATCTAAGGTCAATACCGGGATAAATATTCTTGTAGGTAACTCCCTGATAAATGCGGCAGTTCCGTGCCCACTTGGTTGAATCGTTCCCGATAAAATAATTATTATAAGTATCCAGCGGTTTATCCGGAATGATCTCAGTGGCTTCATTCATATTCAGGAAATTCACCGAATAAGCATGGGAACGGAGTACAGCCGGTCTGCCTTTAATAGTTCTCTGAATAGCCGGGTGACTTGCTGTATCTGACTTTGTAAAAGGGGCGTGTGCAGCGACCAGTTTATTTATTTCTGCATTATCATGCAGTACTACCGTAATGCCTTTTTTATGAAAATATAAACTGCCATTTCCAATATTTGCTTTTAGAATTGCATGGGAATCCCACTGCCCCTTGTTTTCTATGAATTCCAGATTAGGAATTTCTGTCTGTGCTGAAACATGCAGAAAAACAATTGCAAGACCTAAAAAAGAAAATATCTGCTTTTTGAACAAACTGATTTTTTTATAGTGTGCAAAGATGAAAGGTTCAATCAAATGAAAACTGTTAAATAAAAGCTTTAGGCCTATCTTATCAGTGTTATATCACCTTTCCGCCGGGTTTTAGTTCCGTCAAAAAAAGTTGCCTCAAGTGTATACGCATATACATCCATTGGCTGTAAAGCACCCTTAAACGTTCCATCCCACCCCATGGACGGATCGTTGGATTCAAAAACTACTTGTCCCCAGCGGTTATATATTTTCCAATCCATGGCAGCAATCCCAAAACCTTTCACCATTATAATACTGTTTTGACCAAATCTTCCGGGAGTGAAAGCATTGGGAACATCCAATAATGGATTGATCAGACTTTCCACTGGATGGCATATGGTATCAGAACACCCAAACTGATTGAAGGCAACAAGACAAGCATTAAAAGTACCTGTCGACTGATATTGGTGGACGGTCGTATCCAGGCTGTTTTTAAGTGTTGAATCTCCATCTCCAAAAAGCCATTCATAATTCGTAGCACCGGAAGAAAAATTATTGAAAACAGTAGGTGTATTATATTGTGCCGGCAGAGGCAGAAAACTAAAGCCTGCAATTGGTTTGGGGTATACGTGAACGTAACCAATCGTTGAATCCTCGAGGTTACATGTATTGGAATCTATTGCGAGGAGAGTAATAGTATATGTTCCTGTATCGGTATAAACAGTGCTCGGGTTTTCCTGATTCGAAGTGCTCCCATTTCCAAAATTCCAGAAAAAAGTTTGTCCGGCCAGTGAAGTATTATTGAAATAAGCAGTGTAAGGTGCACAGCCGTCGGGCACAGTAAACTGTGCTTTTACAAAGGGCGAAACCCTTAATGTCTGGGTCGTTGTATCCGGATAATTACAATAATTGGTATCTACTAAAACCAATTGAACCTGGTAGGTTCCCGGAGCCGCATAAGTATGCGGGACAGGACTCAGCCCAGGTGATGTTGATCCATCACCAAAATACCAGGTAAATGATCCGGGTGAAAAAGATTTGCCGGCAGGAGGAGTTGAAATATTGGTGAACAGGTAGTTTAGTGACTGACAGGGTGGTTGTTTAGCAATATCAAATCCAAGAATGGCTTTATCATTTCGTACCCGGATATCCAGGTAAGCCGTATCACTGATATTACAGGTTGCAGAGTCAATTGTAATCAAACGCACGCGGTAAGTACCAATCAAAAAATAAGTATGCAATACCTGGAATGCTAAAGTAGTAGTATCAGGTGAACCATCACCGAAACTCCAGATATATTGTTTTGCATCGTGCAGTGTATCTTTTAGAAGTACCTGAAGTGGTACGCAACCCATGCTGTCATAACGGCCATCTATAAGCGATTTTGGATCAGCCCCTACTCCTGCGAAATTAAAAGCGATTTTTACAGCTGCCAGGTTGCAGCCATCTGAACCTGTCCCATTCTTTGGTGCCCATACGCCCTGTGTGGTTGGGAAAGCACCCTGGCCATAACAATTTGCACAAATGGCTTCATAGATAATGCCCTGTTTGTCGTATCTGCTCGTCCCTCCGTCCACATGATTACCAAGTCCTCCGGTCTGGCCAAAAAAACTTCCATATAACTGACTGACAGCATCTTTTTTCATCACGAAAAAATAAAAATCATCACCATCAGTCGTTTTCTTCAAGGCATCGGGTGTTACGGTCAGTCCAGTCGTTCTGGAATTATTATAAACAGCAGCTCCATTACCCTCTATTTCAATGCCGCCGCCCCAACCGGCAACATAAACATTTTGGCAACGGTCAACAAGAAAAGCGGTAGGGGAGATATCCGGATACGTAGAACCTTTTCCAAAAACGGTGGAATAGATATAGGCTGAAAGATCAGGTTGTAATTTGGCAATAAACTGTTTCCCGTTTGACTGGCTGAAACTGGCGTTGATAATGGGCCACGCACCGGTGGTTGTACCCATGATATATGGGTATCCGAGGTTGTCGAATTGAACACCATATAAGACTTCGGTACCGGGGGTCCCGAAATAGGAAGTCTTTATCAGGGTTCCGCCATCGCCGCTGACGATTGATAAAAATCCGTCAATACCTCCATTATTTACTGCAGATACCACTTTGCCATTGCCGGTACCCTGCAGGTTTATACTGGCAGTTCCTCCCGCAATATATACATTGCCATTGGTGGGATTCAGCGCCAGTGCGAATGCGGCATCATCATTATTTCCTCCCAGGTAAGAGCTCGCGAGAATCTGACTCAGGTCCGGAGACGTTTTAATAAATACACCATCCTGATGACCGGCATTATTTTTTTGAAATGCATTGGCTGTTACAGGAAAATCAGTTGATGCGGTGCAGGAAGCCAGATAAACGTTACCGGCATTATCCAGTATTACTTCACTTCTTCCATCGTCACCGTAGTTAAGGCGCAGAGAGCTCTGGCCCATCGGAACAATATTATTTGAATATTTAGGAGCAATATTCACCCCGTCGTTTGCACTGCCTCCTATAATCCTTGATCCGATCAGGCCCGTTCCTGCGGCATTAAATTTTGTCAGAATGATATCATAACCCCCCTTTAAAACATCCTTTACGCCTGAGCTGTTAACATTTGGAAAATTCGTCGAACTGGTCCTGCCCGCAACCACCAGGTTTCCCGATTGATCAACTACCAGGCTATGAGGTTGTTCATTTCCACTTCCGCCGAGATATGTTCCATATAAACGTTTTCGACCGTCGCTGCTGAACTTCATAATGGTGATATCATATTGGTAAGGACCATCCGTTGCATCACCCCCATTCCATAACGTCTGGTAAGCGCCCGGACTCGTCGGAAACCCATTACCATTATTATTGACTGTATTCAGTGTAATACTTCCGGAATAAAAGTTTCCGTTCTCATCATACGTGGCTGTGTATCCCCAATTATCGGAATGAGAACCCGTAAAACTGGAAAATATAAGTGTGGGATCAATGATCAAAGTGGCCGAAGGTGAATAATTGTTTACATGAAAGTGTACTGTATTTCCGGAACCTCCTACATATGTACATTCAATATCTTTATTCCCCTCTTTTGAAAACTGGTAAGCATGAGGGATCATTTCATTTACATCACCTACAGAAGTATGAACGGTAATCTGCCCGCTTTTTACAATCAGCTTATCAGCTCCTTTATATTTCAGAATAATATTATCCGGATTTCCACCGGGATGAACCACCAAATCATATTTCAACTGTCCGTTATCCGTATAATAACGTAAATCGATATTCGGGTAAATATTTTTATAAACGACTGCCTGAAAGACTTTACAATTGGGCTGCCATTTGGAAGGATCATTTCCAACAAAATAATTATTATAAGTAGCCAGGGCCTTATCACCACTTACTTCTGTCTGTTCAGAACTATTCAGAAATTCCATTTGATAAAAATGCGAATGCATCAGAAGGCTGGTATTTGATGTGTTGTTACCATTTCCAATTGTAACACCCCCACTGCCACCTTCAGGGGGGTATTGTACCGGTGGCATAGTGGCCTTAAGTGTCGCGGTCTGATTTGTCTTTTTGTTTGTTGAAGATTTGTCTGTTTTAACTGTAGTTTGAACATTGGATGGAATTCCGTGAAGAGCCTGCCTTAGCGCTTCCATATCAGAAGGATTTTGCAAAAGCACTGAAAACCCGTGTTTCTGTAAAATGAAAGTTGAATTGGGCATATCAGCTCTGTATCTGATTGTGCTATCCCATTGGCCTTTATTTTCAATAAACTCCAGGCTACCCAATCCGGTCTGGGCATAAAGTCCTGATATAAATATGTTGAATAAAGCAAAAAATATGAAAAGCTTTTGTTTCAATTTTATGATTTTAACGCACTTCACTATGAAATCCGACTCCAGGGTGTTTTACCTTTTTCATGCATCATTTGTTGGCGCAATCCCATATTGCCTGGAAAATCCAGTTCCGGATCTTTTTCCAATAATTCGTGGGCAGCCTGTGCGGCTTGTTGAAGGATGTCGCGGTCTTGCACGATATCCGCCAGTTTAAAATCCAATAACCCGCTTTGCCGGGTACCTGCTATATCACCCGGACCACGAAGCTCCATATCTTTTTCCGCAATCCGGAATCCGTCTGTTGTTTCACACATGATTCTAACCCTTTCCCTGGCTTCGGCTCCAGGTTTATTCCCGGTGAGCAAAATACAATAACTCTGGTCAGCACCTCTGCCAACCCGGCCTCTTAACTGATGAAGTTGGGAAAGTCCGAATTTCTCAGCGCTTTCGACTACCATAACTGTAGCGTTGGAAATATGTACGCCTACTTCAATAACGGTGGTTGCAACCATGATCTGCGTATCACCTGAAACAAAACGTTTCATGTTTGTTTCGCGCACCTCCTGTTTTTGCCTTCCATGAACCATACTGATGTAATAAGCAGGCTCTGGAAAATAGGCTTTCAAATTTTCATAGCCCTTCATCAGGTTCTCATAATCAAGCTTTTCTGATTCTTCTATCAGGGGGAAAATAATATAGGCCTGTCTTCCTTTTTTAATCTCAGCTTTTATGAAATCCATCACATTGGGCCTGTTATATTCATAACGCTGCACCGTTCTGACTGGTTGCCTTCCAGGCGGCAACTCGTCAATAACACTATAATCCAGTTCATTGTACGCAGTCATGGCCAGGGTCCTAGGAATAGGGGTCGCTGTCATTACCAGTACATGGGGCGAAATTTGGGCTTTTTTCCAAATCCTGGCACGTTGTGCTACCCCGAATCGGTGCTGTTCGTCAATTATAGCAAGCCCGAGATTCCTGAAGATTACAGGATCTTCCAGAACGGCATGTGTTCCGATCAGAATTTGCACAGATCCATCTGCCAGTTCTTCCAAAATTTTTCTCCTGGCGGCAGATTTTACAGAACCTGTTAGCAGCTTAACGGTAATCGGCAAACCTTCAAGCATCTCAGAAAAATTGCTTGCATGCTGGTTACTCAGGATTTCAGTGGGTGCCACAAGGCAGCTCTGGAAGCCATTATCCGCCGCCAGTAGTATGGTAAGGAGGGCTACCATAGTTTTTCCACTCCCAACGTCTCCCTGTAAAAGGCGGTTCATCTGATGTCCTGTTGCCGTGTCCTGCCTGATTTCCCTGAGAACTCTTTTCTGGGCGCCCGTTAGCTCAAATGGAAGAACATTTGTATAAAAATCGTTAAAAAGCGGACCAACTTTATTAAAGATCACTCCATGTGATTGTTTTTGCCGTTGGGTTTTTATCATGCCTGTACGAACCTGATTCAGAAATAATTCTTCAAATTTTAGTCTGAAAAGGGCCTTATGATAAGCTTTGGAAGTTTCAGGGAAATGTATGGATTGTAATGCCTGAAAACGCGAAACCAATTCAGTTTTATTTCGTATTTCCGCAGGTATAAATTCAGGAAGATCCTTCTCCCGTAATTGAGAAAGCAGTTGATGGGTGAGTTTGGCAATTTGCCTGCCTCCAAGGCCCCTGGATTTTAGTTTTTCAGTACTTGGATAAATGGGTTGAAGAGGGGAACTATCTGCTTTTATTTCATCAAATCCTTCAATCTCCGGATGTGTAAGCTGAGCCTCTCCATTAAAAAATCCTATTTTTCCGTATGCCCGGTATCTGAATCCAGGCCGAAGATTTTTTTCCATCCATGAAATTCCCTGGAACCAGACTAACTGAACTGTGCCTGTGGCATCTTTGAGGGTGGTGACAAGTCTTTTTGATTTACCCTCGCCTAGAATTTGTAAAGAACCAAGGAATCCTGCTAACAGGATAAATTCGGTTGCCGTAGATATTTCTGATATGGAAGAAGTATGGGATTTGTCGACATGCCTGTAAGGATATAATTCAAGCAGGTCGCGAAAAGTATCTATGCCCAGCTCTTTGCGCAAAATCATTGCCCGCTGCGGACCTACACCTTTCAGGTACTCGATCGGGCTTGCTAATATCTCCGTGGAAGTCCTGTTCATCAAGGAAACCAAAATTAATCCAATTCTGCTTTACAGTTTCTCTGCGTCTTGTGGAAAACAGAATATGGTTGTATATTGACCCTAGTTTTTCCTAAATGAAATATTATATAAGGCTGTTGAG
>Ga0207065_1068_pt1 | contig 25601 bp, 20 predicted proteins | sample Alteio_BWMinCont_27_FD_153492 | JGI IMG/M metagenome (GOLD analysis project Ga0207065, IMG submission 153492) | Enriched cells from forest soil in Barre Woods Harvard Forest LTER site, Petersham, Massachusetts, United States -... | ecosystem: Environmental > Terrestrial > Soil > Temperate forest >...
GTGAAAGCCAAAGTGCCACACGCAGAAATGTTCCAGTATGCATCGGCATTAAGGAGCTTCACACAGGGGCGTGCCCGCTTCCGTATGAAGTTCGACCATTACGCACCGGTATCTGCCGACCTGCAACGCAAGCTGACAGATGCTTACAAGAAAGAAGCTTTGGAACTAGCAGAAGCATGATTTTGATGTGTTTGGAGCCATATTATTGCAATACTTTTAGGCTGTATTTTTTTATATATTTTGGTATCCGTATCTATAAACCCTGCCCTTTTGTCTCACCTCTGTCACACCAAAATTATATCTGCAACATATCCACAATTTCCACCCTTCGGCATAATATTTGCACAGTCTTATTGCTTGCTGTGTCTGTCAAAACAGCCACAATTTTATAAACCATTAGCGTTATCAAAATGAAAGATATTTTTACTAAATCCTAATGAATCTATCAACTAATGAACAAAACCATTTCTTCCTTAATAATTTAGACTTTTTTAAAACTAGATTCCCAATTCCATCATTAATGAACCAATTAACGAGTTAACTAATTAACTAAAGTAGTCTTCCTTGATAATTTAGACTTTTTTAAACCCAAATTCCTCATGCTGAGGTCAAAAACCTGCCCTCAATCGGGCATACCTAAAATCTGCAAAACAATGAAAGTCAATAAACTAAATCCAAAACCATGTCCGGTTTTCATTATACTGGACATCGGACATTTCACTTAAAAAGAAACCATAAAAACTTCAATTATTTCCTTTTGTATATTAGTAACATATTTTCACTTTAATCTGCCATTATGAGAAACACAACTATCCTCCTCTTCCTCTTCATAGTACTTTCTTCCTGCTCATTTAACAAGGCGTTTTACCAGTACGATAAGCTACCGGCACCACCCACAACCTTGTTCATTATTGACAATCCCACTACCCGACCGGATACAACATTGATTGATGTGAAAGCTGATAATTTTCAGCCCTTGTTTATGGATACGAGGCATACGCCTAAACATCTGGACTATACGGTAAGAGGGTATGCCTTTAAAAGCAGTGATGGCAATAAACTGGCAGGATGGTTGTTTACCCCTATAACTGCATCAAAAAAGAATATAAGTATTTTGCTGGTGCATGGGAATGGCGGCAATTTAACGAGCCAAATGGGCGGACCAGTGCAGCTGGCCAAGCAGGGCTTTACTGTTTTTCTTTTCGATTACAGCGGCTATGGGTTCTCTGAAGGCAGTCCGACAAGAAAACGTTTTTTACAAGATGGTAATTCCGCGCTTGATTATATGCTTACACTGCCTGAAGTGAAAGGAACTAAGATTGTGGTGTACGGACAGTCCCTGGGCGGGCACCTTTCAGCAACTATTGCCGCACAAAATGAAAAAAAAATAGACGGGCTGGTAATAGAGGGGGCTCCATCCTCGCACAAAGATATAGCGGCACATCTAAATAAAAGCCTGGCCTTACTTGCCCGTATACTGGTGCACGAGGGCTATGCTGCAAAAAGATCTATCAGGCATTACCACAAGCCCCTGCTGCTCATATACAGCTCTGAAGATAAAATAGTGCCAATGTGGATGGGCCGGAAACTATATGATAATGCCAATGAGCCCAAATCTTTTTATGAGGTCAGGCACCCGCACATAAGCGGCCTCACTTTTTATGCAGACAGTATATCTCAAAGAATCATAGCCTTGGTAGCTAAATAAAAACAAACATCGATAATATGGCATATTTTTTGTGCATTCTCTATTAAACTACAATTTTAAAAACACCTATTATGAAGCCATTTTTCCTATCTGCATTATTATGCATTTCCCTGGCAACTTCAGCACAAATATATTATCCGCTCGATAGCTTTTATCAAAAAGGCGCTACATGGACAGAAGCTTATGGAGGCATTACGTCTCTTGCCCCTGCCACAGAGTATTACCTTGACGACATCAATATATTATTGGTAATGACAGTTTGTTTGGCGGATACACCTATCATTTACTCTATACACAGAGCATAGGCATATTATCGATTATGCATTCTGGTATGATAAACCAAAATTCCTATGGTCTCAGTATAGACAGCAGTTTTGACTATAAACCAAAACTAATAGGGGGCCTGAGATTGTTGAATAATGATTTGTATTTCTACCCCTTCAGCAGCTTTCCATTAATGTATGGGAACGACACTTTTCCTGCAAACAATGAAGTGATATTATATGATTTTAACCCCCATAATATTAGCGATACTATTAGCTGGAAGGCAGATAGTAATGTAATATTAAGTATTGATTCCACTATGTTGCCCAATGGATTTTTAGTAAAAAACTATACATTTATCAATCTAGAACCCTATCAAACTTTTGGCGATTGGTGGACAGTTGGTATTGGCAGCTCAAAAGGCTTATTTGGAGCGTACAGCAACATAGATTATTTTGCTACTGGGTATTATGCACAATGTTATATTAATAAAGACTTTACCATTTCAAGCGGCTCAACGATAACACCAGCATATTTACATTGGCCTTGTAATAATACATTGTCTGTAGCTGCAACTTCTCCCATTCAACCTGTTTCCATCTACCCTAACCCGGTAAATGACGAATTGCATATTGACGATTTACAAACACAATACAGCTATCGTTTGCAAGGTCTGGAAGGCAATGTATTTCAAAAAGGGATATTGCAAAGGGGCAATCACACTTTATATCTTACCAATATCCCTACAGGCTTATATCTTTTATTATTGCAAAGTGATAATGAGAAAAGAGTAGTAAAAATTGTGAAAGATTAGTGGTCAAACAGTTTATTTCTTATGCACAGTCTTATCAACGATCTCTTTTATTACTTTGTCAAGCTTGGCGCTTGCAGTTTTTATACCTTCTAAAATGGTCTTTTTATCTTCATCTACAGGGTAGTTTTCCTGCAATAAATTGATAAGCCCCATCAGTGTCGCCAATGGAGAACGGACCTTATGCGATTGTATCCAGGCTATTTCTGCCAGTTGTTTTTGGTGCTTCTCCAGTTTCTGCCCTTCTGCCAGTACCTGGTCAAAAAGTGTATGTTTTTCTGCTTCCGCCAGCAGTCTTTCCGTATCATTAAGCAGGTATGCCAGTAGTGCGTTCTTGCCCTTAAACAATATATGCTGGGAATACACATGAACATAAAAGGCCTCTCCGTTCTTCCTCACATGGCAAGAGTTACCAAGATCATAAAAAGCGCTGCTTGTCTGCGAACGCATGACGGTCTTTAAATTCACACCCGCATGTACTTCTCCATCAAAACGAACATCAGGCAGCTTCATTTTCAAAAACTCGTCTCTGTTATATCCGTATTGTTGAATAGCAGATTCATTTACTTCTATAAAATCCATGCTTTGCTGGTCTAGCACCCACATCGGGCAAGGGCTTTGCATGAATAGTGTTTGATACCAATCTGATTGATCCATTTCCAAATCTTGTTGTTTTGCTTTCTTATCCTTTTATACTTTGCACAAAAACAAATCCTTATTACAAGATAATTAATAGTTTAGGTATTCAAAATAGCAGAAGGAAAATTTATTCGATTTGACACCTAAATGACATATCACTTCTTCATTTCCTTATAAAATTTCAAGGCCTCGTTTAACAGCTCTATGAGTTCCGGAGTCTTTAATTGCTCTTCAGACTTAATTTCTACATATCGTGATATCTTGCCGGTTCCCTGCAACAATTTATGAGGATCCTCTAAGCGGCTGCCATAGCTAAAACCAAGCTTCAATCCTTTTTTGGAAGGGATAATGACGCACACCATATCTGCGTATTTAGGGCCATAAGTGTACGCTACCATTTTTGCAGGCATATCCAACACTTCACCAATGCCAGGAAAATGATTCAATAATAACTCCCTTACTTTAAGAGTATGAATCTTTACCTTTTCGTCATATTGAGAGAGAAAGTCGAGTATACTTTTATCTGGTTGATTCATATTGTTTCATTTTATTTAGCCACATATATCAGGTACTTCTCATCAAAAAAAGGTTCAGGAAAAATGTCATTAACACTCCAGGCCTGTACTCTGGCCTTCAGGCCTGAGTCTTCTATCTCCTTCTCCAGGTCGCCGCCTTTTAGGCATATAAGCCCATTTGGCAGTTCATCGGTACACTGCCCTTTCCGGATCATACCATGTACCCAACCCCATACTTCGCCCAAAGGAGCTACTGCGCGGGAGACCGCAAAGTCGAATGCAGGCACTTTCAGGTCTTCTGCACGCGCATGAACAGCTGTAACATTTTTCAGGCCTATGGATGTTGCTATCTCCTGCACAACCCTTATCTTCTTACCAATACTATCTGCCAAAGTGAAATGCACATTAGGAAAAAAAATGGCAAGAGGTATGCCTGGAAAGCCCCCGCCCGTGCCTACATCAAGCACACGGGCGCCATTGTGAAAGTTGCATACCACAGTTACGGCTAGGGAGTGGAGCACATGCTTTTCATAAAGCGCATCAATATCCTTTCGGGAAATAACATTTATTTTTTCGTTCCAGTCTTTATACAAAGCCTCCAGCAGCTGCATTTGCTGCATCTGGGTCTCGGTAAAATCATCAAAATATTTAAGGACTATTTCCATTGCTTTTTATTTTTCCACAAAATATATGGAGCGAACGCAAAGTTATAAAGCATCCATGCGAAATCGAAGAAAAGGAAAGAAACAGATAAGTTTTTTTCTTTTAACAGGCCCGCGGCCTTATTCAATATGGCCTGGAAAAAAAAGAACCTGCTGAGCATGAAGCAGAGCGCGGCCAGCCAATAGCTATTATGAAACAATAAGAGAACTATGAAACTGAGCCAGTAAAGGGTATGAGTGAACGCATAAAGCCCCAGTAATAAACGTGGTGCAAAACGATAATATTTGCCGGTAGAAAGGTGCCTTTGCTTCTGAGCTTTCCATTCATGCCAGCCAGCTTTGGCAGGAGATACAGTAAATGATGCTGGGTTTATTAGCATGGTCATATTGTGCGCATTTGCGCAGGTGTTAATAAGTAAATCGTCGTCCCCATAAGGCAGTGCACGATATTGTTCATCCTCAATTGCCTTCATATAAATCTCCCGGGTGCAGGCCATATTGCGCCCCAATGCCATATAAGGCATGCCGGCAGCATGGTAACAGTAAGCCTGCACGAATGAATGTACAGTTTCAGCACGAATGAATTTATTTATAATGGTCTTTTCAGAGTAGAATTGTCCATAGCCTGCAACTATCTCTTTGCCTTGTGCCAAAGGGGCTATCATGAGTTTTATCCATTGTAGACTTGCAGGAGTGCAATCAGCATCCGTAAATAAAAGCCAATTGTGCTTAGCTATACTCACCCCTTTATAAAGGGCAGCTTTTTTACCACTTGTTGCCGCATCATTGTCTATCACCTGCAGCTTAGGGTACTGGGCATGGTAATATTCTAAAACCTTTTTTGTGTCATCTGTAGAATGGTCATTCACTACAATTATCTCATATAGTGATTCGCCCTCAGCATTTTTATAGTCCTGGGAAAGTATAGCAGGAAGGTTTTTTTGCAAGTTTTGCGCTTCATTCTTTGCACAAATTATTATGCTGACAGGGTGTTGAGGAACAAAATGAGACTTATTTCTGTGTTTTACAAATTGTTTTGCAGCCAGGCAAACGAAACAGAATAAGAAAGCGATTTGCCCAAAAACGGAAATGAAATAGATAAGCGCTACCGTATCTGCAGCCAGGCTACTCAATATAAGCTCGTTTAATGAAAAAACTAAAGTACTGTTATTATTTAAGTATAAATGTATTGATACTAATTATTTCTCATTTCCTTTGTGCCATATTTTTGCCAGGGAATGGAATTTGCACTTAAGGGAAAAGATCCGGCATCACAGGCCAGGGCTGGTATTATCAGCACAGCTCATGGCGATATAGAAACACCTATATTCATGCCGGTCGGCACAGGGGGCGCAGTGAAGGCTGTGACCCAGCAACAACTGGAACAGGAAATAAGGGCAGAGATCATATTAGGAAACACTTATCATCTATATCTAAGACCCGGCACTGAGATACTGGAACAGGCGGGGGGATTACATCAGTTCAACGGATGGCACAGGCCTATATTAACAGACAGCGGAGGCTATCAGGTATTCTCACTGGCTGCCAACAGGAAGATAAAAGAAGAAGGGGCTATTTTTCAGTCGCATATTGATGGCTCAAAACATTTATTCAGCCCAGAGCGGGTAATAGATATACAACGCAGTATAGGGGCAGATATTATAATGGCATTTGATGAGTGCCCACCCTACCCATCGGACTACCTGTATGCCAAAAATTCGATGGAACTAACACACCGGTGGCTGGCAAGGTGTGTGCAGCAAATGAGTGAGACCGAAGCAAAATATGGATATGAGCAATCCTTATTCCCGATAGTGCAGGGTAGTATTTTTAGAGATTTAAGGGAAGAATCGGCAAAATTTGCGGCAGAAATGGATTGCGACGGGAATGCAATAGGTGGCCTGTCTGTTGGTGAACCTGAAGAAATGATGTATGAATTATCTGCATTATGCTGTGAACATCTGCCTGAAAACAAACCTCGCTACCTGATGGGTGTAGGCACTCCATGGAATATATTGGAAAACATAGCATTAGGGGTAGATATGTTTGACTGTGTGATGCCTACAAGAAATGGCAGAAACGGAATGCTGTTTACCAGCAAGGGTGTAATAAACATAAAAAATAAGAAATGGGCCAATGATTTCTCTGCTGTAGACGATGACATACAGTGCACTAGTAGTCAATATTATAGCAAAGCTTATTTAAGACACCTATTCATATCCGGAGAAATACTGGGATTACAAATAGCGAGCATACATAACCTTGCTTTTTACATGCATTTGGTAAAACAAGCACGCTCACATATTTTGCAAGGAGATTATGCAATCTGGAAAAATGAGATGGTACCTTTATTGAGACAACGACTATAAACAGATGATGAACATAGGATTAAAGAAGCTGGATTGGTATATCATCAGGAAATTCCTGGGGACATTTTTTTATGCAATTGTTATACTGGCAGTAATATCCTGTGTTATAGACTATTCAGAGAAAGTAGAAGATTTTGTGCAAAAGAAGGCACCACTAATGGCAGTAGTTAACTACTATAAAGACTTTGTACCGCACATCACTGCGCTGCTTTTTCCCCTCTTTATATTTATTGCTACCATTTTCTTTACATCTAAGCTGGCGTATAAATCTGAAATTATTGCCATGCTTGCCGGGGGTGTATCATTCAACCGATTTCTTAGGCCCTATTTTATTGGAGGGGCATTTTTATGTCTCATATCACTATTATCCAATCACTGGATCATACCAAAAGCAGACAAGGAAAGACTAGCCTTTGAGAACAGATATATACATGACCCCACATATGTATCGGACAGGAATGTACATTTGCGACTATCCAAAGACCTGTTTGTATATATGCAAGGCTATGATTATATGGCCAATTCAGGCTATCATTTTACAGCAGAAAAAATAGATGGCACACAACTGAAAGAAAAGCTGATGGCAGATAATGTGAAATATGATACTGTGAAAAAAATATGGCATTTGAGTAATGTGGCAATACGTAGCAATAATGGCATGAAAGAAGATATAAAATATGCCAGTCAAATGGACATGCTATACCCTTTTACTCCCAAAGACCTTCACCAGGACGAAACAATAAAAGAGGCACTAACTACACCAGAGCTGAACGACTTCATTAGCAAAGAGACCCTACGAGGGCACGAAAACCTGAATGCCTATTATGTGGAAAGAGAAAGAAGAACTGCACAGCCATTTGCCGGTTTCATACTTACCATGATAGGAGCTTGTATAGCATGCCGGAAAGTGAGGGGTGGCAGCGGTCTCCACCTTGCCTTAGGTATATTGCTTAGTGCATTGTATATCATGTGCTTACAGCTTTTTACAACATTTTCTACAAAATCTACTCTAAATCCACTTCTTGCAGTATGGATACCGAATATCATATTTGGCACAGTTGCATTTGTGCTATACCGAAGGCAAGTAAAGTAAGTTTCCTGAAAAAATGAAAGGGCATAATGCCCTTTCATTCCAATATAAAATACCTTATTATTTTAAAGTGCAGCTTACATTAGCGCCGCCAGTTTGCATCTCTAAAGTCTTAAGAGAATCACAAGCTGTTTGTGCCAGGCTCTTTTTTGTTGGCGGGTAAGTGGCTGTATCAGACTGGGACTATGAATTACTGGTATAGGTACAGATACATGTGTAAGTACCAGTTGGGGCACTGCTTTTACTGCATGATGAAGTAAAAATCATAGAGCAAAATATTGCAACAACTAATAGAGGTAGTGTTTTTTTTCATAAACTTGTTTTTGAAAAACAAATACAGATAAACAAATGATCTGCAATTTTTTAAAGCCCTGTGGTATGCTATTTCGTATATAAATGCTATGAAGCAATATATCCTTTGTTCGATACTTATATCAATACCATTTTTTACAATAGCCCAAGCTATCGACAATACGCTTTCGTTTAAAAACATTAATACAGACCGGTATTTCAGAATAAATTATGAAAATGACTTCTTTTCTGCTACAGACATCTATTATACGCAAGGCATACATATAGAAGTCGTATCACCTGGGCTAAAACAATTCCCATTAAGCAAGCTATTGGTATGCCCAAATTACACTAATATAAAATATGGAATAGGTGCTGAACATGACGGATATACCCCAACAACCATAAGAAGTGATGAAATACAATATGGAGACCGGCCATTTGCAGCTTGTCTTTTCCTGAAGACTTTTCTTGAAGCCACAGATGAAAGCAAAAGGCAAAAAATTTCGGCAACACTAAGCACAGGCCTGATAGGACCAGGCGCCGGTGGTAAAGAAATGCAGACTACTATACACCGATGGCTGAATGGGGTACACCCTCATGGCTGGCAATATCAAATAAGCAATGATGCCATATTGAATTACCAACTTGATTACGAAAAGCAACTAGTAAGTTATGGTCATGTCTTATCAATTAACGCAGATGCTATGGGCAGGGCTGGGACACTAAGCGATAAAGCAGCTGGAGGTTTTACACTAATGGCAGGATATCTTGATGATCCTTTTAGGGTGATAGCTAGTACAAAAAAGAATTTTAGAATTTATGCCTATGAACATCCTGAAATAGATATTATAGGCTATGATGCAACATTAGAGGGAGGTGTTTTTGACCATAATAGCCCTTATACTATAACTACTAATAATATAAGCCGCATAGTGTTGCAAAATAGGTTTGGATTTGTAGTCCAATACCAGAGAGTGTGGCTGGAGTATTTCCAGTCATATTTGAGCAGGGAATTTAAGACAGGTAATTACCATGTATGGGGCGGTATACAAGTAGTCTTTGCTTTTTAAAAACATGCTATACGTATATTGCCTTGCGTTTTTCATATTATCATGATATAAAAAAATTTACGCTATAAATTATAGTAATACAGTGTATTGCAAATATTTTTAAAGGAATGGAAGAAAGACGCTAATAAAAATTGATAAAAACAATAGCTGTATATACAGCAAATTGATTTTCTCTAAATACTTTTGCGGGCAATTCAGCCAAAGACAACATACAATACACTATTAATGAGCATTGCCGATCTGACCTTAGCAATCAATATCACCAGGCATAGATATACACTCATATATACCAGCATAATACTCTGCTTTTTGACAAGCACTGCATACGCACGTACGCACAATGATTCTTTGAGCGGCGATCCTAAAGTGCTGAAGCTGGCAGACTGTATACACTACGCCCTGCAAAATCAGGCAGCACTGAAACAATCGCAGATAGATGAATCTGTGGCCAAGACCAATAACTGGATAGGTTTTTCAGGCTGGATGCCACAAGTGAACGGAAGTGCGATATACAACCATTATTACCAATTACCAACTGCATTTTCCGGGAACCAGCAGATTGTATCAGGGGCGCCATACGTTGCGATACCGTCCGTTACAGCTACACAGACTATTTTCAGCAATGACGTATTTCTTGCAGCATCTGCAGCACACCTGAATACAAAATATGCTAGCCAAAATACAGAAGCCGTAAAAATTGGCCTGATATCTAATGTAACGAAAGCTTTTTATGACCTGTTGTTGACACTGGAACAAATAAATGTACTAAAGGAAGATACCGCACGGTTGAGTAAAAACAAGCAAGACACATATTACCAATACATGAGTGGCATAGTGGACAAAGTGGACTATAAACAAGCTACAATAGCCCTGAACAACACAACAGCACAGTTAAAAAGCGCCAATGAAATTATAGCAGCAAAATATGCAACACTGAACCAACTAATAGGCTTGGTTAACGAGCAGAAATACACCGTAGCATTTGATACAGCACAAATGATGCAGGAAGTATACTTTGATACAAGCGAATTGCTCGATTATAATAAACGTATAGAGTACAGGCAGCTACAGGTGAGCAAAAGGTTTCAGAAGGAGACAACATTGTATTATCAATTAGGTTTCCTGCCCTCAATATCTGCCTTCTACAATTATAATTATGAATATGAGAGCACCCAATATTCTACGCTTTTCAATAATGCTTATCCATATTCTCTATTTGGACTAACCCTTAATATCCCTATCTTCCAGGGATTCAGGAGGATAGAGAACATACATAAATCGAAACTGCAGGAACAAAGAGTGGACTGGGATGAGGTGAACCTGAAACTGAGTATTATATCAGACTATAAACGTGCAATCTCAGAATACAAAAGCAATGCTATTAACCTGGTCGCTCAAGGTGAGAATGTTCAGCTTGCAAAAGAAGTATATAATATTGTGCAATTGCAATACAAGGAAGGAATAAAAACATACCTGAACGTAATAACAGCAGAATCGGACTTGAGAACATCAGAGATCAATTATCTGAATGCCTTGTTCCAATTGCTGTCGAGCAAGATAGATTTGCAAAGAGCTATGGGAGACATAAACCCTAACCAGTAATACGGTAGAATGTCAGTGCTATGCTTTGAAAAAAATATTGACAAACAAAAAGACTGTAAAGGCAATTGAAAATGAGTTATAAAATATCAACAAGACTGCAATATGGAAGTGTAACACTATTGCTATACACCTGTGTCTTTTTATCTTCATGCAGCAGTAGCAATAAGCCTGTGAACCCAACAAATATGCCAGTGCCTGTGAATCTCTATACACTTCATATGCAGGCAGCCAATTATTATGACGAATACCCGGGCAATGTAGTAGCACTAAGCCAGGTAGATCTGCGTGCCGAAGTAGAAGGCTATATAACTGGTATCTACTTTACAGAAGGTGAACATATACGAAAAGGACAGAAACTTTATGAAATAGACAAAAGAAAATACCAGGCTAGCTATGACCAGGCATCTGCCAACGTAAAAGTAGCGGAGGCTAACCTGGACCAGATGCAAAAAGATGCAGACAGGTATATATACCTGAACCAGCATGATGCCGTAGCAAAACAGACGCTTGACCACGCAATGACATCGCTGGCCAATGCAAAAAACCAATTAGCAGCTGCAAAGCAAGATATGGTGAGAGCCCAGACAGATCTGAAGTTTTCTAGTATCACTGCCCCCTTTGATGGAACGATAGGTTTATCACAAGTGAAATTGGGGACACTTGCAAGCCCGGGACAAACGATATTAAATACAGTATCGACAGACGACCCTATGGCAGTAGACTTTGTAGTAAATGAAAAGCAAGTAGGCCGTTTTATAAAATTACAACAATTTGGAAGTAAGCCAGGCGATTCATTATTTACAATTATCACGCCGGATAACAATGTATATCAATACCCTGGCAAGATATCAGTGATAGACCGAGGGATAGACCCGCAGACAGGCACCATAAAAATAAGGCTTGTTTTCCCTAATCAACAAAGTGGCCTAAGGGCTGGCATGAGTTGTATAGTACGTGTGCATAACCAGGATACAAAGGACCAGATGATCATACCGTCTAAAGCAATTGTAGAGCAAATGGGCGAATATTTTGTATTTGTAGCTAAGGATACCGTACTGCCAGAACCAAAGGACAAAAAAGAAGAGCAAAAAGGGCCTGCTCCGCACCTGAAAGCATCACAAAAGAAAGTGAACTTAGGGCAAACCATAGGCGCTAACGTCATAGTAAAAACAGGATTGGATGAAGGAGATCGCGTGATAGTAGATGGTGTGCAAAAATTGCGTGATGGCTCGGTGATAATGGTGGCTGAGAAACCAGCAGGTGGAGCAGGCGCTCATTAAACAACTTATTTTTTTGAATACAGGAAGCAAGCCATGATCGCAGATACTTTTATAAGACGGCCTGTAACAGCCATTGTTATTTCCATAGTGCTGATACTGGTTGGTACAATATGCATACTGAATCTTTCGGTAGGTCAGTACCCTGAAATAACACCGCCTGTAGTGCAAATAAGCGGGCAGTTCACTGGCGCCGATGCGCAGACAGTGGAACAAACTGTAGCTACCCCGGTGGAAACACAAGTGAACGGGACACCCGGTATGGAATATATTCAGAGTAACAGCACCAGTAATGGCGCTATGACAATGAATGTAACTTTTCATGTGGGCACAGATATCAATAATGCTACACTGGATGTGCAGAACCGTGTAAGCATCGCTACCCCACAGTTACCCGATGTTGTAAAACGCTTAGGGCTGACCGTACGCAAACGCAACCCCAGCATCTTGATGCTTGTGGCTATTTATTCACCAGGCGGTTCGCACAATGTTACCTTCCTGGATAATTACACCAATATTTTTGTAAGGGATAAACTACTCCGTGTGGAAGGCGTTGGTGATATCTTCCTACGGGCAGATGATTTCAGTATGCGTGTATGGCTGCACCCGGATAAGCTGGCACAATATGGCCTGACTGCCAGTGATGTAGTTGCAGCGCTGAATGAACAGAATGTACAGGTAGCTGCTGGATCTGTCGGTACCCCGCCCCAGCAAAGCTCTCAGACATTTGAGTATAGCATATTGGTGAATGGGCGCCTGAACAAAGTATCTGATTTTGAAAAGATAATAGTAAAGACATTGCCTAATAACGGGTCTCTCGTATACCTGAAAGATGTGGCAAGGATAGAGTTGGGAAAATTTGCCTATGCAAGTAACTCATTTGTAGATGGGAAAAGAGCTTCTTACCTGCTGGTATACCAGGCACCTGGCAGTAACGCCTTAAAAACAGCAGAGGGTGTATATGCTGCACTCGATGAAATGAAAAAATCATTCCCAACCGATCTGAATTACAGTGTGCCATTCGAGTCTGTGACGGTAGTAAAAGTATCGATGGATGAAGTGGTGGTAACACTGCTGGAAGCGCTTGGCCTGGTTGCCATCGTTGTATTCCTTTTCCTGCAAAACTGGCGTGCTACCCTTATACCTATACTGGCTATACCTGTTTCCATCATTGGTACATTCATCTTTTTTATACCGCTTGGGTTTACTATCAACACCTTGACCATGTTTGGTTTTGTTTTGGCAATAGGCATAGTGGTGGATGATGCTATAGTAGTGGTAGAGGCTGTGCAACATTATATAGATGAAAAAGGTATGAGCGCCAAAGAAGCAACACACCAGGCCATGAAAGACATATCTGGTCCCGTGGTAGCCATAGCTCTCATCCTGGCATCAGTATTTGTTCCCGTAGGTTTTATACCTGGCATCGTAGGGCGCCTATACCAGCAATTTGCTATCACTATAGCCATTTCGGTGGTATTATCAGCATTTGTAGCCTTATCTCTTACACCTGCATTATGCTCGCTGCTGCTGAAACCCATGCATATAGATGATAAAGCAAAAGGATTGAACAAATTCTTTTTCAAATTCAATACTTGGTTCCATAAAGTAACAGAAGGCTATTCAAATGGGGTAAAACGCGGCATAGCGGGGTCTAAGTATGTAATAGTATTACTATTGTGTATAGGTGTAGGTACTTTATTGCTTTTCAAGCAAAAGGCAACGGGCTTTATTCCCACAGAAGACGACGGTCGTATCTATATTACTTTCGAATTGCCTGAGGCTTCGTCAACTACACGGTCTCTTGAAGTGCTGAATAAAATAATGAAAGTGGTGGGTGAAACGCCAGGTGTAGGGCATTTTGCAGCCTTGGGGGGATTGAACGTTGTGAATTTCTCAACGAAATCGAACAGTGGTACAATATTCTGCCAGTTAAAACCATGGGATGAGCGTAAAAATAAAAGTGAACAGGTGCCAGGCATAATAGGCGAACTACAGAAAAGAATAGCGATGGCAGGTATTAAACAGGCTAATGTGGTAGTTATTCCACCACCTCCTATACCCGGTTTGGGACAAACAGCTGGATATGCATTCCAGATTGAGCAGAAACAAACCAGCGATGACCCTGTAACATTTGAAAAAGTGGTGCGTAATTTTGTGGCAGAGGCCAATAAGACACCAGGAATAGGCGCTGCATTCAGTTTTTATTCTGCACACACACCAAGCTATAACCTTACAGTGGACAGAGAAAAATGTAAAAAACTTGGAGTATCGCTATCGGATGTTTTTAGTACCATTCAAACCTATATGGGTAGTTTTTACATTAATGATATTACATTGTACAACCGCAATTTCCACGTTATGGCGCAAGCCGATACTTCTTTCCGCGAAATGATATCGGATATGGGTAAGTATTATGTGCGCAATGCAGCAGGGCAGATGCTGCCACTAAGCACATTGATCACCTACAAACCTGTAGAAACTGCTCCATTGATATCACATTTCAATATTTTCAGGTCTGCTGAAATAGATGGAACTCCTGCTCCGGGATATAGTAGCGGACAGGCACTCGAGGCATTAAAGGCACTTGCTGACAGAGTATTGCCGCAAGGATATGGTTATGAATTTTCAGGTCTGAGCTATGAAGAAATACAGGCAGGCTCCAAAACAGGCTATATTTTCCTGCTCTCAATAGTATTCGTATTCCTCTTCCTTGCCGCATTGTATGAAAGCTGGTCAGTGCCATTCTCAGTATTGTTGGCAGTACCTGTTGGCGCTTTTGGAGCTATACTCACCCTGACACTTGTGCCCAGCCTGAGTAACAATGTATATGCTCAAATTGGCTTGATAACACTGATAGGTCTTGCAGCTAAAAATGCCATCCTGATAGTGGAATTTGCCAAAGAGCGTGTGGATAGTGGCGAGGAGCTAATAAAATCTACTCTTGAAGCTGTACAATTGCGTTTGCGCCCTATTATTATGACGTCGCTGGCGTTTATTTTCGGCGTAATGCCATTAGTACTTGCAGAGGGTGCAGGCGCAGTAGCACGCCGTACAATAGGATTCACTGTATTCGGAGGTATGCTTGCTGCAACGTCACTAGCTATATTTATTGTGCCTGTGTTATTTGTGGTTATCACACGCCTTTCTTATGGCAAGAAACAGTTGGCTTACCTGCAAGAACACCACGATGAGCTAACATCGCCAAGACAAGCAGAGGATGAACACAAATAATTGAACCAGGAAAGACTAAGTCAGTTTATTCTTTAGAAATGCCTGAGCTATACCCCATGCTTCAGTAGACGCTTCTGCGTTGTAAGAAGCACGCTCGTCATTATTAAAAGCATGCTCTGCGTATGATATGAGCACATTGATATAATCCTTTCCTGCATTTTTCAAAGCATCTGTTATTGCTTGTACATGTTCTGGTAAAATATGGGTATCCTTACCACCCCAGAAAAACAAATGGGGGCCTGCAATATTCTCAGCTCTATCTACCAAAATATGCGTAGAACCACCATAATACGAAACACTTGCCTGCAATGGCAATAAGCTATTAGCAATAAAAGAAACCCTCCCACCAAGACAGTAACCTATGCAGCCTACTTTATCTTTTCTTACTTCATTTTGAGATATGACCCAATCGTAAGTAGCCTGGACATCTGCTTCTAGAGCTTCGGTTGTAATTGCTGTAAAATGAGGCTGTACTATACCAAAATCGCCGTAAGGAGCTGTGAAACCTGCTTCAGCAGTGCGGTGAAACAATTCTGGTGCAACAGCGATGTAACCCTCTTCCGCCATTTTATCGGCTATCTTCCTCATATGCCCATTAATACCCCATGCCTCCTGGAAAACCATTACTGCAGGAAAGGGCCCTTCTCCCACAGGCACGGAAACATAGGCATTCATCGCATTCGCGTCTTTTACATCGAGTGTGATTGTCTTATTCATGGCTTTTTGATATTGAATGAACTAGATAAGATATAATATTAGCACATTATTGTGATAGCAGTAGAACCTTAATTATTAAATAATATAAGCTCTTTTTTGAGAATGTACTAACTTCCACAATATTTCATTCACATGCCTAACCTAATTTCAGGTATACAGCTTGACGAGCTTTACAAGAAACTTGAATCTGGCGAAAAAGGCTTAAGTCCTGACACAGCAGCTGCACATCTGCTGGCACACAGTAAAAATGCAAGGCAAAGGTCAACATTTGAGAAGAACCTGCGTCTATTCATAAGTCAATTCACAAGCCCTCTTGTCCTGCTGCTGGTTGTAGCCGTTATTTTATCTGCATTCCTGGGTCAAACTGCCGATACATTAATCATTCTTTTCATTTTGTTGGCTACAGGTATTCTTGGTTTCTGGCAGGAATGGAATGCCGGAAAGGCTGTAGAGCAGTTGCAAAAAATAATTCAACTGAAATGCGATGTAATAAGAGATGGAAAAGAGCAGGAAATAAGTGCTGGCGAAATAGCAAGAGGCGATATGCTGGTGCTGCATGCTGGCGATATAATACCAGCTGACTGCAGGCTTGTGGAAACGAATGAACTGCATGTTAATGAGAGTAGTATAACTGGAGAATCGTTCCCAGTAGAAAAGATACCTGGAGCTGTGCCAGATGAAAAACCACTACCAGACAAAATAAACTGTGTATGGCAGGGGACAAGCGTGGTAAGTGGCACAGCTAAGGCACTTGTTGTGAATACAGGTGGCGACACAATATTCGGCCAAATGTCTCACAGCCTAAGCCGAAGTGAAGAATCTGCATTTGAAAAAGGTATAAAACACTTTGGCTATTTTCTAATGCAGATAACCATTGTATTGTCTTTGCTGAATCTGTGCGCAAACCTTTATTTTAAAAAGCCTCTTTTCGATTCAGTGCTTTTTGCCCTGGCCATAGCAGTAGGTATGGCCCCTGAATTATTACCTGCTATCATGTCCTTTGCTATGTCTGTAGGTGCCAAAAGGATGCTGAAGAAAAAAGTGATCGTAAAGAAACTATCGTCCATCTTCAATTTTGGTGAGGTAAATGTGCTATGCACGGATAAAACAGGCACTCTTACTGAAGGCATAATCAAAATAAAAGACATAGTAGATCCAGACGGAAAACCAAATGAGCGAGTAAGACAATTTGCATTTTTGAATGCTTATTTCCAGAATGGTTTTAAGAACCCAATAGATGAGGCGCTGAAACAAATAGGTGAAAAAACAGACGGTTACACAAAATTTGATGAGATACCCTATGATTTTAACCGTAAAAGATTGAGCATTGCAGTTTCTTACGGCGATAAAAAGTTCCTAGTCTCCAAAGGGGCTGTTCCGAATATCCTGGAAATTTGCAGCAACGTATTTACTGAAAATAATACTACGGCACTCATTAATAAACAACAATTAGTAGATCATCAATATTCTGAATATTGCAGTAATGGCATAAGGGCTATTGGGATTGCGTACAAGGAAGTAAGTGGCACGCATGTTTCTAAAGATGATGAAAAGGAAATGACATTTTTAGGGTTTGCGCTGCTGGAAGACCCCCTGAAAGAAGGCATTGTTGATACTCTGAATCATTTACGCTCTCTTAATGTATCTGTAAAGATCATTACAGGCGATAACAAATATGTAGCTGCATATGTTGCAAAAAAAATAGGCATAGCCGAGCCTAAAATATTGACAGGTGGCGAAATCAACAGTATTCTACCTGAAGCGCTGAAAGTGAGGGCGGCACAAACTGATGTGTTTGCTGAAGTAGAGCCACAACAGAAAGAAAGTATTATTAAAGCTTTGCAGAAATCAAAAATGGTAGTTGCCTATATGGGCGATGGCATCAACGATGTAGCAGCAATACATGCTGCAGACACTGGTATTTCTGTGGATGATGCCGTAGACGTGGCTAAAGAAGCAGCAGATTTTGTACTGCTGGAGAAAGACCTTTCGGTGCTTGCAGATGGCATCTATGAAGGTCGCAAAACTTTTTCAAATTCACTAAAATATATCTTCATCAATACCGGCTCTACATTTGGTAATATGTTCAGCATGGCCGGGGCATCTATCATTTTACCTTTTTTGCCAATGCTGCCTAAACAAATACTGCTTACTAACTTCCTTACAGATATCCCTTTTATGACAGTGGCGTCTGATAATGTGGATGAAGAAAGGCTTGTAGCGCCCGGTAGGTGGAATATGTCCTTCATACGTAACTTCATGATCGTTTTTGGCATACATAGCTCATTATTCGACTTTGCTACATTTTATTTCCAGTTGTATGTTATGCATCTTGACGCATCTACCTTTCAAACAGGCTGGTTCATAGAATCATGCCTTACCCAGCTACTGATATTGTTTGTAATACGTACCCGAAAACCTTTCCTGAAAAGTAAACCCGGCAAATGGCTTAGCATTATCAGTCTTGTCTCATGCGCTATAGTAGTACTATTGCCTATACTACCATTTGCTAAAGCATTTGGCTTCAGCATAGCAGGCCTGTATCAAATAGGCGCTATTGCTGCTATCACCATTGCCTATGTGCTGACTGCGGATTTGCTAAAGATCATTTTTTTCAAGTATCAGAAGGAGTAAATATTTAGGCCAATCAAGTCATATATTTTTAATTCAACATGCAATCCAGTCTAAATGACCATTCAGTAGCTATTTGCACTCAACAAACTATCCTTCATGTACCAATCAAAAAAATCTTCTCTTACATTTGCAGCCATGCAAACAACACTTAGCGAACAGGAACTGGTGCGCCGTGAGAAGCTATCTGAGCTTCATGCACTTGGCATTAACCCCTACCCTGCCCCATTATATGATATTACGCATACGGCACACAATATAAAAGAAAATTATACCGACGAAAAACAGGAACAATTCAAAACAGTTTCTATAGCAGGCCGCATTATGAGTGTGCGTGATATGGGCAAGGCTAATTTTGCTGTATTGCAAGACAGTACGGGGCGTATCCAGGTATACATACGCCGTGACGATATTTGCCCTGGAGAAGATAAGACCTTATATAATACTGTTTGGAAAAAACTGCTGGATATTGGAGACATAATAGGTGTTAAAGGCTTTGTTTTTACTACAAAAACAGGTGAGACATCAATACACGTTGAGAGTTTTACACTACTGGCGAAATCGCTGCACCCTCTGCCTATAGTGAAGGAAAAAGATGGGGAAGTATTTGATGCAGTCACAGACCTGGAATTCAAATACAGGCAACGCTATGCAGACCTGATAGTGAATCCTGCTGTTCGCGAAACATTTCACCGCATCACAAAAATGAAAAATGCTATACGCAGTTTTCTGAATGATCGCGGGGCACTGGAAGTAGATACACCGGTATTGCAAGGTATACCCGGTGGCGCTATAGCAAGGCCTTTTATCACTCATCACAATGCATTAGACATACCCTTGTATCTGCGTATAGCTAACGAACTATACCTGAAGCGCCTGATAGTAGGCGGTTTCGACTGGGTATACGAGTTCAGCAGAAATTTTCGTAATGAGGGCATGGACAGGACCCACAATCCGGAGTTTACAATATTAGAATTCTATGTAGCCTATAAGGACTACTTGTGGATGATGGAGGTTACAGAACAAATGCTTGAACAGACTGCAATAGCTACTAATGGAACATCGAAAACAGCAATAGGTGAAAGAGAGATAGACTTTAAAGCACCATATAGGCGCATCAGTATATTTGACGCGATAAAAGAGCATACTGGCATCGACATCAGCAATATGGAAGAAGATGAACTGAGGAATGTATGCCAAAAGCTAAGAATAGATGTAGATGCCTCTATGGGAAAAGGCAAACTCATAGATGAAATATTTGGTGGTAAATGTGAAGCACATTATATACAGCCTACTTTTATTACAGATTATCCTGTAGAAATGAGCCCACTTACTAAAAAGCACCGTAGTAAACAAGGGCTTGTGGAACGTTTTGAATTGATCATTAACGGAAAAGAAATAGCAAATGCTTACAGTGAGTTAAATGACCCAATAGACCAGCGTGGGCGGTTTGAGGAACAAGTGAAACTGATGGAGCGTGGCGACGAAGAAGCTATGTATATAGACTATGATTTCCTGAGAGCGCTGGAATATGGCATGCCCCCAACTGCAGGTATAGGAATAGGTATTGAGCGCCTGGCAATGCTGCTTACAGGCCAGGTTTCCATACAAGATGTGATCCTGTTCCCTCAAATGAGACCAGAAATGAATTTGTAATAACAAGAGGAGAAATGATATGAGAAATCTTTTGCTGTTCTTTTTCTGCAGCTTATCTATAACGCTGCAAGCACAGACCTATAAAGACAGTATAGCTGTATTCAGGAAAAAATATAAAGAAGATTTTCTGACAGATGCACGCAGCCCGTTGAAAGCAGAAGACACATCCTTTCTAAGGTTTTACCCTGCCGATCATAATTATTGTTTCCTGGTTGACTTTAAAGAAACACCTGATACTAAGCCTTTCGATATGCCCACACATAGCGGTAAAATAAAACACTTCAGGCAATATGGCATTTTTACATTTAAACTACACGGCAAAAAATGCACCTTGCACTTGTACCAACCACTGGACCTGATTGCCAAGGACTCGAACAAGTATAAAAATGACCTTTTTATACCGTTTACGGATGAAACAAATTATAAGGAGACTTTTGGGGGTGGCCGCTATATAGACATGGTGATACAGGATATAAAAGACAATAAAGCAACACTCGATTTTAACAAATGCTATAACCCCTATTGTGCATTTAAGGGTGGCTATTCATGCCCCATACCACCAAAAGAAAACTCGCTTAGCATTGCTGTAAAAGCCGGGGAAAAGTTATTTGGAAAAAAACCTAAAGAGGACTGACCTTTGTGAACTAAGACAAAATGTGAAAAGACCGAAATGCTATTATATCCTGCCAATGCTATAGAGGCTTTAGAGTTTAATAAGATCTGTGCATTATTGAAACAAAAATGCAGGTCTGACCTATCGCGCAGGCATGTGGATGAACTGCGTTTTCATACCCATGTAGACTATGTGAGACCTGAGTTGGAACAGGCTAATGAATTTAAAACAATACTGCAAAGCAGCGACTTCTTTCCAAACGATTTCACAGATAATATACAAAGGGAACTGGCACTACTGGGCATAGCTGGGTCAGTATTGAATGGAGAACAGCTTCTTTCATTACAGCATCTTGCTTTTAACACAAGGGATATTCTTTTGTGGTTCAAAAAAAATAATGAATTCTTCCCTGCTCTCAGAGCCATCTGCAGCAACACAGAGTATGAAAAGAAAATAGCAGAACTTATTTCTGCTGTAATAGATGATAATGGTATGGTACGCGATACAGCCTCGCGCGAGTTGGCACAAATAAGAGCTGAAATAAACAGTAAACGACACGAACTAAGGCGCGCATTTGAAGGTATTATTAGGAAGCTGGGCAAACAGGGTTACCTGGCTGATATATCGGAAGGATTCCTGAATGGTAGAAGGGTTGCCGCCGTGCAAGCAGAATATAAGCGTATAGTAAAAGGAATTTTGCATGGAGAAAGTGATACGCAACGTACCGTTTTCATAGAGCCGGAAGAAACTATAGAGCTGAATAATGAGATATTCTCGCAGGAAAGGGCTGAGGCAAGAGAAGTACACAAGATATTATTGCAGGCTACTGCATCCCTATCTCAACATCATCAATTGCTGAATGCTTATTATCAGCTGTCAGGCATTTATGATCTTATACGTGCCAAAGCGCTGCTTGCAATAGATATAAATGGCGTGATGCCAATATTAAGCCCTCACCCCGGTTTTGAGTTGATAAAAGCATACCACCCCTTGCTATACCTGCATAATAAGCAAGCAGGAAAAGCAACTATACCTCTGAACCTGAAGCTGGACAGGCAACAGCGTATACTCATCATCAGTGGGCCTAATGCAGGGGGCAAAACAGTATCTATGAAAACAGTAGGCCTGCTGCAAGCAATGCTGCAAGCCGGATTGCTTGTGCCCGTTGATGAGCGGTCTGAAATGGGGATCTTTAAGCAAATCATGATCCATATAGGCGATACCCAGTCTATAGAACATGAACTGAGCACCTACAGTGCACACCTGCAGGCAATGAAATATTTTGCAGATTTTGCCAATGGCAAGACCCTGTTCTTTATTGATGAATTAGGCTCAGGCTCTGACCCTAACCTGGGAGGGGCATTTGCAGAAGCTATAGTAGAAGAGCTTGCAAAGAAACATGCTATAGGTATTATAACTACCCATTACCTGAACCTGAAAGTGATGGCAGGTAAAATACCTGGCATAATAAATGGAGCAATGGCATTTGACGAGGCAAAACTGGAGCCACTATACCAGTTGACTATCGGGAAACCGGGCAGCTCTTATACATTCGCAATTGCGCAACGCAGTGGCTTGGCACCGCATATCATAGCCCGCGCAAAACAGTTGACACAACGGGAACATTTCAGCCTGGATAAGATGCTTCATCAAACTGAAAAGCAATCTGTAGTGCTCACGGAAAAAGAAAAAGAACTAAGTCATTTACTGAAGGAAAATGAGCGACTGAAGAAAAACCTCGAGGAGCTGACCGATAAAGAAAAACTAAAGCAGCATTTTGAAACACTGCGCCTGCAGAATAAAATAAAAAAAGAAGAGCTGGATTACCTGCGGGATATGGAACGCAAATTCAAGCAGATCATACAAGATTGGAAAAGATCGGAGAACAAGCAAGAGGTAATAGCTTCTGCAGAGCAAGTACTCTTTAAAAAGAAAAACATAAACATAAATGCCTCATTGGCTAAAAAGGCTGATAAGAACTACGAGATAGTAGCGTCACCGCCGCAAATTGGTAACCTGGTAAGGAATAAAAGCAATCATCAGGTAGGCACACTGATGGAACTGCGTGATAAAAGAGCGATAGTAAAAGTAGGCAAGCTACCCTTTAATGTATCTGTGGAAGAATTGGTGACGGTGAGAAAAAGAGAGAAGGCACCAAATGCAAAATGATTTTAAAAAAACACGATCCATATAAGATAAATTCCAAAAATTGCTGAGAAGCTAATAACATAGCTTAACGAAATAAGCACCGCGTACAAACTTGCATTTGCCCACCTGATATGGTATACATTCTTTAGAGCTGTTATAAGATAAAAGAACCCGCTAATAAACAATAGGGTTTCTATAACACTGGTCACAGTGTCAAATATTTCTCCGTCCAGATATTCGAGTGGGTCTAACATGCTGGCAAAAAGTAAAAGAAAAACAAAAGATTGTACATGCAACGAGAAAATGCTGTGATCAACAAAATTGATCTCATGCCGTCGTTTAAAGAATAACAAAAACAAGACCAAAGCCATAAGTGGTATCATAAAGAAAAATACCTTGGGCAAATAATGTAAAAATTCTTCCCCTTTTTTACCTCTTTCTCTCTTTCTTTCTTCTGCAGTTACAGACTTTTTCTTATCTACTCCGAACCATGATTTGATCGTTTTAATATGCAAAGACTTATTCACCCTTACAGCTGCAGTATCCATTCTGGCAAAACTCAGGCTGTCATCTTTCGTAGGTTTATAATTGATGTCTTCTGCTAAGGACTTTGACAATAAAGCAGAAAATGATAGAAAGAAGGCAAAGCTGATAAAAATGTACAAAGAAATGGGAGCTATATACCTTGCCCTTTGCTTGTTCCAATATGCGAGAGTAAGCTTGCCCGGATGAAAGCATAACGCTCCTAATGATTTCCAGAATTTAGATTCAAAATGCAAATAATGTCCGAGAAAATGACCAATCAATCCCCAGAAAGTTTCTTTGTGTAAATGAGTTGACTGCCCGCAATGTGAGCAATAATTATCTGTAGCTTTATTACCACAGTTAGGGCAAACAATATACTCTTCTTTATTTTCTGACATAAAAAAACACCCTTCTCTATTACATAAAATATATAAGGATAGCGCAATAGCTGATAATAATACCATAAAAAATTATCACGTAGCCTAGCAAAACCGTCGCAGAGTATAAAACGGATCTGACCCAATTAATTTTGTACGCCTGTCGCAAAGCAAGTATTAAATACACAGCAGTAATTACAAAAACAATTTTTTTAAACAATAACAAATAAAATGTTGCTTTAATAGCTAGCAAGGTAGCAAGGGTGGAAACAGAAAAGAAAAATGTGTGGATATGCAAGGAAAAAATAGTGTGGTTTATAAAACCAAGCTCTTTTCTTCGAGAGAATAACATGTAAATCAACAAGGCCATTGTGGGTATCATAAGGAAAATGATCTTATTAAAGTTATGCATCACTTTCCCTATAAGTACTGCCATTTCTTCCGGAGAATAAACCACCCTATAAAATTTCTCATGGTAAGAACCTGGCTTTAATGCAGTATGGCTATTCTGAGCAGATGGACTTATTATCTCTTTATTGGCTACCCTACTGGCAGCAATTACATTCACCACTTGCTTTTCATCAGGCGCCGTAAAATAAAAGGCTAAGAAGTACAGTGCAGTTATAAAAATGTATAATGATACAGGCGAGATATACCTGTTTCTTTTCTTATCCCAATATGCAAGAGTCAGTTTTCCGGGTTTAAACCATAAGGCTTTGAGTGTTTGCCAGAATTTAGAATCATAATGAAAATAATGCTCTACAAAGTGCAAGATCAGGCCCCATAAAGTATCCTCGTGCAGATGTGTTGGCTGGCCGCACTGAAAACAATAATTTCCTTTGGCTTCCGAACCGCAGTTTGGGCAGATAATGGTTTTTTTGTGATCAGGGTTAGAAGAGGACATGAAAATATTTTACAATGAATTTAAAATATAATAAGCATACCCAAGCACAATAACTACATATACTGCGCCATAACATATCCCTACGAATGTGCTGTAGAAAAATGCTCTTATTCCCGACACTTTATATACATTCTTCAAGGCAGCTATAAAATATACAGCAAACACGATATCAAGTATCACAGAAACAATGACTGCAAGCGCCGGGAAAGCTGTTAATAGAGTAGCGATAGCCGACATGGAAAAATAAAAAGCGTGAAAATGCAAGACAAAAATGATATGATCTACAAAAAATAGATCCAGCCGCCTGATAAAAAGCAATTTCAATAGAAGTGCCATAAAAGGTATAAGAAAAAAATACACCTTTGGCATGTTGTGTGTTACCGGTTCTGTAACTGAATTAAGCAATTCAGGATTACGTAAAAGTTTTGAGAAGTTCCTTGTGAAGTCATCGTCATCAGCATTTACTGTATCTTTTTTTACCTTGGTGTCGGTGTT
>Ga0207065_1069_pt1 | contig 25211 bp, 23 predicted proteins | sample Alteio_BWMinCont_27_FD_153492 | JGI IMG/M metagenome (GOLD analysis project Ga0207065, IMG submission 153492) | Enriched cells from forest soil in Barre Woods Harvard Forest LTER site, Petersham, Massachusetts, United States -... | ecosystem: Environmental > Terrestrial > Soil > Temperate forest >...
AGGTCCTTTCACACTTGAGTTACTGTTCACTAGCGCATGACTCATTTTCGCAACTCCGCCTGAGACCTGAATGGGTGCCGCTGCATAAGCAACTGGAATGAAAACGAATAAAGTAATAAATATAGTTTTCAGCATATACATCTCTCCCTGATAGCTAAAAATAACTTATTTAAAATTAACAACCTTAACCCAAGTCGGCCTCTGACTGATTTCCGTCCACCAACGATTAACCGCAGGTCGGTCTGTAATTAGTTGTCCCATTTTCGCAGGAAAGAGATACTCAACATAAGGCATCCAAGAAATATCCGCTAACGTAAATTGTTCACCAACAAGAAACTGTTTATCCGTCAACACTTCTTCAATAACATCTAGCGCGCGTTGCACACGTGTTTTTGCCTTCTCGACAATAGCGGCATCTGTCACTAGACCTTGCATGGGACCCCAAAAAAGTTGTTTTACAAGCTGGAGCGCAGGTTCACTGAAATAAGATGCTTCAACACTAATCCATTGCTCCATACGCCCAAACAGATGCGCATCTTTGGGTGTGAGCGCAACCCCGGGTAAACGCAAATCAAGATAACGAATAATGGCACGTGACTCATACATTTCATAACCATCATCATCGAGCACGGGCACAACACCGAAAGGCTGATGCTTCTTCATGTAGTCAGGAAGTTTTTGTTCGCCTTTGGCTAAATCTATTTTTTCAAATTTAAAAGGTGCATTTTTTTCATTGAGAGTCATCATGACTTTACGCGTACAAGTACTTCCAGGATATCCATATACTTTCATTGCCATCTCCTTTAATGTGTCGTTTCCATGTGCACTTTCCCATAAGTTTCACGAATAAAAAATGTCAAAATAATTGCGATACCAAATGCAATTGGCAGAACATACATCGCTGTTTGATAGGCTGCAGCAGAATAAACACGCGCACCGTCAACCATGCTTCCATCCCAATTTAAATCCAATACTTTCCCAATGACTGGCTGAAAAATATTACCCCCAAACATAATTAGCATATTGGTAAAAGCAATCGCCGTGGCTGCGACCTTGATGGGACTTGCTTCGCGACATAACGCAAAAACGATAATTTCAACGCTAGTAAAAAAGCCCAGCAAAAATAGCAGAAATCCGGTTGCTGTCAGGGACCAACCCGGCACATATAACAACAAACAGACTGAGATCAACGCCGCAAAAGTAGAAATACCCATGGTCAAACAACGTCGCCGCACATAATCTGAAAACCAACCCCAAAATGGCGCGCCGATGGCCCAACCTAAAAATACCATTGAATTTGCAGTTGCAGATTCTGCCTTACTAAATCCGCGTGCTTGCTCGAGATAAGGAATTCCCCATAATTCAGCATAGGCCGAAGCGGATAAATACAATAAACAACCAATCAAGCCGACCAGCCAGATTTGTGAATTTCTTAATATCCCCCACAAGCCTATGACTAAATCATGAAAATTGACTAAGTGTGCATGCGGAAGAAAATCGGCTTTATTTTCATCGCGGACAATGGTCCAAAGAGCAACTGCTAAAACTAATCCTGTCGCCGCGGAAATAAAAGTCGTTGCTTGCCAACCCATTCCGTCGACTAGCGCACGTAATAGAATGTCACCCACCATAGCGCCGGCAACGCCTAACGTTGTAATAATTCCGGAGATCAAAGCAAAACGATTTGGCGGCAACCAAATCGTTGCTAATTTTAAAGCGCCAACAAATGCAAATGCAGAACCGAAGCCAACGAGAAAACGCCCGCTTTGCGCGATCAACAAACCATATCCACTAGCAAATAAATAACTACCCAGCGCACACAGCAAACAGGCAAAAGTTAATAAGCGTCTTGGCCCATAGCGATCCATTAATAAGCCCACGATCAGCTGCATGGGTGTATAGGCAAGATAATAAAATGCGGAAAGGTTCCCCACTTGCGCACCGGTTAAATCATAGGTACGCATGAGCTCAGGCGTCATGACACTCGGTGATATTCGTAAAAAATACTCATAACAATAATACATTGCCCCTAACGCGCAAATGACCCAAGGCCACAGAAAATTTTGACTCTTATTCTTTTCTAAAGTATTTAACATGTATTCGCAATCTCCTACGTATTTCTCATCACCAGGATTTGTAAATCATGAAGTATGCCGAACATCCACATTATCAACTTGCGCCACACCAGAAGAAATCGCCGCTCTTGCCACTGCGCCTGCGACTTTTTCTTTTAAGCGTGGATCAATCAATTTAGGCAGAATATAGGTTGGACCGAATTTAAGATCTGCTTCTAAATGATAAACGTCAATCACTTCTTGCGGAGTTTCTTCGCGTGCTAAGTCTTTTATTGCATGTACCGCCGCTAATTGCATTTCTTCGTTAATACATTTAGCACGCACATCTAATGCACCGCGGAAAATGTAAGGAAAACAAAGAGCGTTATTGACCTGATTAGGAAAATCACTGCGCCCTGTCGCCATGATAAAGTCATCACGAACTGCATGTGCTAATTCAGGCATGATTTCAGGAACAGGATTAGAAAGAGCAAATACAATCGGTCTTGGTGCCATCGCGCGCAGCATTTCTTGGGTCATGATCCCTGGACCTGAAACGCCAATAAAGACATCCGCTCCTGTCAACGCTTCAGTTAATGTGCGCTTTGGGGTTTTGATCGCGAATTCTTGTTTATAGGAATTCAGATCATCGCGTTCACTATGAATGACACCCGAACGGTCGACCATATAAAGTTGCTCGCGATTCGCACCTAATTTAAGCAGGAGTTGCATCGTCGCAATACCAGCAGCACCGGCACCCGCGCAAACAATTTTAACTTGGCTCAAATTCTTATTCTGAAGTTCTAACGCATTCAATAAACCCGCCGCAGCAACGATCGCCGTACCATGCTGATCATCGTGAAAAACGGGTATATTTAATCTAGCTTGTAGAGCTTTTTCGATTAAAAAACATTCCGGGGCTTTAATATCTTCTAAATTAATCCCACCAAAAGTCGGTGCGATATAGGTTACGGTATCGATAAATGCATGGGGATCTTCGCAATCGACTTCAATATCAAATACATCAATATCAGCGAAACGTTTGAATAAGACTCCTTTACCTTCCATGACGGGCTTGCTCGCTAAGGCTCCCACATTGCCTAGACCCAATACGGCGGTGCCATTGGTAATGACGGCGACTAAGTTGCCAATACTGGTATATTGATAGGCGGTTCTAGGATCTCGCTCTATCTCTTTTACAGGAATGGCAACACCTGGGGTGTAGCAAAGAGATAAGTCATTTTGAGTAGTGGTAGGTTTGGTCGGGGTAACACTAATTTTACCCGGGATGGGGTAGCTATGGTATTTCAAAGCCGCTTTGTGTAGTTCGTCTGTCATAATAGGACCTTTATTTTTTTATACTTATCTGATTAGAGTTGAGCTCAAAAAAAAAGCGCCACATAATTGTAGCGCCTTTTTGTGATGACTGTTAACTGATGTGTTAACTTTATTCGGACTTGCCTTGTTGTTGCTCAGCCTGTTTGGCTTTGCCAGCGGTTTTGCGACCATATTTCTGTTGGAAACGGTCCACGCGACCTGCGGTATCAACGATTTTCTGTTTACCGGTGTAAAAAGGATGGCACATTGAGCACACTTCTAAGAGCAGGTCTCGACCTAAGGTTGAGCTTGTCTTAAAAGAGCTGCCGCAACTGCAAGTCACCTTAATCTCTTTGTATTCTGGATGTATACCCTGCTTCATAACAAACCTCTCTTTGAATCCTACGCAAAATAGGCACGCATAATAGCCGAGTGTGCGCGGGGAATCAAGTAATTGCTTATTTAAGTTCTGTATAATTTTAGCACATATTATAAAAAATGCCATGGGGCGTCATTACGAGCATAGCGAAGCAATCCAGGGTCGCTGTACTGGATTGCTTCGCTGCGCTCGCAATGGCAAAGGGTCAATCCTTATGAAACTCAGCCACCACCGGGGTATGATCCGAAGGCCGCTCCCAACCTCTGGGATCTTTATCTATATAACAATTAACACATTTTTCCGCCAAGCCCGTGCTCGCCAAGATATGATCGATCCGCACGCCTCGGTTGCGCTTAAACGCGTTCATACGATAATCCCACCAACTAAAGCTTTTTTCAGCCTGTTCATGTAAGCGGAAACAATCGTTAAATCCAAGTTTCAACATCGATTGAAATGCAGCGCGCTCTTTATCGCTAAACAAAACTTGCCCTGCCCAGCTTTGCGGATCATGTACATCCATTTCTTCTGGAGCAATATTGAAATCGCCAAGAATAATAAATTTAGAATATTTTGGTAATTCACGTTCAAGATAACGCTCTAAATGCAGTAACCAATTCAGCTTATATTCATATTTTGCAGAGACAAGACTTTCACCATTGGGAATATACACATTCAAAATGCGTATATCGCCATAGGTGATTCCTAACACACGCCGTTGCGGGTCTTCCAACTCGGGGATGGCTGTTACCACATCGACGCCTGGGTTGCGACTTAAAATGGCCACACCATTATAAGTTGGCTGGCCGCTGAATACACATTCGTAACCCGCTTGTTTTAATTCGGCAAATGGAAAATCCGGGTCAGTCAACTTGGTTTCTTGCAAAGCGAGGATATCGGGTTGTTTGTCAGCGAGCCATTGTAAAACATGCGGCAAACGCACGCGCAAGGAATTCACGTTCCAGGTAGCAATTTTAAGCATAATGTATTTATCTCATGATTTAAAAAACCCCCGTCAACTTGTCATGCCAGCGTGCTTTTAGCTGGCATCCAGCCCTGCTCAAGACTGGATGCCAGCTAAAAGCACGCCGGCATGACAAGCGCTTACTCTGGGAGAAACTATACTAAACCTTTCTTTATGGAGTGGGAATGCCTACTTGGCTTGCCAAATTAGCCATGACGCCAGTCGCCTTTCTAATGCCACTGCCCAACCCATTTAACCGCGTCCACATCGATCCAGAAATCAAAGCCCCTGGTGTCACTTGCATAATAGTCGGACCTAGCTTTTTACTGGATGGAGATGCAACAGGCGGCACAGGGCCTAGCTTCGGACTTTTCGGCGCAGAGTCCAATTTTTGTTTTTGTTGCGTTTCATTCAATGCCATGCGACAGAATAGATGAAAATAATATTCTTGCTCCGATACATTCAGTGTTCCACTCTGGGCAATAATCGCAATGACTTTTTTATACATATAAGCTGCACACCGATCCATGCAGCCCGATTTCATCTTGAGTTGCTCTACTGGCACATACCCAACCGTACGATAATACTTTTGCAACTCTTCATCATTGGTTAACAAGCCGATGAGGTTTTTAAAGTTTTGTTGATTTTCAAGCATGTTGGCAGGCTTTGTCTCAGCAATCCTGCGTGGTGAATCTGGATCTGACAACTTAATGTAGGGTAAACATGCACCCAATAATTCCTTAAAATAATCTTCGGTAAGTGACGCGCGTTTTTTTGCATCTTGTCTAATCGCAATCGCCTCAAGTGCAGCTAAAGAACATAAAAAATAGGGATAAAATCGTTTATAATCTTGCTCAAGCGCTTCTTGATCAATACTTTTTAATTCTCCGCCTAAGAACGTCGGTGGGTTTTGTTTGAGATGCTCATAAATAACATCACGTAACTTTTCGGCAATTGCTTTTGCCGCGGCTAAATCCACCACATTTTCCACTTGTTTTTCTTCGCGAATTTGTAACAGATCCAATAATTCTGGTTTGATTTCAAATAGACTCTTATACGTGGCACAGGTACCAAGAGTATTGACCAGCTTCTCTAACTGAGCATGATAATGAATGATTTTCGCTTTTGGCTCGAGGACCCCATAACGGTGAAAATAACGGGTAAAAGCGCCTAAAAACTCATAGATAGACAGCTTTTTCGCATTCTCAGCCGAGAGTTCTATCGTATCGATTCTTACACCACTCACTCCCCTCTCCTTTCTTATACGCAAAATAAAATCATTCTGGATCATACCTGAAGGTAAATTAAGGTTTTATTAAGAGAACCTCTTGAGAGACTATGGCGATTGAGACTTCGTTGGACCTTGATCTGAGGGATCAAGAGAAGAAGATACTGACGCTACTCCTTGGGCAGATGCAAAAGCACCACTTTTCATCACACTGCGGCCTATCAGTCCTAAAAAGAAATTTTGCACCTTTTCGCCACAGCGACTGGTTTCTAAAAAGACCTGGATCTCTGCCTGTTTATGTTTGAAATGCTCTTTAAGCCATGCCTCGCCCAGCTTATTTAAAATCATCGTCTGTGCCTCTTCTCTGCGGCCACATAACAATTTACCGAGCCCTTCACCCTTAATTCCTGCGATCCCTTGTAATTGGCTGGAAGAAATACGCTCCAATACTAGACCTTCTTGGCAGGCACCTTGTAAAGGCAAGAGATAACATCGGGAAAAAACATCTGGCTGAATATCTTTGATTAAGTCATTAAGCTGACCTCTGTCCGCCAGTTGACTTATTAAAGCCGGTCGGCTCGGATGACAAACAACAACTCTAGCAAAATCATCGTCATCTTTTACGAGCTTAGCAAAATCGACAGAGAGCGGCGGTCTCATCAACAATACCGTCATCAATATTTTATTTTTCGCAGCAGTTTGCCCATCCGGATCAGTAAATTGTGCTAGCAAAGTAGCATAAGCCTTGGCATCAACAATGATCTTATCCAATTGGTCTTTACAAAATGTCATGATAAATTTTATTTTTTCAGCAGCAGCACCCAACTCCCCTAAAATAGCTGTTACTACGCCGTTTATATTCTTTTCTTCGCGAGCAAGATCATTAAATCTTGCTAAACCAATGACCTCATTAAGGGCATCGACACTGGGTTTTTTCGGAAAAGGAAAAGCCTCTACAAACCATGGTAAAGAGTTAATAGTCTTTATCTTTGATAACACATACGGAATACCAAGCATCTCAAGAAAACAAGTTTTGTTAGCTTTACCGCGTAACCCATATGAAAACATCTGCGCCAAGCCACGTTCAGTATTAAAGATAGAACATAATTGCTCTTTTCCAAAAACCTTATTCAATGCTTGTAAAAACTGAAGCTGTTCATGAGACTGCTCATCTGAAATGAGAGTGCTCGAAAGCAGTGTGCATACAAAAGGACTGGTTGCAAACTTTCTTAACCCTGCACAATCATCGGCCATGAATGCATTATATAATTTTTTAGTATAGGCATGCTTAACAACCGGATCGACTTCAGGTCTCACGTAAGTGATATAATCATCATGCCTAATTTTGTCGGCAAATTCTTGACTTAGTTTTTCGAGCTCCTCAAAATGTGCTGCTATTCCCATATTTACTAGTGATGCACCCGATCGTTGTTTCAACTCTTTCGTTTCCATTTCAAGAGAGTGCAGAAGGTCCAGTATTCTATTTGCATTCTTCGGACGTTTTTCAAATAAATCTGGATTGTCGTCAAGGACCAGAGTGATATCCCCTGCAGTTATCTCATCACATGGAACTTCATCAAATTGATTCTTAAAATCCTGAGGAGCCTGAATTTTGTCTATACATTCCTTAAATGTGATTGGTGGTTCTCTATGAGTTGTTTGACGGCTGTATAAATCAACTCTTTCTTCTTCTGTCAATAGATTAATTACCTCAAATAACGCCACCATATTTCTGTTAGCAATTTCTCCTGCACTGAAATACTCCCCTGTTTTTTTCTCACCTCCGGCTAAAAGACCCTGGACACATTTTTTAACGAGATGGCCAATTGTCAATTCATCCATTATTTTTTTAACAGCTATAATTTGCCTATAATATTCCGCTGTCAGAGTTGATTGCTTTTGAAGAGAATGCATTTCACTTTGGTCTAGCAACTCGCCTGACTCCATTTTTTTATCTAGGCGACTCGTATGCTTAAATTCCCTGGTTCCTTTCGCAGTGCCAAGACACTCCTCAACAACAATTAAAAGCAATTTGCCGCCGATAGGACTACTGGGAACTAGATGTTGCAAAGGAATGTCATTGAGATCGTCACCCGTGACGGTATGAGTCGCGCCTAGATTAGGAATCAATAACTCATAAACACTCTTTCCTACGATGGGAGATAATCGCCTGGCCAGTGTTAAACAGAGTTGTGTGATTGGATGTTGGGGTAAGTCGAAATAAGTTAAACCTGTTTTTCCCTGAATTCTTTCCCAGCGTTTTGCTAAGAAATCACAAAAGGGTTTTAAATTTTCAGCATTAACTTCATCTTTCGATTCTTTACCTAAAGTTGATGTTATTAACGACTGCAACTCATCCCGAGTCATCGCTGATTCCAACTCGAGTATACTATGCGGCTCTTTTTCATCCTTAATTTGACTGAGTACTTTTTGTAAAGACTCACAAAATTCCCGCATTATTGGCCTTCCCTGAGATTCTACAACTCTAGGTTGCATAAAAAATCCCCCCAAATTGCCATACTTGTATTATAGCAAGTCATTGACCAAATAATTTCTATGATTTTTATCGTGAAATCAGTCAGTTAGGTTTAAAAGACGTGGTCTTATAAAACTTTTCGGCGTTTTCTTGGACTTTCGACTGGGCCTGAGGGAGTCTCCGTAGCCGGTGTCTTATGTCGTGAGAGTTCATCTGCCATAATCTTCCCATGACCGCGCAGAACAATTTCAAGATCAGTCAATTCCGAGCGCTGTTCTGCCGTTAAATTTTCATCAGCAAGCTCTTTCTTAATTTGAACTAGTTGCTTTACGGTTTGCCTAAATTCAGGCGACTTTTCAGCGAACAATTTATGTGGGCTTACTTGTTCAGATTTAATGGTTGCCATATTAATTACTCATTTTGTTGGATGATGACCATTATTGTATCCGCATTGTCCAAAATTTGCCAGCGGTCTTTATGCCAGCTTCTTAAGCTCCCGTTAAGGTTTATTAAGCTATTATTCTTATTAAACATTAATTATAAAGGGATTTTATGGCCTTGACCCGTTCTCAAAGAGCAAGTCTCAGAGCCGCAAAACTCAGCGACTGGTATCAAAAATCATTAGCCCCATTAAATAATAAAGGCGACGAAGCGGATAAGACCACCGGCAACATGCTTGTCGACGAGTTAAAACAAACCAGAACACTCTCACTTATTATTCGCACTTTTCAACGCCAACAAACTTATGCGGATTTTCTACTGGAAAATGAAGCGAAAAAAAGAGATGAAAGAGGCTTGCCTCCCCTGCGGCCTTACCGAATTCCCGCATTAAAAAGCATCGTAGAATTACACCGCCGCGTGACTTTAATTAATCTGATTCCTGACATCGAAGAAAAAATTGCTGATTACAGCGCAAAAACACAAGTGTTAAAAAGCCGAATTGAGGAATTTAAAGAATCTAGAATCAAGGTTAAAAACACACTCGCAAATAACAAAACTAAGCGCTCATTCATCAAGCTAGAAGAAAAAATCGCAGATATAAACCGCCTCTTTATGCTCGAAGAAAAAGAGATCCGGACGCAATTTGAAAAAACGCAGCAAGCTTTCAAATTTTCCTCGTCGCACTTAACTGATGAAGGATTACTAAAACAAGGCATTGCTGATTATAAAGCCTTTCTCACTAACGAAATCAGCAAACTAAGAAGCTATTTAGAAGAAAACAAAGAAGAAAAAGCCATTCTGTCGCGCTTTGCTCATGCATTTTCACCAGAATTAAAAGAATTTCCTGAATTAGCCCAAAGCTTCACTGACGAAATCAAAAAACTAGAAGAAGAAAAAAAACTCATAGCCGAAATCGATCTGACTGCGACGGATTTGTCTGCCGCATTCAACTTAAACATCCCAGATCCTTTTCCCTACACCGAATTTGAAAAAACGCTTAATGCACAAAAAAACCCTCTACACGCCTTATGGAGGGAAAGAGAATGGGATGATTTAAACACCTTTGCAAAAACGATTTATATGGAATGGGATCGTTTACGTGAAGAAAAAAACTTTCAAGAGCGCATCAAGGCGATTGAAAGAAATTCAAATGATTATTTTAAGTTAAAACAGAGTTTTGATCTTCATATTGAATCCTTATCAACGTTACGCGCAACACTTAATGATGATAAAGATGAATTTTGTCGCAATATCAACGCACAGATTCGCGCAGCGTTTCTGCGTTACAAAGGGAAAGAAGATTGGGGAAAACTGTTGCACGAATACACGATCGAATTAAAACAAGTAGATAAACTCGATGCAAAACAACTCGCCGCAGAAAACATCGTGCGTAAGCAGTTGCCCATCCCTCGAGTTGAAATAGATGAAAAAAAACTATCGCCCTCATCGACACAATTCAAGCTCGTCACCGAATTAAGAAACTTTAATACGAAATGCGCAAATAAAACTTGTTGTTTTACCGATTTCAAAACTTTGCAAAATGCAGCTACCGAAGCCAAACTGATCATTGAAAAAAAAGAAATTCTGGAAGAAAACAAAATAGATTTAATTAACACGTTTGAAAACGTAAAGATGAGTATCGTAGAAAATACGATACTCATTCAAAATACGTTATTTGCAACTATTTTAGCTTTGATAAAAGAAGTGTTGAGCCCTGAAAATATCGCGCGCTTCTGGGCTAAGCAAATTGGGACCTATAGCACCCATAAGATTGGCGCAATCCAAGTGCCTAATGGGATACAGCGCATCTATGCAAACTTGCCAACGATCGCAAATGCGAACAACTTAATTAAGTTACTCAATATTGCTGATGAACGCATTCATGATTCGGGTTGTTTTACGTTTTTTATGAGAAAGACGGGAACAACAAATATCTATCAACAACTGAGAACCCTAAGAGGCATCATCGACGATGTCTATAACTATAATAATCTGGATAAAGTGCCCCACAAGATAGATGCGGCAATCATTAAATTGCGTGGATTTGGGCTGCGGATAGATAACAATAAAATAGAGGAAACCCTGGCGGCCTCTGCTACTCAAATCGTAAGAATGATGGCAAAACCCGCATAATAGCTGAGCACCTCCTTTCACCATCAGCGTCGTCAGCGTCGTCATTGCGAGCGCAGCGAAGCAATCCAGCGCGGAGTTGGTGCGATACTCCACGCTGGATTGCTTCGCTGCGCTCGCAATGACGCTGATATCCCTTGCTATTTAACAGATTGCTATTTAACAGATTGGCTATCTTCCGTCCGTTCAGGTAGAATATGCAGCCTTTTTGGGGTAACTATTTTTAGGGTGAGCCTGTGTCTGAACAATTACGAAATATCGCCATTATTGCCCACGTTGATCATGGCAAAACGACTTTAGTGGATAAACTCTTGCAGCAAACCGCAAGTCTTTCAAAAAAAACAACAAATACCGAACGCGTGATGGACAGCAATGACCTGGAGCGCGAGCGCGGCATTACGATTCTTGCCAAAAACACCGCCTTAAAATGGGGCGATTATCGCATTAACATTGTCGACACCCCAGGTCACGCTGACTTTGGCGGCGAAGTTGAACGTATTCTTTCGATGGTCGATTCCGTGTTATTACTTGTCGATGCCGTCGATGGCCCAATGCCGCAAACCCGTTTCGTGACCCAAAAAGCCTTTGATCAGGGCTTGAAGCCCATTGTAGTTATCAATAAAGTCGACCGTCCAGGCGCACGTCCTGATTGGGTTGTCGACCAGGTTTTTGATTTATTTGACCGCTTAGGCGCGACCGACGAACAATTGGATTTCCCAATCGTTTATGCATCCGCCCTCTTAGGTTATGCGACTTTAGATTTGAGTCAACCTAGCGAAAATATGGAACCCTTGTTTAAGACGATCGTTGAGCGTGTACCACCGCCAACTGTTGAATTAAATGGTGCCTTCCAAATGCAGATCACCAGCTTGGATTATTCAAGCTATGTCGGCATGATCGGAATTGGTCGTATCAAACGCGGCCAAGCCAAGACGAATATGCCAGTCACCATTATTGACACCGAAGGCAAAACACGTTCCGGCAGAATCTTGCAAGTATTGGAATATTTGGGATTGGATCGTAGCGAAGTACCGGTTGCCAATGCAGGCGATATCGTGGCAATCACGGGTATCGATGCATTGAAAATTTCCGATACACTTTGTGATCCAAGCAAGGTGGAGGCATTAACCCCATTAGTTGTCGATGAACCTACCGTCAGCATGACATTTCAAGTTAACACCTCACCATTTGCTGGCCGTGAAGGCAAGTTTGTCACTAGCCGTAAAATACGTGAACGTTTAGAAAAAGAGTTACTCCATAACGTTGCTCTACGCGTTGAAGACACATCCGATCCAGATAAGTTCCGTGTGTCGGGCCGCGGTGAATTACATCTTTCGATTTTGATCGAGAACATGCGTCGCGAAGGTTATGAGTTAGCTGTCTCGCGTCCAGAAGTGATCACCAAAATGGTGGATGGTGAGCTACAAGAACCTTATGAAAACTTAACGATCGACGTCGAAACAGATCACCAAGGTGCTATCATGGAACGTTTAGGTTCGCGCAAAGGCGATCTTAAGAACATGATGTCAGATAACAAAGGTCGTGTACGTTTAGATTATATTATTCCATCGCGCGCTTTGATTGGTTTTCATAATGAATTTTTGACGATGACATCGGGCACAGGCTTGATGCATCACGTATTTAGTCATTATGGACCTGCTGCTAAGGGTGAAATTCCGCATCGTCTTAATGGTGTATTAATTTCTAATCAACCCGGCACCGCATTGGCATTTGCATTGTGGAATTTGCAAGAACGGGGGCGCATGATTATTGGGCCGCAGACCGAAGTTTATGAAGGCATGATCGTTGGTATTCACACTCGCGATAATGATTTAGTCGTCAACGTTTGCAAAGGCAAACAGTTAACTAACATGCGCGCCGCAGGTTCGGATGAAAACATTATTCTGACTCCGCATATCAATATGTCCTTGGAACAAGCGTTAGAATTTATTGATGATGATGAACTGGTTGAAGTGACGCCGGAAACGATTCGTGTACGTAAAAAATTCTTGAAAGAGCATGAACGTAAACGATCATCGAAATCGAGTTCAGCTGAAAAACAATAATTTTACCCAACTGTCACCCCGCAAAATTCTTGTCCGTTGCTGGTGGGAAGAAGAATTTAGTGTCACAAGAATTTGTGCGGGGCCTGGTGCTGTCCTTGCTTACGTAAGCGAGGGCAGTACCAGGCCCCGCACAAATTTTTGCGAGAGTTTTTTCTTCTCATATAGAGCAAGGGGCAAAAATTTTGCGGGGTGACAGTACCTCGGTGCTTTGTGCTTTTCTGCTTTGCGCTTAGCGGCTACTCTCTTTTCTGCCTCCCACCATTACCTCTTCTTAAAATTCGATTTTAATCCCTGCCAACATTCAAGATAATTCGGTTGGCGAAACGCTGCCTTGATCGCTTGTGGAGTCAAACGCCAAACTTGCTGTGATTCGAACATAAACGCCAACGTATTATCATAATATTCCGGCTTCAACTCAGCTTGCGTCGCTTTTTCAAAAGCATCCGCATCTGGTCCATGCGCAGACATACAATTATGTAAACTGCCTCCACCCGGAATAAATCCCGTCTCTTTTGCATCATAAATCCCGTGAATCAGTCCCATATATTCATTCATGATATTGCGATGATAATAAGGCGGCCGGAAAGTATCATGTGCAACCATCCATCGCGGCGGGAAAATGACGAAATCAACATTAGCAACACCAGGAATGTAAGATGGCGATGTCAGCACAGTAAAAATAGACGGATCAGGATGATCAAAACTCACTGAGTTAATCGTATTAAATTGCGCAAGATCGTATTTATAGGGAACGTAGTTTCCGTGCCAAGCGACCACATTCAAAGGCGAATGATCCAGTTGCGCTTCCCACAACGCGCCTTGAAATTTTGCGACTAATTTAAACTCACCCTCATCTTCTTCATAAGAGGCCACTGGAACTTTAAAATCACGCGGATTCGCCAAACCGTTTGCGCCGATAGGTCCAAGCTCCGGCAGACGAAAGGGAATACCGAAATTTTCGCAAATGTAACCACGAGCTTTATCATCTTGGAGCAAGACTTGGAATTTAATTCCGCGGGGAATCACAATGATTTCACCTGGTTTAACATCCAAAATGCCGAATTCTGTTTTAAAGCGCAGCCTACCTTCTTGCGGGACAATTAAAAAATCGCCGTCTGCATTGTAGAAGTAATAATCCTGCATTGAAGTATTAGCCGTATATAAATGGATAGCAGCACCTGATAGCATTTCGACGCTACCGTTACCGCCAAGCGTGAACAAGCCCTGGATAAAATCACACTGAGTTTTCGCATAAGGAATCGGGTTCCAGCGCATTTGAGTGGGTGGCGTTGCGACTTGATTAAAAGGTGGGGCAGATAAATTCTTGTGTTTTACCGGAGCAAATTCACTATGTGCGACAGAAGGTTTGATGCGGTAAAGCCAACTGTGTAAATTCATGTGACGTGATGCAGTAAAAGCGCTACCGCTTAATTGTTCGGCGTAGAGACCATAAGGAACTTTTTGAGGCGCGTTTCTGCCTGGGACTAAGACGCCTTCTAAGGATTCTGATTGAAAATGATTGCCAAAACCATGCAGATAATTAATCGTGTCCATTGGAATATCCTTTTATAAAAATGTAACGCAAGAACAGGCCCTCTCCCGCCGCCCCGGGGAGTCAAAAAAACGTTGAACTATCAGCGGGAGAGGGTTGGGGTGAGGGATAAATGATTCAACTCACCCAAAAGTTGTACTGAATACTTTTTCCCTCACCCCAACCCTCTCCCGCTGATAGTTCAAAGTCTTTTTTACTTTCCGGGGGCGGGAGAGGGCTTTTTTATAATACTTTTTGTAATGCTTTCAAAAACATCTCATTCTGATCGAACGTTCCTACCGTAACCCGAAGATAATTTGGCATATCATAAGCCCCCAGTGGTCGCACGATCACTCCTTCGTGCAATAATTTCTGATAAACCTCCACCGCGCTGTTTTTCACTTGGATAGTGATAAAGTTTCCTAACGAAGGAATATATTTAACGCCTAACTTTTTCAAGCTTTCTTCTAATTGCTGCATGCCTTGTTTATTTAACGCGACCGATTTCATAATATGCTCTTGATCACGCAACGCAGCGGTTGCAGCACAAGATGCGATTGTATTGACATTAAATGGTAACCGCGCACGATTTAAAATATCCGCGATTTCCAACGATGAAATGGCATAACCTAAGCGTAGAGCTGCAAGCCCATAGGCCTTTGAAAAAGTTCGCACTACAACCAAGTTAGGATATCGTTTTAATAATGAAAGCGAATCCGGATAATCCGCTTGATCAATGTATTCATGATATGCTTCATCTAACACAACCAATACATTCCCGGGAATAGATTTTAGTAGTAAAACTAAATCATCATTTGTCGTATAAGTTCCGGTGGGATTATTGGGATTTACGATAAATACAACCCGCGTTTTATCCGTCACTGCCGCAATCATTTTTTTAATATCATGACTAAAATTCTTTGCGGGCACACTGATAAGATCGGCGCCATAGCTTTTGATCAACAACGGGATCGTTAAAAAAGCATATTGTGAAATAACCGCAGCACTACCTTGGGTTAAATACGCTTTTACAATAATTTCTAAAACATTTTCCGACCCATTGCCGATGGTTAATTGCATTGCGTGGGTATTTAAAAACTTGGCTAGCTCTTGTTTTAAGACATAACATCCACCATCCGGATAAATATGCGCTTTGCGCATCGCTTCTTGCGCGGCAACGATAGCGGATGGACAAGGGCCTAAAGGATTTTCATTGCTGGCTAATTTGATCGCGGAAGCAATTCCCAACTCTCTTTCCACTTCCTCGATTGGTTTTCCTGGTTGATATGGGGTCAAATTACGAATGTAACTATTGGCTAACGAATTAAAATTGGCTTCTAGCATAAAATACCTTTTAAGAATTTTCCTGTGGCTGCGCTTTAATAAAAGCAGGCTGGGTCTGGCAATGCGCATCAATTTTCACTAAGGTCGGATAAGCACTGATATCACAATTAAAGCGACGCGCATTATACATTTGTGGAACTAAACAAATATCCGCTATCGTAGGTGTTTGACCAAAACAAAAATCCGTTGCATGCGGATTTGCTGTTAACGTCTTTTCTAAAGCAGAAAATCCGGTTGCAATCCAATGTTGGTACCATCGCATTTTCTGTTCTTCAGATAAATTTAAGTCATTATTGAGGAACTTGAGAACACGCAAATTATTGAGTGGATGCATATCCGCTGCAATAGCTAATGCAAAGCCACGGACTAACGCTTTTTGATAAGGATCAGCCGGCATTAAAGGTGGCTCGGGATGCAATTCATCGAGATATTCGATAATGGCTAGCGATTGCGTGATGGTTTTCGCATTATCTTGCAAGGTTGGCACCAAGCGCTGTGGATTCATTGCTTGATAATCAGGTGTGTGATGTTCACCACCATTATTTAGCAAATGAACGGGAATTTCTTTATATTCCAGTCCTTTTAAGTTAAGCGCAATCCTGACTCTGTAACTTGCAGAAGAGCGGAAGTAATTATAGAGTTCCAACATACTCATCCTCTTTGACGTCTACAACGCTTTCACGGTTTGTTTTATCGTTCCAAAAATATTGCGGCCTTTTTTGTCGAACATTTCAATGCGCACTTCATCACCCAATTGCATAAACGCAGTCGTCGGCTTACCTTGATTAATGATTTCGAGCATACGTTTTTCAGCGATGCAAGATGAACCTTTGCTACGATCTAGATTGGAAACCGTTCCTGAACCAATAATCGAACCTGCCACAAGAGGGCGAGTTTTGGCTGCATGAGCAATCAACGTAGGAAAATCAAACGTCATGTCGACGCCAGCATTCGGTTCACCGAATAATTGATTATTGAGATGTGTGACCAAGGCTAGATGAAGTTTTTTTCCATCCCAAGCATCTTCTAATTCATCGGGTGTCACCGCAACCGGAGAAAAAGCACTAGAAGGTTTACTTTGAAAAAATCCAAATCCTTTATTAATTTCTGCTGGAATTAAATTACGTAAAGACACATCATTTACCAGCATTAACAAACAAATCGATTTTTCCGTTTCAGAAATCGGCGCGCCAATGGCGACATCGTTGGTGATCACTGCCACTTCCGCTTCAAAATCTAAACCCCAGTCGACATTTTTAATGAGAATTTCATCATGCGGACCTAAAAAACTATCGGAACCACCTTGATACATCAAAGGATCCGTCCAAAAGTCCGCGGGCATTTCTGCACCGCGGGCTTTGCGCACGAGTTCCACATGATTGACATAAGCGCTCCCGTCCGCCCATTGGTACGCACGCGGCAGAGGAGAAGCGATCGCTTGCTCTTTAAATGGCAATGTCTTTGCGATTTTGCCTGCATTCAGACGTTCATAGTAATCTTGTAACTTCGGTTGATTTAACTCCCAGTGATCTAATGCTTGCTGTAAGCTGTGCGCAACATCAGGAACCAAAACCGCCTTTGTTAGATCTTGACTAACAACGACTAATTGTCCATCTCGAGTATTATTTTTTAAAGTGGCAAGTTTCATGGCTTCTCTTTTTCTTCAGTTAATACGCCGCGTTTAATTTGATCCAGCTCGATTGATTCAAAAAGAGCACGGAAATTACCTTCGCCAAAGCCTTCGTCCCCTTTACGTTGAATAATTTCAAAAAAGACGGGGCCTAGCATATTTTTCGTGAAAATCTGCAGTAATAACTTCCGCTCACCTTGGGTCGTGCCATCGATTAAAATACGATTTTTTTGTAAGCGCTCGGTCTGCTCACCGTGATTAGGTAAACGCTTTTCAATCAATTCATAGTAGGTATCGGGAGTATCCAAAAAGCTGAGGCCATGTCCGCGCAGATCTTCCACGGATTGATAAATATCTTTGGTGCCTAAAGCAATATGCTGGATTCCTTCACCGTTAAAGTCTTTTAAAAATTCTTCGATTTGTGATTTATCGTCGGAAGATTCATTGAGAGGAATACGGATTTTGCCACAGGGACTCGTCATCGCCCGACTTTTCAATCCAGTCAAGCGGCCTTCAATATCAAAATAACGCACTTCTTTAAAATTAAAGATATCTTTGTAAAAGTTATACCAGACATCCATATTGCCGCGATGCAAGTTATGCGTAACATGGTCTAAATAGGTTAACCCCATGTTCTTTGGCGCCATCGCGTGTGATATCGGTGTGAATTCGTGATCGTAATTGGTTTCAGAGCTGTTTTGGTCAACAAAATAGATCAAGCTGCCGCCGACACCATAGATCGCAGGGATCGGATAGGCACCCTCTTCACAAGCGCGCGCACCTTGAGCGATGGCATGTTTAAAAGCGGCTTTGGCATCGCTAACACGAAATCCCATCGCGGAAGCTGAAGGACCATGCTCCGTGGCAAATTTAGACGCGAGACTGTCGGGACACAGATTGACGATAAAGCGGATATCGTTTTGTTGATAAATCGTTATATTTTTCGTTTTATGTTTAGCAACTGGATAAAAACCCAGGGCTAAAAATTGTTTGTCTAATATTTCGGGGGTTTGCGTGGTGAATTCTAGAAAATCAAATCCATTGGTACCTACTGGATTGTCAGCCTGCATGTGATACTCCTTTTCTCGTATTTATACTGGTGAATTCCCATGAAGAATGGTAGGCATGCTCCGAGCCTATCGTGCCAGCGTGCTTTTAGCTGGTATGACAGGGTCTGGACCCACCACCCTTACTTATACCTTAGCGCGGGCATATTTTGCGGTTTTTGGCATCCCATCTGCGGGTCATCTTGCACTGAAAAAAATACTTGCATATGAATAACTATGCGTGCATTTTTTTCAGCGCAATCTGACCCGCAGATGGGCGCTAAAAACCGCAAAATATGCCCGCGCTAAGTATAGATGTTCGATAGAATATATTAAGGTAATTGTTTTTGCAAAAAAGATGAATTGTGATAGTTTTATACTCTAGGTCAAAAGTAACGAAAGAGGACAGCTTTTCCATGTCTTACAAACATACTTCTTATGTTGCCAAACCCACGGATGAAAATGGCATCGTGCATTACACGGATGCCGAAAATGCGCTGTGGAACACACTCATCGTGCGCCAAAATAAAATCGTCCAAAAACGTGCTTGCGATGAATATCTGCATGGACTCGAGGTACTCAATTTGCCTTTGGATCGAATTCCGCAGTGCAATGAAGTTTCTTCCGCATTACACAAAGCGACCGGCTGGGTATTAGAACCGGTTTCAGCCTTAATACCATTTGAAAGATTTTTTGAACTACTGGCGAACCGACGTTTTCCCGCGGCGACTTTTATCCGCAAACCCGAAGAATTAGATTATTTGCAAGAGCCGGATATTTTCCATGAAATCTTTGGCCACTGCCCCTTGCTCACCAATCCCGCTTATGCAGATTTTACACATACGTATGGCCAACTCGGTTTAAAAGCCAACAAAGAAGATCGGGCGATGTTAGCCAAGCTGTATTGGTTCACAATTGAATTTGGCCTTCTCAAAACGACTGTTGGTGTGCGCATTTATGGTGGCGGCATTCTTTCATCTGCGAATGAAACCGTTTCTTGTCTTGAGAATCCAGCGGCGTTACGAAAACCGTTTGATTTAATTGAAGTTCTGCGAACACCGTATCGGATTGATATCGTGCAGCCGATTTATTTTATCCTTGAGAGTTTTGATATTTTGTATGAGTTAATCAAAACAGATTTAATGGGAGCAATCAATTTAGCGCGCACACTCGGGATACATGACTCCAGTTATTTAAATGAAGGAAATTCAGAATGAATCAAACCTGTGATTTGCAATCAAAACATTGCGTGCCCTGCGAAGGTGGCGTGCCTAAATTAACGCAAGAACAAATTGCAACTTTTTTACCGAGTCTTAAAAACTGGGAAGTAAATGCAGAAGGCACGAGTATTAAAAAACGTTTTAGTTTTAAAGGATTTTATAAAACTATGGCGTTTGTGAATGCGATAGCATGGATAGCTAATCAAGAAAATCATCATCCTGATATGGAGGTCGGTTACAACTATTGTGTCGTGAAGTACATGACACATGCGATTTCTGGATTGTCTGAAAATGATTTTATTTGTGCGGCGAAAATCGATGCATTGGGAGAAGTGTGAGTGTTGGGATTAATTCAACGCGTTTCAGCGGCAAGTGTGATGGTTGAGGGTAAAACGATTGGCTCCATTCAGCAAGGTATTTTGGCTTTGATCGGAATTGAAAAAACGGATACGCAAGCAACGGCTGAAAAATTACTTGATAAAATCTTAGGGTATCGGATTTTTGAAGATGAAAATGAAAAAATGAATTTAAGTGTGCGTGATGTGAAAGGTGGATTGTTGTTGGTATCGCAATTTACTTTAGTCGCTGATACTAAACAGGGAACGCGACCTGGATTTTCTACAGCAATGGCTCCTGGTGAAAGTAAAATATTATTTGAATACTTGGTAAATATAGCCGGTGTAAAACATCAGCCTATTGCGTGCGGTCAGTTTGGTGCGTATATGCAAGTGTCATTATGCAATGATGGGCCTGTGACGTTTTTGTTGAAGAGCTAAAGCTAGAGAGGTCAACTCCCCACTGCCATTAAGTTAAGCCCCGTCATTGCGAGCGCAACGAAGCAATCCAGTGCAGAGTTTCATATTAACTATGCGCTGGATTGCTTCGCTGCGCTCGCAATGACGGGGCTTAAATTAATGGCAGTGAGACAACTCCCTCCTTTGAAAAAGGAGGGTTGAGAGGATAATTATATAAATCCCTCTCCTATATAATCGGACAATGATCGATAGTCGTTTTCCCTGTCTCTGATGGACAGTACGCTAGTTTCACACGTCTGGGACCTGTCCATGAGCCACCCCACGGCATGTAACCATGCGTTTGCATGGTGACGGCTAATTGCTCCTTCGCATCATAGAATTTCACTGTCATTGAGATAGTGCCATCGTGCGGATTAACATATTTACCGAAAATCTTGCCTGGCCGAATTTCTTGATCATTAACACAAGGTTGCGATTGCGTGACGACCCAGCGACCGCCAATTTGCCATTTGCCATCAACGCAGTTAGGTATTGGAATCCATGACGCATACAGGTTTGTCATGCTACAAGCAAGTGCAAGAATAAGTAATATTTTTTTCACAAGATAATCCCTTCATTATGTTTTGGTAAAAAAGCAGTTTGATTGTTAAATTGATAATTTGCAAGCGTCATGTGTTTGTTAAAAATCAATTAACAATTTGTCGTCCTATTCGTCGTCCTGAAAAAAATTTCATCCTCCTATTCAGAGCATAGCGTTTGTCATGTCATGAAATTTTTATTCAGGATCCATAAGTCCGTAGCACTGCTTTACCACCAACCACATCTTTTTTCTCTCCATCTGGCAAAACAAGCATATTGCTGCCAACATCCTGTGGGCACAGTAGCTTCATGAGTGTGGAATAATTGTTTTTCTTTGCGCGCTCAAAAAAATGTGAAAACATTTATTTTCTCCTTGAAAATGGATTTTTTACATAAATCTCGCGATTATTGTATAGTATTCTTGCTGCCTGATTCGACTATAGGCAGTGTCGACACCTCTGGCTGTGCCACCATTTGATAGAACAAAGTCGTTGTTTTCCCTCTCCTATTCCAAAAATGATGCTCGCCTTCATCGCGGGCTCGACCGGCTAAGGCTTGGATGTTCTGCAGTGCTTCTTGCCAATTTTGCGATTGCTCTGCTGCGCGAATCATTTCGAGCATGATGCGCATATTTTTCGGAACGGTATTAACAAAGCTCGTGCCTTTCGAATGTTTGATATAAATATCTTCACCACCAAACCAACCGATATCCCAAGTTGTTTTTAAAATCACGTGACGCATGCCAAGCAAAATATGTTTTGCAATCGCATCTGCAGTTGCAGCCATAGCACAACCTAATTGAGCCGTTGCGACTTTGTCTAAATTCTCAAGTTGATAGCGTAGAAAATATTGTTTGAACGTAGTGACAGTACTTTGGTCTGCGCATCTGCGCGCAGTGAGCGAATCCATTGATTCGTAAATCGCATCGATGCTGGCATTTCTAATTAATACTTCGCACAAGTAAACAGAGTCTTTATAAGGGTCTTCTTCACGCTTCACATGCACAAATTGATAACCTGAGCGTTCTGCGGCCTTTTGGTAATGAATGCGATCATCGACTAACATGATGTCAGCTCGAGATATTTTTTTATATCTTTCAGGATGCATGCGGTGTAATTCAGTAAAGCTTTCGAGGTGCGCAGCTAAGAGAATGTTTTTACTGTTGCGAAGATCACGTCGCGCTACAGTTTTTTCGACTTCCTCATCTTTTTTGAAATAATCTCTCCCGCGAGAAAGCGCAGATAGCGAGGCTTGCATATGATGTTTTAATCGATACGCGTCATCTTTTTCTTCTAGGCTTTGCGTATAGGTTAACCGCTGTGAGGCACAAACCGATTGCACACCGTTATCTTGTAAGATATCTAAGGTTAACTGCAAGAATTCAAAATTATCGATCGCAATATCTAATTTATTAACTTCTGTAATATCGTCTTTTTTCTCCTCGAAAGGAGAACAAAATAATTTTTGTTGTGGATTGATTTTAGTATTTGCATAGCGACCAATATTATTGATCGGCACATCAAAATCCCATGCAACGACTCTTTTAATCTTTTGTGCTTTCGTGCGATACGCTTGATTCACCGTTGCAGGGAAAGGAAGTCGTGTGACTTCTCTTGAAATAGCTGACCAATGTTCTAAATAATGTTCTTTGGATTTAATGATTCTGGGTGTGATCACTAATTTTGAGAGATGTGCCGCATTACCATTTTTTAAAATGGAAATTATTCCATTATGCACATAGTAATAACTCAAGTGATCCTTATCTTGTGTATCGTATGAGTTATAGTAATAATTAAAACCAGTCGCTTTCGCAATATCAATTAATTTGTCCGGATAAAAGGTATTATGTCTTGCAGGGCGCCAATCGTGTACATTCATTACGTTTTTATCAAGATCGACTTCGAGTAATACGGCGTGACGACGCTTCGCCCATTTACTCGGAAGTTTGAGCATCCCTCTACATTGCATTAATGGAATTAATAGAGTACCTGATTCGGCGTGTTTGCGCGCAGCGGCAATCACATCACCGATATAGAAAAGTGCTGCATCCAAATTTTCGGGACGTGATGTCTCCGAATCTTTGGCCATATCAACGACTGTGAATTTTTTTCCTGAAGTGATTGTATGGGATCTTTTCGATTCTAAGTGTCGATCCTGCGTTTTGTTGATTGTGAAAAAGCGTTTTCCTATTAAGTTTTGTAATAGATGGAAGCCAATCGAGGGTTCTTCATCATCGGGAAGATCTAATTCACCGTCTGCAATAATTTCATATCTATATGCTTCTCTTAACCTCTCGATGAGAATACCCATATCTGCTGCATTAAGTTGTTTTAATTGATGTAATTGCTGCAACGTCCGTCCTGTTGTCATAAGTGCTCTTATAATATGAAGTTATATGAATTGGGCACTTATTATCTTCGCTCTTCCTTAACAGAGTCTTAATACTACCTTAAGCTTGCGCTAATACTTTCTTAAGTAAGGGCTGGTAATATTTTGAACATAATATTACAATCTTTATGCCTAAACGAGGAAAGCAATATATGAAAAAGTTATTAGCAGCAGTGCTCAGTTTGATAGTGATCAATTCAGCTTATGCTCTTGATCATACTCAATTGCGTATGAAAATTGCCGGTCCTATCAAAGATAATCGTTATTTTTTATGTGTGACGAATATCGGGTGTATTAGTATTCTGAACGGTAACAAAGGTAAAGCATATCCATTAACTCCAGGTGTCGTGAGTAACGTCTATACGATTAATGCTAGCAATATGCGTTTACACACTCAGCCACTACCAAAATCATGTGATGTGACTGTGAAAGAAAATCAAACCTTGCGTGTGACAGGTAAATTAGTTGAAGGCCCAAATAGTAAGGTTTACATCAACAATCTGCAGTGTTCTTTAAGCTAAAGCGTTTGTCTGGGGGAAGATAATGGTTCGTCTTTTCCCAGTAATTGCCATTCATCTTCTCTTTCTGATTCTCTCATTTCAAGTTCGTCGCAAGATAATTCGATTGGTAGATTAGTTAAGGTTGTTTTTCCTGACGATCCTTGTATTGCACTAAATATTTGAGGAACGATTAGCGGCCAATTTTGTAGGTAATTATCGCGCGACTCAATCAAATCAGAATTCATCGTGATATCTTTTAGCAGTGATGCATCACCTGTTTTTAAATAAGCAAGCACGTAACAATGCACGTAATAGCCGCAAAGATAAGTATTATATTGTTTTGCGTGAGATAGATATTGTGTCTTAAAGTCAGGGGCACTAATGCCTGGCAAGTAAAAATAACTACCGAAGGAAGAGGTTGAGTCATGTACGGTAATTTCTTTGGTAGCTAAATTAACTTCGGCAAGAACACTATGATCACGTTTAAAACAATCAATAACATTTTCACGAGTCAGACCAAATAAAGTTTGACCTAAGTATTGCAGAGGGAGTTTATCAACTCCTAGATAGGCACCACATTGATGGATAGGCAATAATAAAACCGATTTATCATCGGGAAATTTTTCTCGATAGGATGTAATAACATCGCTTGCAACGGGAAGAAAATTAAAATTATCTTCGCGCACTTCAGCTTGATCGCGGCTAATGTAGAAAACGACAATTTTTTTCTTTATTGATTCGACCTTTGATTCTTTGTCCTGATGTGCTGGATAGTCAGCTTCGTAACTAAAGTAATAAATTGAGGTCGTAGGAGGTTCACTTGGTTCTTCTGATTTAGATTCCTCTTTTGTAACTGAACGTGATTGTTTCACCACAAGCGATTGCAGCTCTAAATTATTGGTACGTCGGTAATTGTCGAGCAAATCGATAAAGATACTGTGATTGAGTCTTGCTGGCTCCGTTCTGAGAAACATAGGTGCGATCCTTCGAATTATATAATTATTATTAGAATTTATAATACAAGAAATAATAAGATAAAAAAAACCCTCAGTAGAAATCTACTGAGGGTTTTCAGAATAAAAGCCTGGCAATGACCTACTTTCGCATGAATTGTTTCACACTATCATCGGCGCGGAGCTGTTTCACTTCTGAGTTCGAGATGGGAT
>Ga0207065_1070_pt2 | contig 25029 bp, 27 predicted proteins | sample Alteio_BWMinCont_27_FD_153492 | JGI IMG/M metagenome (GOLD analysis project Ga0207065, IMG submission 153492) | Enriched cells from forest soil in Barre Woods Harvard Forest LTER site, Petersham, Massachusetts, United States -... | ecosystem: Environmental > Terrestrial > Soil > Temperate forest >...
GCAGCGCAGCCCGCCGGCAACACGATCGACAACCACCTGGCGGCCGCCAAAGCGGCGGCGGGCTTCGACTTCGCGGGAACCTTGGCGCGGGTCTGCATAGCGCCCCAGACGGCACCAGGGCGGGACGTGGCACCGGGACCAGCACCCGATCGCTCGACCTGGTTCACCGAGCCGGCAAAGGTCTTCGACAATCTCTATTTCGTCGGCACGAAGTTTCACTCGTCATGGGCATTGACGACGAGCGACGGCATCATTCTGGTCGACACGCTCTATGAATACGCCTCCGAGGAGGCGATCGTCGGCGGCTTAAAGAAACTTGGCCTCGATCCCGCAGCGGTCAAATATGTCATCATCTCGCATGCTCATGGGGATCATGTCGGTGGCGCCAAGCTTATGCAGGATCGCTTCCATTCGCGCATCGTCATGGGCGCGCCGGATTGGGAATCGATCGAAAAATCGGTCAACCAGTATCCGAACGGAAAGCCGAAACGCGATATCGTTGCAGCCGACGGCCAAAAGATCACGCTTGGCGACACCAGCGTGACCATCGTGCAGACGCCAGGCCACACCCCAGGAACCCTATCGATGATCTTCCAGGTCAAGGATGGCGGCAGACCGCTCACGGTGGCCTATTCGGGTGGCACAGCGTTTAATTTCCAGAACGACGTGCCGCATTTCGATACCTACATCAACTCGCAGCGCAAGATGGCTCAAGCCGCGGCCGAGGCAAATGCGACGATCCTGATGTCGAACCATTCTGAATTCGACTATGCGGTCACGAAGATCCGACTCATGGCCGCGCGCAAATCAGGTGAGCCCCATCCTTTCGAGATCGGGCACGACGCGGTCGCACGCTACTTCAAAGTCACGGATGAGTGTGCTCAAGTGGCGCGGCTGAAACTCCTCTAGCGTTCACGACACTTTGCGCCCGCCATGATTCGCAAGTGGCGCGCGTTTTACCGTGTTGCAGCGAAATTCGGACCTTGGCGTTGTGATCGGCATGCGACTCGTGTCGGCGCCTGTCATTTAGGCGCATGCCGAAATTTCTAACTTGTGAGGTTTTGAGGCCTTGTGAAGTTTTGAGACATAGTAGACCACAATCGCGGGCTCACCTCCGTGGGTGTCCTTTGTGAGGGGCGCGGACCATCGATGATCAAAACGTGAGAGTCTTATGAAAATCGCGATTGTTGTTGCGACATTGGGTCGACCGACCGAGGTGAGAGAGCTGATGCTGCAACTCGGGGCGCAAACTCATCCTGCATCCGCCATCATAATTTCCGTCACGGCAGCCCAGGATCTGCCGTCAGAGCTTCCGAACGACGCTCAGGTTGTTGTTGGCCCGAAGGGGCTGCCAGCGCAATGCAATCGCGGGATCGCGAAAGTGCCGGCCGATTGCGATTTGCTTGCATTTTTGGACGATGACTATCTGCCTTCAATACACGCGCTTGCGGGGATGGACACGTTGTTCACGCGCTTTCCAGAGGTGGTTGGCGCTAACGGAACCCTCCTTGCCGATGGCATCAACTCAGCGGGAATAGAATATCGTGACGCCCTGGCTTTGTTGCGTGAACATGATGCACGCCCACCACCATTCGACCCGCGCGTGCTCAATAATACATTTGGGTTATACGGCTGCAACATGGTCTATCGCACGTCGGCGATACGGGACACGCGGTTTGACGAAAAACTGCCCCTGTATGCGTGGCAGGAGGATAACGACTTCGCCGCGCAGCTGTTGCCGCGAGGGCATTTGATTCGGACCGACGCCTTTGCGGGCGTTCACCGAGGAGTGAAAGGTGCCCGCACGTCAGGTGTCAGATTTGGGTATTCGCAAATCGTCAATCCTATTTATCTCAGTCGCAAGGGTACGATGCCAGCCTGGTATGCGGCGACAATTGTCTCCCGAAATCTGCTTGCCAATCACATCCGCGTGCTCCATCCAGAACCGTGGGTCGATCGGTGGGGCAGGCTTCGCGGAAATTGGCTTGGAATACGAGACGTGCTGATGAGGCGTGACGACCCACGTCATATTCTGTCGCTGCCGTGACAAGAGATTTCGGTACACCGAATTCACTTTTACTATTCTGCCTGCTATCGCAGGAATATCGCGCACTGGTACCGTAAGGTTTCAACCGGGTCGCGCCACCCGCAGGTCGGCCGCAATAATTTTATGGCCGGTGAAAATTCAGACGATCCAATTTTTTTAAAGCGGGGCGAAAGGATAGAATAATCTTCTCGACGTCGTCGGGGAAACGCGGTAGCCGAAAAGGATTAAAAGGCGAGCGTCGCAATGATGGCTACAAGTGTCCAAAATGCTCCGCAGATGGCAATAATGACCACAAGTGTTTTTCGTTTCGACCAGGGTCGCGCCACCTGTATCGCCGCGGGGTGTTGAGCCTCAATACTGCCTTGATTCCGGTTAGCGCGATGCATGGGTTTCGCGCGCTCGTTTGGATCGCAATTCAGATTCCCCGTATCCAACCCTCAGGCCGCAACCATAGTTTTGAGCAATATGGCCCTTGACTATTTCTATAACCTTACACTGGGATATGACACCTGTCACTGAGGCGCGTGCCATCGCCGCGCGTTAACCTATGATGCGCACCCCCGTTCATCGGATCTAACGCTTAAGTCTCATCATTTTGCTGTCCGCCCTTGCATTCCAGCGGATTATTTAGGCGAATGATTTGCAAGGATACTGCGGATCCAACATGACAATCGCGATCTTAGGTGGCCACTTTCTGGCCAGTATGAAGCCGCAAACCGCTGCGCAAGCACCATGGAAGTAACAGCTATTGGCTTGATTGTTGGTTTTGTTGGGCTGGTACTCATGATCCGACCGGCGCCTTATATGATCGCCTTCGTGATCCTCTGCACCGTATTGAGCGGTTCGTCGGCGATTAATTTGACGGCCTTGGGGGGGGGCGTCCGTTCAGCCAGCCTATTTCTCCCTCGCGTTTTTGGCGCTTAGGATATTTTTCACGCCGCTAGGGAGCATTTCGAACGTCCTCATAAGCGTCCGCAATGTACCGTTCTTGGCGACGTTTTGCCTGTATTCGTCGATCACCGCGTTGATTTTGCCGCGACTTTTCGCAGACGCGATTTATGTGGTGCCTCTCACGCCCCTGACGTCCCGTCTGTACGATATCTATCCTTTGGCATTCTCCGCGCAAAACATAACGACGGCATTTTATATGCTGGGGACCCTATTTGTCGCCCTGGCCGTAAGCATGATTTTGCAAATCCCCACCAGCTGCAGCATAATCTCGAAGGCGATATTTGTCGCCGCTTCACTTCACGTTCTATTCGGGATTCTGGACATAGCCCTAAGCGCTGTTGGCGCCACGCACGGCCTGGATTTCATCCGAAACGGGAATTACGCGCAGCTAAACCAGGAGATTTCTGGTGTGCGACGAATATCGGGCACTTTCCCAGAACCCTCGAGTTATGCGCGGTATGCCTTCATCCTGCTCGTATATGTTACAGAGCTCTGGATCCGGAATATTCAGTCCAAAGCCGCCGGCCTTGTTGCTGTAGCTTTGTTTGCGGTCTTACTGATATCGACCTCAAGTACCGCCTATGTGAGTATAGCGGCGTATGCGTTCGTTCTCACTTTTCGCATGACGCTCGTTCCATCATCTGCCGTCCCGTCCAAAAAGTTTGCGATGCTCGCCTTTATCGGGGTTGGAATCTCCTCGTTCCTCGCCATGGCGGTTTTCAACCCCGCAATTGTTGACTTCTTACTCGAGATATTCCAGCAACTGACATTTGGAAAACTGGCAACCGAGTCGGGTGTACAACGATCCCTTTGGGCGCAGCAGGGCTTCGATGCCTTCCGCATTTCGTACGGCCTGGGCGTGGGCGCCGGCAGCTTTCGCTCGTCGAGCCTGTTGACTGCGATCATTGGGTCCACAGGCATCATCGGAGTCGCGGCCTTTACAGCTCATCTGATCGCCGTGGCGCGACAAGTGTTCCGCCGATCAGAGTTTTCGAGAGAACCTGATGATATACGCAAGGTGGCCGCTTATTCAGCGCTGATTGGACTGGTCCCCGACATTATCGGGGCTGCAAGTTGTGACCCCGGGTTGTTCTTTGGCTTATTTTCTGGGATTGCCCTCAGTCGGCTTCGGGAAGGCCTGGCTTTGGACCGTCTGATCGGCTCCCCGAAAACACCCCCGATTACAGGTTAGAGTGACTGTTCCATTGAAGGAGACAATGCGAACCACCTCAAACCAGCACGGATTCCCATGAACGAGGGCACATCGGGGAGCACACAGCACCTGGGCGGGAACTCCATCCCTGACGACATCGGCCGGGAAAAACGCCTCGTATTCAGCGCAACAATGATCAGCATTAGGCTCGGCGAGGAGAGAATATTCGCCCCCCCCGTGTGGTCTGGCCGCGAAACGATGGACGAATTGATAGCGTCGACTATGCGGATTCTGGCACAGCACGAACCGGCAGCGGACCACCAACATCGCTTCGCCACAAATTCTTCGCGAGAAGATGTTTGGCGCGAGTTTGGCCAACAGCAGCGATTGCGTGATCCACCACGGCACGAAATTCCGTTGCAAATCTATGGGGTGTGAACCGAGATGCGCTCGCGACCGCCAATTGAGGATCAAATTGCGGAAGCCATCTTTCGAACCGTTCCACAGCGTCGACAAGAGATTCTGTTGTCGAGTCGTTATAGAAGATTCCGGTGACATTGTTAGAAACAGATTCCGACACCCCCCCTCTTCCGAATGCAATAACTGGGCGACCACTCGCCATAGCTTCTACTGGAACTATTCCAAAATCTTCAGTGGCGGTGAAAATAACGGCTCTGGCGCGAGAGTAAGCGCGGCGAAGATTATCGAATGACAGCTTGTCAATAAAGCGGATGTTAGATTTCGCCATTTGCTGTAGGCGTGCCTTCTCAGGTCCAACCCCAACGACTGTTAGCGGGAAACCTAATTTGTTGAAGGCAGCAACAGCGATGTCACAACGTTTGTATGGTACGAGTTGGCCAACCCAAAGGAACGAATTGTCGACGTCATCGGATAGAGAGAATAGTTCTACGTTTACGGGCGGATAAATGACGACTGCATCTCGCCGGTAATACTTCTCAATGCGCTGAGCGACGAACGCAGAATTGGCGACGAACGTGTCTACTCGCGATGCTGAAGAAACATCCCATTGCCTTAATTGATGAGCGATCCGCGGCATTACTAGCCGCGTTAGCATTCCCGCATTACTTTTGTAAACGTGATACTGGTCCCAAATATAACGCATCGGCGAGTGGCAGTAGCAAACATGCGCAGCATCGGGACGGACAATAACACCTTTGGCTGGGCCGGCTTCGGAGCTTATAATTAAGTCGTAGTCCTGCAAATCGAGCTGTTCGAGTGCACGGGGCATCAATGCGAGGTACATTTGAGGCGAACGACGGGCGAAGGGTAAATTCTGGATAAAAGTTGTCCTGATGTTCCGACCGCACAATTTCGCTGAGAGTGCGTGACGGTTCACGGCATGTGTGAAGATGTCCGCATCAGGAAACAAATCGCAGATGTTCTCCAGTACGCCCTCGCCTCCGCGCATCGCGACTAGCCAAAAGTGAATGATAGCGACTTTCATGAATATACATACTCAAAACGTGTGCAAGTTTGTGTAGCTCGGCTATTTCCTGGAAATATTCCCGACCTCAGTAGCAAGCGTTGATAACAATCCGCGAGATCGAACTTAGTTTCACGCCGTTTTCGCGCTGCGCGATTAGGACAGAGCGAGATTCGTTTTTCCGAACGGCTTTTCCCATTTTTATAAGGGAGCCCCTGCGATCACGAACGCATCGAGCGGGACGGGGAGGGTGTGGGCTTGGTAACCGTGTAATAGCTTTGATAGGCCTTATGATAATACCCCGCATCGCCATATCCGTATTTCCTCTGCTGCCGCATATCGACTTTGGTGAGTAAGACGCCCGACAGGGCCGCATCCACCGAACTCAACGCACGGATCGCAGCCTCCAGCGCCTTTGCCGGCGTTTTGCGCCACTTTGCCACCAGGATCACAGCGTCTGCTTGGCGCGCGAGTACCAAAGCATCCGAAATAGCTAGGATGGGAGGGGTGTCCAATATGACCAAATCATATCGCTGCCGGAGCGTCGCCAGGATCTCTCGCATGGCTGGAGACCCAAAGATGTCCTTGGCTGTATTGGCCGACTGGGATAGGGGCAGAACCGTGGCGCCCGATCGCTCGTCACGGATAAGGACGTCTTCGAGGTTTGCGGCTCCATTGATAACCTCAACCAGTCCTTCGGGAGCATCATTAAAAAACTCACGGCTCACGCCTCGGTACCGGAGATCACAGTCCACTACGACCGATTTTGCCCCGGAGAGACCCAATATATGCGCCAGGCAAAGCGCCGTGGTGGTTTTTCCCTCCCCGGGAAGTGCGGATGAAATGACCACCACTTTCACGGGCTTCCCGGCCGGGGAACTTGACAGTTTCACACGGAGATTCCGAAACGATTCTGAAAACGCTGAAAAAGGCTGTTTAACAATGGACATCGCAGGCGTTCTCTTTGCCCGCCCTTTCCGAGGCCTTCTGATGGACAGGAGTTCCGGAGTGAAGCCAAGGTAAGGTAGGCCGGTCTTTTGCTCGACATCGTCCGCCGTAGCAAAACCGCTATCAACCGCCTCAACAAGGAAGACCGTCCCAAAGGCACATAAGGTCCCAATAACGAGACCGAGGGTCAGAATAAGGGCTTTCTTCGGCCTGTCCGGCGATGTGGGTGGAGAGGCTGCCGTCACCAAGCGAAGATCGGGCACATCAACCCCCTGCTCCGAACTGGTCTGGCTGTGACGGTCAAGAAGAGCGGTGTATTGCGCTCTGGCGGAAGAGGCTGCGCTTTGCAGCTGACTCAATTTCACGGATGCTTCGTTGTTGCGCGCCAACACCTTCTGCAACCCCGCGACGCTTTCGAAGATCGACTCCGTATGCTTGCGCGCCACCTCCGCTGCCGCTTGAAGATTGGAGATTATGCGCCCGATTTCTTTGTTCACAAGCTTTTGCGCATCTGCAAGTTGGCCGCGAGCCTTGATCAAATCGGGGTATCTATCGCCATAACGCGTTTCCATCTGAGCGACGTTCTGGCTAGCGACGGCGATCTGGCGACGTAGATCTTGGATCACCGGCGAATTCAGTGCCTCGCCGACATCATCGCCGCTACTTCCGCGCTCGAGCTGCGCCTGTGCGGTCCCGAGGCGGGCCTCTGCCGCAGCCTGTTGCGCACGCGCCAGTGCGAGTTGTTGGTCGAGCCCGGAAACCTCCTGTTCTGCGAGCGTTGCTCCCTGTGTGCTTAGCAAATTATGGCTCGTTCTATATTGCTCAACGGCCCGCTCGGCCGCTTCCATTTCGTGCTGGACCTGCTCCAGTCGTGGTCCCAAGGAATCGTTTAGACTTTTGGTGGCGCTGACCTTGACATCGAACTCGCTCGCCAGAAACGCTTCAGCGAACGCATTTGCTATTTTTGCCGCTTTGCTGGCATCAGAAGAGTCGTAGGATAGCGTGATCACGCGTGTGGCGCCGACCCGATTTACGTTCAAATTGCTCATAACGACATCGACAATACGCTCATGGTTAAGCGCAGATTTGTATTGCGTGGCGCCCTCGGATCCAAATGCCCAATCGTGAAGTTGCGCGAGTAGCCCGGGCTTCCACATTTGCGGGTTAAACTCAGAATCACGCTCCAAATTTAGGTCACGAACAACGGTCTCAGCGAGAGTTCGGGATCGAGCAATTTCCACCTCCGTGTCTATGAAACTGGAATCGTCCGGAAGATCGGCGAGAACTCCTTCTTGATCTCGGACTAGCTGCTTCTTCCGCTGGTCGACGACGATACTGGCTTTGGCCCTATAAATCGGAATTGCGGAAGAGCCGATATAGGTAGCAATACCAACGGCAACGGCCACGATAAGGACAAGTAGCGTGAACCGGCGGCGAAACACAGCAAGCAGCCGCCCAATGTCTACGGAATCGATTCCCTGTTTTGGAAGCGGTGGGGACGGGAAATTGTTCAGCGGTTTCATTCTTAACTCCATTTGACGCGCGCGCTATTGCGCAACGAAGGACAGCGATATCCTGTCGTCGGAGAAGCCTGTTCCGGCAGCAAAACCGAAAGACGAACGCTGGCTGTGGCGGTAGTCGCATTCAACTCTGAAAATGCGGTTCACAAGCCATGTCGCACGCGCTCCCGCGCTCCAAATGGTGTCATTGCGATCGATGTCAGAATATTCGTTCTTTATGTAGCCGCCATCGACCGTCAAAATGATATTTCGATACAATTCATGGTCCACTCTTCCTTCACCGGTGAGAGAGATATAGCCAAGCGTGCCTGTGTTGTCGGAGTCGGCAAATCTACGATCAACATCGAAACTTACTGTCGTTAACCCGGTCACAAACCACTGGATGCGACCGTGGATGACGGGCTCTGGAGGTGTTTCGGTCGCCCCATCGAAAAATTGCTGAAGGTAACCCGCCTGGAGCGAACTTCTTATCAGATTGGTGATATTGAACTCCGTGCCAACATCGATTTCGACTCCGTGAGAGTTTCTATTTGCTGGCGCAGCGGGCGGACCTAAATCATAGAAGCGTTCGTTGTACGTTGTCTGAAGAAAGATGGAGTCATCGGGATTAAATAGATAGGCGGAACGGCCGGTGAATATCCAAACGGTGCGGTCTAGAGCCTGTTCGGAGACCGGATTCCCGTTCAGATCGGCATTGTCTCGGTATCTGAACCCACTTCGATCGACACTGCCGACCAACTGGAGCGCATTGAAGGTCTTCGAAGCCGATGCGGTAAGATGACTATACTGATAGCGCAGCGGCCTCGCTAGCGCGACGGTTAGGTCGCTTACGGTCCGCGGTTGGGTTAGATCCGAATAGTCCAAGAGGCCATTAAGGTGAAATGCTTGATCGATATCGTAGCGTCCATCGACACCGACATCATAGTCTTCAGTGTTTTCGCTTGTTTGATGCGCGTATCTCAGGACGTCTGCTGATGCATGCAGGTTGAAAGCGTGGGTCGACCAATCGGAGTTCAGTCGAACTTGAGGTTTGACAATGAAAAAAGTATCTGCCTTAGGATTATTCGGGCTCGCAAATATATTGTCGTCGTTCACGACGTCTAGCCCCAATGCCGGTAAAAAATAGAAACTGCCGACGGATATTCCCTGAGGATCGTAATCTGGGCGCATGCGGTCACGAACGCCTATGTTGCGCTCTGGATCGCTCAGCTGTGAGAAGGCCTCCCCGCCAAAAAAAGCGCTTCCCGTGTTAAGGCACAGGGCCATAAGGGCGGCTAGACTCACCGAGGGCTGATAGATGCGCCAGCCACAGCGACGTTGCGTCAGAAAATCGGAGTGGCTTAGCATTAGAAATGGCGTTCCCTTATACGGATTGTGGCGCCAGGCAAAATAGGAACCGTTTGATTGAGGTTATATCTGCGCTCGGTGCTATCGCCGGCCTTCTTGATGTAGACATCGTCCGTGTCTGCCCGATATGTGAACCCACCGGCAGTGGCCACAGCATTTAGGACAGTAAGCCCGATCGAATAGGGGTACTGGCCAGGGCTGTGCACTTCGCCGAGAATGAAATAGGGCCTGTAGGTGATAACTTCAGCGCTGACGCGTGGATCCTTGAGATACCCGTTCCCGAGAGCCTGTTTAACCTCGTCGCGGAGTTGAGTAATCGTCCTGTCGCCGGCTCGGATTTCCCCTATGAGCGGAAGGGAAACATTCCCGTCTCCCCCCACAGAGAACTCCCCCGAAAGCGATTCTTCGCCAAAGACCGTGACGCGAAGCTTGTCCCCAGGTCCCAGGCTATAGCCGGACGCGGCGGCACCTTCCTCACCACGAACCTCAACAGGAAATGTTGCCACGTAGAGTACGAAAAAAAACAACAGGGTGAGCAACCTTGAGCCCATTTCTCTCACCATATGTCACCGGGTAGACATTTTATTGGCCGCGAAGCGGGCGACGCTGTCGGATCCGCAATCGCGGACGCCATCAAGGAAAAGACTTGGGTTGAAGTTCTTTTCCCATTGCGGTGTCGCCCAGCCCCATTGAAGCGCTGCGGATTGCCAAGACGAAACACGTCGTTTGCGAACATTTCAGTACGCACCCCGCCTGAAGAGCACTGCGGGAACCGTAAGCAAGATGAGCCAGAGATCGGTACGAAGACTCTTTTTCTTGGCGTAAACCACATCCATGGCCACGCGGGTGCGATAGCTCACATCGTTCCGGCCGCTTACCTGCCAGAGGCCGGTAATTCCAGGCCGAACTGAGCAGTAATGTTTGAAGCGGGTGCCATAGCGACGGATTTCCGCCTTCACGATCGGGCGGGGCCCCACCAAGCTCATCTCGCCTCGCAGAACATTGAATATCTGCGGCAGTTCATCGAAGCTGGATCGGCGCAAGAAAGCACCGAAGGGGGTAATCCGCGGATCGCGCCGAAGCTTATGATCGCAAGCCCATTCCGCCTGAGCCGTTGCACTGCAAGCGAGCAAATTCCTCAATTGGACGTCAGCATCGATAGCCATGCTGCGGAATTTCATGCAGGGGAATATGGCGCCGTCCCGGCCAACGCGTTGTTGTACGAAGAAAATCGGCCGACCATCCAGAACATAGATCGCTAATGCGATGCCAAGCAGAAGCGGAAAGATAAAAATCAGGACGGCGCATCCGGCCATCAGATCCAGCGCGCGAGAGACTGCTTCTCTTGCTTCTCTGCTTGCAGGGGCCAATGCGCTTCGCCGTACCAGAGTATTGATGGCGTGCTGCACTGCGGTATATGACGTTAGCATGTGTCGCCCTCGTCGCAATGCGGCATAAAGAACTTATCACTCTACTCTCAGAGATTCTTGTGACATTAAAGGTCTTGAGCGCAGAAGTGATGATTGGTATTGCACCGCAATGGATATTGCAGTTGCGAAACTCGGAACTTTATGTTTGGTTCCCCGAGCGGTGGCGGAATTCGCGCGCACGGCAAAAATAGTTTCTGCGCTTAACGGCCGTGCCAGACGTTATGACCGCGTCGAAACGGCGGCATCAAAGTGAATTGCCCGACGTTGTCGCCGACGCGAGCGCTTTGGATCACTCGCAATCATGTTCAGCATCAATGGAGTTTACGCGCAGACGTTGCATGCGGGCCGCTCTCTACCGCCCAATTTGCTGAGAAAAGCTTTGGAGGGCTGCCTAACTTTTGGTCGCGAGGTGATGAGTTTGCCATCAGTGGATATTTTATGGAGCCTCACTTGCATCGGGGTCGCCTATGAAGCGGTGAACCTCAACCGGGCAACGAGGCGCAAAGGAGCAATTATCGGAAAACGTCTTCCGATGGAATCCTAGAGGCGATTTCTTTTGGACTCATCGTCTTATTTTCGAAAAACTGCCGAGAAGACGGTCCGCGCTATCAAGCGTGCGGCGCGGCGGCATTTTTCACGGAAGATAAATCCGGAACGGCGGTTGCCTCGCAGAACTTATCAACCAGTCGGGGTGGATTCGAATGGGGGCAATAATTGGAAGGTCCAGGACATGACATGGAACAGAGTGGCGCCGATCGTTCTTGCAATCACCCTTTTCTCGCTGCCGACGGCGGCGGCCCCCAAGCGGGCCCAGAGCTTTGTCGAAAGCATTGGTGTCAACGTTCACCTCATGTACTTCGATGGTGGTTATTCCAATCTCGATCGCACGCTTGCAGCGTTGTCCTATCTTGGCATTCACAACGTAAGGGATTCAGCCCTCAGCGCCGCGCCCAGCGCCTGGGCACGGTACGCCGCGGCAGCGGAGGCAGGCGTCAAATTCAATTTGTTCGTGCGCGACGACGACGTCACGGGCGCCCTTGCCCGCCTTCACACTTTTGTTCAACAATTTCCCGGATCGATCATTTCCATTGAAGGACCAAATGAGGTCAACAATTTCCCGGTGGTTTACCGCGGGAAGGCCGGAACGGAAGGCGCACAAATCTATCAGAAATCCCTTTTTGATACGGTGAAATCCGATCCGTTGCTGAAGGATATACCCGTATACAATTTCACGACATACCCCAATGCCAGCGGGGCGTCGGACTTTGGAAACATCCATCCCTATCCAAAGGGTGGCCGCCAACCCTACGACACAATTCTCTCCGAAAGTCAGAACCGCATAATGCCGGACAAACCGCTCGTCATTACGGAAGCGGGATATTACACATTGCCTGGGCCGGCCGGCTGGGGTGGCGTCGATGACCAGACACAGGGGGTTTATCTTGTCAATCTTCTCCTGGATGCCGCGTTCCTTGGGCTGCCACGAACCTACATTTATCAATTGCTAGATGCATACCCTGACGCGGATATGACAAAACAAGAAAGTCATTTTGGTCTTTTCGACATCCGCTATCAGCCGAAATCCTCCGCAACCGCAATTAGAAACATCGTGCGATTGATGACCGACAATGATCCAGGAGCAAACGCATTCCCTTTACGCGCAACTGACAATTACACGATAAACGCACCGTCTTCAGCGAGGAGCTTGATTTTTCAAAAAGCGGCGCGCGAAAGCATCGTGGCTGTCTGGAACGAGCCGCAAATCTGGGATGGTCAAAACTTCCGCCCGATTGCACCGGTCCAAGAGACGGTAACGCTCACACTATCTGATGGACCCCAAAATATCTCACTCATCGATCCATTGAAGGGTTTGAGCCCTCAAAAACGCTTACAACGCGTAAGCGAGGTGAAATTTTCATTAGGGAGCAGCCCGATCTTCGTCGTTCTCACGCGCTAAGACATCGAGCAGAATGCGCGTGTGATCGGGATTTCCATCCGAAGGAGCATTGTGACTAGTGGAATTGCATTCAATGGCAAATTCCTCTCGGCTTCACCCACGGGAGTCCATCGTGTAGCTGCGGAGCTGACAACGCACGTCGATCGACAGCTTACCGATTATGCAAACGGATCTTTTGCGGGCACCTGGGACGTCATCTGTCCGAAGGATCGCAAATACGCGCTTGACTTGAAAAATATGCGTTGCTGGTCAGCGGGAGTTTTCACGTGGCAGCCATGGGAGCAATTTGACCTTCCCAGTTTGGCGCGTGGAAAAGTCTTGGTCAATCTGTGCAACTTGGCACCGCTGTTCCATCGTCATTCGATAACGATGATCCATGATGCACAAGTGTTCACCACTCCCCAATCCTACGGGCGTGCATTTCGCAATTGGTATCGCTTCGCCTTACCTAGGATTGGTGCGACTGCGGCGCGCATCCTGACGGTTTCTGAATTTTCAAAATCGCAGCTCGTCAAGGTCGGTATTGCAGCCCCCGGGAAGATTCAGGTGATCCACAATGGCGTGGATCACATGAAGAAAATCGCATCCAGCCGCGACGCTGTTATACGCCTTGGTTTGACGCGCAATAAATACGTGGTCGCCCTTGCCAGCACGCAGGACCACAAAAACATCAGTGTGCTGTTCAAGGCCTTCGCCCTGACCACGATGTCTGCGTTCAAATTGGTGCTGGTTGGCCGTGCAAGAGAGCCTGAGTTCAGGGCAGCAGGAATGCGGCCCCCGAACAACACCATCTTTGCGGGCTACGTTACGGATGGGGAAATGCGGGGGCTCATGGAGGAAGCGGCGTGTTTCGCCCTCCCGTCGACGACGGAAGGATTTGGATTACCGCCGGTTGAAGCCATGGCGGTCGGCTGCGCCGCGGTAGTGGCGCCTTGCGGAGCGCTTCCGGAGGTCTGCGGCTCGGCCGCGGTTTATGTTGATGCAACCGATGTCGAGGGTTGGGGTCAAGCGATGAAAACTTTCGCTGAGGACGGAATCGCAAGGCAAGCGGCAATCAACAAGGGTCTGGAGCACGTGAAGGACCTCACCTGGCACCAAGCCGCGTCGACACTGCTTGGAACAATTTATGAAGTAGCAAAAGAAGCCTCATAGGGCATTTGCGCGATCTTGGGGCACCATGATCCTCACTGGCTTCGCCGAAAGGGCGAGGTTTTTGGCGATCCGGTCATCTCCTCGATCGTCCTGCGCCACGCCATCGTCATCCAGATCGAGGGCACGAGCTATCGCTTGCGTCAGCACGCCGATCTCATGCCGGAGCATATCCGCTCAAAATCCACCCTCCAACCATCGCCGATCCCGCCAACCCTCAGACGCCGCGGCCGGCCGCCCAAACGGAGACATCGATCAAGCCCTCGGCTGATCAGTGCTCCCGCCGAACTGGGGAATTTTACTTCGCGACAAATGGGACATTCCGCGCGACATTGACAACAAGTTCGCCTGCGTTGATTTGCCGCTAGAGTTTCAGTGACGATCGTTACGTCTCAGGTTACTGCCCAAATATATTCGGGCCATAAATTACTATCTCAGTTCCATTCAGGTGAGAGTGCAATGCGCGACTCGCAAGGTGCTAGCGCTGCGTTGGTTTCAGATTCAAAACGTGTCGCGCACGCACTCACACAAAGACTTTCCGCCGAGGTCCTTCTTGATTTTGACTACACGCTTTTTGGCTCAAACAGCACGGAAAGATATCTCGCGCACGCAAAACCTACCTTACTCGTTTCGATGCTGTTGTGCCCGGTAAGGTACTTGATCCCCTGGCGCTTAATTGCCGGACGCGGGTGGTTCAGAATACGCGATTACTTCTCGGTATTAATTGTGACGGTCCTAACGCCATGGAACCTTTCTCGGTGGCAAAGGGATGCGCCCCGGATCTTCGAGATGCATTCGTCCCATCCTCTGGCTGATGTTATCGCTGGGGTGCCGGTTGAGCGCATTACGATTGTATCCTTCGGCTTCGATCGTCTCATCAATGCGCTCTTGCGCCAAAGTCGGTGGAAAAGCTGCCGGCGCATTTGCCTACCTTTCCTCATAAATCCGGCGCGGCTTAGCCACGGGAAGTTCGCGATGATCAAGCGCGTTCTAACTGATGAGCAGATTCAAAGCGCCATGATGATAACCGATTCAGAAGATGACCGCGACGTTCTGGATGCGGTCGCCGATCCGTTCCTCATTCATCCGACCGGCCCTCATTTTAGCGCAGACATTGCCTTGTACCTGCCGTTACGGTACACGGCGATGGCCAAATATAATCGCCGCTTTGTTTGGGATCAGGTCTTTTGTGTCGAATTCATCATCGTGATCCTGGCCACGGCGCCTGCATGGGTGGCGACGCCCGCCATCTTTTTCTCGGCCCTCCCGCTGTTTATTTCCCTTTATGCGATTTATGAGATCGGCTACTTCGAAAACGACCAGCTTGCAGCCAGGAACGAAGAAAGGCCAGTTGTTTCCGCCAAATCTGATGCATTCAAAGATTCCGGACTCAAGATACAAGCTTGGCTTTGGGCCACTTGTCTGGGCGCCATCGGCTGCACCATCGATTCAATGGCGCAGACGAATAAAATCGAATTACTGCTGCCCAAATTAGCGGTTTGGCTTCTCGTTCTGGTGCTGGTCCGACTTCTGTTTTTTATTTACAATCGCCGCGCTAGCGGACGACGTTTACTCATCTATCCTGCTCTTCAAGCTGCAAAGCTATTTGGTGTATTTGCGCTTCTTCCACCAAGCCTACTGGGAATTGCTTTGGCATTTGCACAGATGGTCATGATGTGGATGAATTACGCTATCTATCGTGCAGGCGGGGATAAAAGCAGCTTTCCGCGAGACGGTGTTCGACTGGTCGCATTTACGATTCTGTCACTGGGCATTGTAGTTGTTCGACACGCCAGAATGGCAACGACCGATTATGTGATCGGCACTGCCATGTTTGCCTGGGCAATCGGCAGGCATTTTTCCCCTAAGCTGATTGTATTCGCTCGTCGCAACCCGCTGTCGAAACCAGATTAGGGTACGGGGTGTTGCTATTAGCGTTTGCCGCCATCAGCGGCTTAATAAAACCACCTGCGGTCTGTCACGTCATGGCGACCGATCTCGAAGAGCCAACGGAGAGCACCAACCAAACTGGCGAAAGCTTGGCGCTTAGAACCGAAGCAGGGATGCGATTGCGACCTATTATAATCTATTTCAACGGTACATTCGTCCGTCGCGAGAACGGCGCGCATAGCCGCGTCGCAGAATTGATTCGCTTCGCGCTGGATCAGTCAGAGCAAGTAATTCTCTATAGCTATGCGAACCACTGGTCCTGCCCGTGGGGTTCCGAGGAGATCAATCGCTTCCGCCGCGAATTTCCACGAGTTCGGCTCTTCCTGGATCGACGGTCGCCCGCCCTCAGTTTCCTGACTAGGCTTAAGGCCTGGCTCGTTTCAGCTTGGCCGCAACTGGCCGACTGGGTAATCAACCTGTCCATTCCAGGTTTGACACCACGCTATGACGAGTTATGCGCAATCACGGATAATCCCCTTCTTATCGTCAACTACGCCTCGGGCCTTGTCGAACTTAATGGCGTTCGCCGACGTCAAGCAATAATCGAAACACACGATCTCCAGTTTCTGTCCGCGGCCAAAGCTCTAGGTCGGAAGCTCACGGCGCCGAAAACCATGCTCCGAGCGCGCTGTGAACTTGAGCTTTTGAGCCATGCGACCGCCTTGATCGCCATTGCCTCTCCTGAAACCGGGATGTTCCGGCTCTTTTACCCAGGCTTGCCCGTGTTCTTCATTCCGACTTATGGCAGGCCAATTTTGGAAAGGATCTCGGCGACGGTCGATTTTCGATACGACCTGTTATTTGTGGGCTCCGAAAACGCCTTAAATATCGCTGGATTGTGCGGCTTCATTGAGGAGCATCGAGCTTGGCTGAAGAAACTCCGGTTTGCTATCGCGGGTCGTATCTGCCTTATCACGCGGTTGCGTGATGCTGTGCGTGGGCTCGAGGGCGTCGATCTTGTTGGCTACGTAGAGGATCTCGCGCCAATTTTTAGATCAAGCAAGGTTGTCATATCGCCGGTCGATGGTACTGGTCTGAAAATCAAGGTCATCGACGCGCTCGCTGCGGGTAAGCCCGTCTTCGGTTCTCGCCAGTCCTTGGAGGCGTTGCCGGCGGGGTTCAATCAATGCGTTTTTCCTTTAAGTGAAAGCGGAATCGATGCCTTGCTGAAAGATGATCAAGCTCGACAAGCCGCGGAGCGTGACGCCCTAAGTTATGCCAGTAAGCTGGTTATAAACGGCGATCTTCTGGAATTTCGTGCCTATCTGGCGACCAAGTTCGCGAGAGCATGATGATGTCACGGCGGTGAGGGGCTGAGAGCTTCTAGAACGTTGCGTAACGGGCTTTCGCGATATGGTTTATCAAGGAGGTCACACCGAACCCCGATCAATTCGGCGAGCGGCACGAGCCGCCAGGCCGCTTGGCCCATCCACGGGTGGGGTCTTCAGGAGATGACGCGGGGGCTGAATGAGGTTCTTCGCCACTTCCCTGAACCAGTCCGTCCCCCGATCCATGGTCACGGCTTCGTCAAAGCGACTCGGCCCATCTTCAGGCGCCGGACCTTCATCCTCATGGACACTCCTCATGTCGGTCGGATAATGATCTCTCGAACTATCGCCGCATGACCGCCGAGGAAGTCATCGAAGGGGTTCGGCGGAATCGAGGCTGATTTTCGGGCGGGCACCGAACCGCGGCGCCGTTTATGCCGGCCGCTCGATCAAACGACTGCCTTCTCGCGCCGCGGCCAGGAAAGGCGGGACGTCCTTCTCCCGCGGCCTCAACCAAACGACCCTAGTCTACGACACTTGTACCACAGTGAACACAAGGAGTTATACACCGTGGACTCAAGACCTGCGGGGCGGCCTGCGTTCCACCAGAGAACAAACAATGTTGCAACATAAAGCCCGAAGGAACAGACCCCCACAGCCGCGCAGCGCACGAGGAGTTCAAGATCGTGCACGCCCGATAAACTGTGTCGCACGAGCAGCAGCGTTACTGTCAAAACTGCGGCGCTTACAAGCACGCGCCAAGCCCCAAGACCTTGGATGTAGAACGGCGTGCCGACCAGCCGTTTCACGAATCTCATTGAAACGAGCGTTATTAAGACGGAGGCGCTTAAAAGGGAGAAAATCGCACCGGGTAAGCCGAACCAGATTATCCCGCCCGTGACAAGGGGCAATTTGATGCAAAGCCCTGCCACGCTCTGGCGTAGAAATATGTCTGGACGATCAAGCGAAATAGCCAGAGCGCCAAGAGGCATAACAAATAAGGCGGGAACTGGAGCGAGGGCGAGCCATTGCAGATTGGGTGCCGCTGCCAACCACTTGCTACCCATTGCAAGCTCGATGGCCGGCCCGGCCAGCAGACTGAGTCCCAAGGCAAAGGGTAGGCCCACGATCAACGCGGTGGAGGTAGCCTTCGCATATGCCTCACGAAGACGCACCAGATCTTGCCTCACCAACACGAAGGCCGATATGAGGGGTCGAGCAATTGGCTTTATTAGAGCTTGATCCGGCATCGCAGCCAAATCGCTCGCCATGGAAAATGCGCCGAGCATGCTGTGGGAGGCGAATTTGCCCAGAACCAAACGATCGCATTGCCAACTGAAGGCTGTCACGACCTGCGCTGCGCTCGTCCAGCCTAGAAATTTGAGGAAAACGTGCTTCTGGCTGAGCGAAGCCCTCGGCCGGTACGGGGCCAGCACGTAAGAGATGACAACCATCGCCAGAGGCGTGGCCACAGTGCCTGCGCCAATCGACCAGTAACTTCGCGTGGAAAGCGCCAGGGCGGACGCAACGCAAAGCGCCGTAACCTTACCGCCGAGCTGCACTACAAAGTCACGACGATAGTCGAGCTGCTTTACAAATAGGACAAGTCTCGGACTGAGCAAGCCGCGAGCGGTTGGAGCCAGACTGAGGAGACAAATCAAGGGAATCAAGCGCGTGTCATCGTAGAAATAAGCAAACGGCCAGGCCAAAGACACGAGAGCGATCATGACGGCGGCGCCGCGCAAAGCGCTGAGTGTAAAGGTTGTGTCAAGATGGCCTGGCCTGATGTCATCCAGCCGGACCAAGGCTTGCTCCAGGGGCAGCTCAAAAATTGCCTCCACAATATAAATTAACGACATCGCGATTGTGACCAAACCGAAATCGGATGGGGTCAAGAACCTGGCGAGTACCAGGAGCGTCACGAAGTCGATCGCCTTTGCCCCAAGTCGCGCTCCCACGAGCCATGCTGCACCGGAAGCCGTGCGTCTAGAGATAGAAGATTGAATTACTTTGTTCAGAGAAGACCTCGGACCTATTTTAATCTGCGAGATGAAGGCCGACCGCGCGTTATTCCAACGGACCTCGGGAGACTCTCTACCAGGCTCACGTCGAGGTTTGCCTAAGAGGCGACGGCGGCCTCGAGGACGGTAACGGCGCTGGGGCTTTCCTCTCGTCCTTCATCACCTCGATGAAGGCGACGCGGGATGCATCGTCGATGCAGACATACACGAACTCCCGACCGATGCCGTGGTGACGGTTGATAACGCCTGTTTGCCGTCCCCTGATCCAATGTCCTACGGAGCCGATTCGGCCGAGCTTCTTGATGTCGATATGGACGAGTTCGCCTGGGTTCTCGCGCTCATAGCGGCGAATGGGTTCCAGCGCTAAAGCACTCAGCTTATTCGAGCCCAGCCGACGCAGAACGCGGTCGACGGTGGCAGCCAAGACGCTCGCCTCGGCCGCGTTCTGCTTGCCTGTACCGCGCCGGTGGCGCAGCCGCTCGATCGGCTGGACAATCTCTTGCGGTGTCGGGCAGCGCACGCGATGCGGCCGCGAGCTCAGGTCACCAAGCCCGCCCAGGCCTGCAGCGCGATAACGCGTGACCCATTTGTGGATGGTCCGCGGGCAGACGTCGCAGCTTCGCCCGCCTTCGGCATCTGCCCGCTCAGCACCTGGCGTACGATCCGCTCTCGACGATGCACGGTCAGATGGGCACTCTTATGGATGTGCATTCGGTCCTCCGGTGAATCACTGAAGCTTCGCAACCTCAGCTTTCTCGGCCCGGACCGAGCGGACAACTTGAAAGCCCACAGCAAGCACCAAGAGGACCTTGATGCTCTTCCGCGAGACCATTTTCCGATGTCCTTCGTCGTTGTCAAGGGCCCCGTTTTTTCGTGCATACACCTAAGAGCGGAGATGCTCAGATGATTCTGTTTCCCCACTATTCGCCTCAGCGTCGGCTTTTGCAGGCGATACTCCTGCATTTTGGGCCCCGCCTATTTCGGCATGTCAACCCCGCCAACCTGTTTTTAGTCAAGCGTTTCGGGGGGCATGGAGATCGAATGCCTAATCTGTGGGCGTGAGGCCCGACTCGCCTTCCAATTCCTTGACGTTCGGAAGGTGCGGTCTGAGCGAAACCATCTATTCCGCGAAAATCTGCGGTCATCCTGCTGCAATTATTGGATGCGACAAAGGCTGCTGGCCTACGCCATGCCCTCCGAGTGCTCCGCGCGTCTGGGCAGGCAAGCCGGCTCTACTCGCGGAGCTTGCCGATAACTTCAGGGCTTTAGCGAAGCCGCCTCCGAAATCGAGCGGCTGGGGGCTGAGGTTGCGGTCGAGCGCAAGGTGAGCGCATCGTTCAAGAAGTGGAACCCGAAGTGAGGAGCGGAAATGTGCAACACCCGGCGCGCGTACGCCATGACCATAGCCCGCCTCGCTGTCGCGCACCAAGGATTGCCATTTCCAGCCGAGGGCGAGAAGGTCATTCCAATCGGACGCGCCAACCGCTGAAAATCTCCAGCCATCTTGACGCGGACCCCGCGTCATTCGGCTTATCGTTGACAGTCTCCCACCGGCCCCCCTGTCTCCGAAACTCGCCATGGAATCTCTAAATCGCTAGGACGCAGTTGCGATGATGTTCGCTGACATTGGTAGCGCCTTCGCATCGCTCCATGAGAGGTCTGTCGCAAGAGCCAATCTGTGTGCACCGCGGAAGACGGCGCGTAGCGCCCACTGTCGAAGGGATGGACGCATGTGGTTCGGCGTCGCCTCCTTGATCTCAATTTCGCGAAAGCCGGAACTGTAAAGGACGAAGTCGAGCGACGTTACCGTGAATGCGCATGTGTGGGTCCAATCGATAAAGCGGTAGTGGCTGGCGAGTGGAGAACTCGCATTCGGAACGCGGCAAACGAATCTGCCGCCAGAACGCAATGCGTTGCGTATCCCTGTCAAAAAGCCGATCTGCTCAGGAACAGGAACATGTTCGAGCACATCAAAAGCAAGAACGAGGTCGAGCGTGGCCTTCCGTGTTGCAAGAAAGACCGCTGTTTCCGAGGGTGGCACAAGGGTGACCGGAAATCCTCGACGCTGTGAGGCAGCAACCTGGCTGCGGTCGGAGTCAATGCCGCAAATATTGCGGTAGCCTAGATGGTGAAGAGCTGCCAGCGCGAAGCCCATGCCAGCACCTATCTCCAATATTCCTGCGTTCTTGTCCTGCGGCAGATAAGGGGCGAGCGTTGCAGCGAACTCCGCGCGCATCGTAACGAAATGGCTGTCACTATCATCATGAAATTTTTGATAGTGTCTGCTGTAGTCAGGTTCATGACTATCGCTCATGGTCTTGCTCCAATAAGGGCTGTTGCAAATTGCCAATCATCGGCGTTTGGCAACGTAATTGCGCATGGGGGTGTGGTAGAAATTTTTCAGCTTTACGCGAGCCTTTTCTGTGGTGAACTGCCAATTGGCTTTGGTGTGATTTTTATTGCGGACTTTTTCCCACGCTGCAATTTCCCGCATGAGAGTTTGTTTGTCAGGAATGCGGCGGTCAAGGCACTGTTTTGTAAGAGCCCCGAGCTGGCAATTGTCTCGGCGCCAGAGCGCGGCGCTTCATCTTTCACAAATGGAAGAGTTGCTATCAGATTGGACTGGTCGGTCATGGCCGCGCTCCAACCTTCGCCGCTTCCCTCGCAGGCGGCTCGAAGTACGCCAGAACTGCCCGCACCGCGCGCACCACATGGCTCTGGGCAGCCTTCTCACGCGCTGTCAGCTTGCGCGCCTTCGGCGGGTTGGCTTGACGCCTTTCATGGGCGCGCCGTTCCGCTTCTTCACGCCTGAAGGCGGCGCTCTTCATCTACTTGGCCCGCTTTGCGCGGCGGGCCTCCACGTCGGCTCGTATGGCTGCCAGGATTGTTTGGACCTTGGAGTACGCCTCCGAATTTGGATCGCTAGCTCTACCATAGTACCGGTTTCCTCGGTCTCGACACAACGAAGTTGCCGCGAGATGAAACGCGGCGATTTTGGCCCACGCGGTAAGGATGGCAGCCTCGACCGACAGAAGGACGGCTTCAAAAAGAGGCACGGAATAAGATCAAGACGCCTTCCACATACGGGCAAATTCCGAACTGTAGCAGTGCCGAACTCGTCCCTAGCTTCTGCGCTTGATGCGGCTATGCGCGTCACGAGGCACCCCGGACGGCGCTCGGGTTGCGGCGAGATCAAAGGGCAGGCGACGACGTCGGCCGGGTGCGGGCTTCCTGGAGTCACCAGCGCGACTGTCGATAGCCGCGAGGTCATCTCGCGGGCCACCATTCGCGAGCGTGCTCCCGCGGGTTTGAGGGACCAGTCGCGCAGCGAGTGCTTTTGGCCGCATCGATGACACATCTGCGCGAGCATGAAGTCGCCGGTGGGATAGGCGTTGCCCAGAGCCTTCGCCGCCGCATCCATGTAGATCGCAAACTTATCGGTGCCGTTGCTTGGGACATACAGGCCCTGCATTCGCCAGCCTAAACCGGCGAACTCTCCGAGCGTCGACGGGTATGCGGTCGGCTTCGCTTCCACGGGCTTCGATTTGTCGCTGCTCACTTCCGCGCCTTATCGCGTGGCAGCTTTCCAGCCAGCGCCGCCGCTATTGCCTCGCATTCATCCGCCTGCCTTAACAGCTCGCGCCGTGTCTTATCGTCCCGGATGCCCCGGGCGTTCTCGCTCGAAGGCTTGGGCGCGTTCCTGGTATTCGGCGGCTTTGTCCTCATCCCTGGCCATATCCCATCATTGACGCGAGACTCCCAACACCCGTTAGGCTTCCACGATGCGAAGCCAGAGCGCCGCCCCCCGTGCGTGCGCGCCCGCGGATCGCGACAGAGGTCTTCGCCGCCCCGGATATCTTTTCCTTCCTCTCGGAGTTTCTCGATGGAAATAAATCTTAGGGGAAATCTTGGGGGCTGCCGCCCGATTCACGCGCGTAGCGACGCGCCAAAGGCCAAGGGCGCTGAGCGCCAGCGGGAGCGCAAGGGCTATGAAGCGGCGCTGGCAGAACGCCAATACCGTAGAGTTGACCCCACAATCGGCTTGTCGCTGGCGAACTCGAAAGGCGCTGGGAGGCAGCCCCTATGCGCGGTCAAAGCCGCGGAAAATTCCCTCGAGCGGCAACGTCCTCTCAAGCAAGCGGGTAGCCGCAGATCCGGACGGAAACTATCGACTGAAGCTCTTATTCACCTATCTTCCTATTTTGCATAATCTGTTTACCATTTTTGGAACGTTAAATTTAAATTTGGCTGAAAACAGGCATCTGTCTCTTGGCCCAAAAATTGCAGCCTTAGGCTGAAAAGCTTCGCTTTGGCGGGCTGCAAATTTGGGGCCTGAATTAACGTTAACAGACCGCCAGACAGAGTGAGCAATCGACAGGAGGAACTGATGAAGAAATCCATCTGTTGCGCCAGTCTCCTCGCGACCACGGCGCTTTTGGCGGCGCCTGCCACCGCCGCCCCGTTCGTCTTCAACACGGGCAACCCCGACGGTTTGATCGCAACGCTGTCGCGCACAGCGAGCGTGGGCAAGTTAGAAACCGAAACGGCCGATGATTTCGTGACGACAGCGCCGACGACGCTGATCACCAATGCCACTTTCACAGGTTTGCTGGTCGGCGGCGCTACCCCAGCCAACGTCATTGATGTCGAGATCGAGCTCTATCACGTGTTCCCGCTCGACTCGGTCAATCCGCCTGATGGTCGGGTGTTAACCCGCACAAATTCGCCATCCGACAACAATTTTGCCGCAGCAGACGCCGCGCTCGCCCAACTCACTTTCACGACGACGGTGCTCAGCCCGACGTTCACTGCGGCGAACTCGGTCGTTAACGGGATCAATCCCTTGCCCGTGCAATTCACTGGAGGCGAGGGCCCAGTGACCGGCGAGGAAGTCCAGTTTAACATCACCTTCACTGGGCCTTTAGTGCTCGGGCCGGATCACGTGTTTTTTCGTCCCGAGGTTGATTTGGGGAACGCTGGTGACTTCTTGTGGCTCTCGGCGCCGAGGCCCATTGTCGCACCGGGCACGCCGTTCGCACCGGATTTGCAAAGCTGGATACGCAACGACGGACCCGGCGCGTTAGCGCCCGATTGGGAAAGGATCGGCACCGATGTGACCGGTCAGGGGCCGTTCAACGCTGCGTTCTCGCTCAATGGGGTAGCGATGGTCCCCGAGCCCGGATCGCTTGCACTGTTCGCCTCGGGTCTGGTGGCGCTTGGTTTGATGCGGCGACGCCGGAGGACATAAAAGGTGTCCTGGGCACCGCAATAGCCGGGGCATTCGCTCTCGAACTCGCCGTGGACTTCTTTCTATTCCGCCAATTTGCGGTGCCGCTCGCCGACATTGGCGCGCACTTGTCTGACTCGAGGGTTTAGGGCGTTGCGCACTTACTGAAATCACCCATGCGGGAATAGCACTTAGCACTCCCGTTAAGAAAACATCTCGTCGCATTAACCAATCTGTATACGGAACGAACTCCTGCCCTCCGCCTTCTAATGCGGTGCTGGAGGTTAGCGAACGCGTCTTGTGGCGTTGGGCACAATTGGAAATCTTGGCAATTCTTCAGTCGAATATTGCGAGTCACGTCGCCGTTTATCCCGAGTCATGCCTGGGTCTGGGCATCGCTAATCCTCTTCACCCTTTCCCTCCGAACCGGTTAGCGGTGAAAGTGCCGAGGAAGTTTACCGCAGCTCCCTGGGTGCGCAGAGCGGGGCACGTTTCTCGAATGCAAGTTCTGGTGTCCAGGCGGAAAGGCTTTTATTGATTTAGGGCTAATGTCGCAGGCGGTCCTGAAGCGGCGCTTCCGAAAGTTGCTGCGGCTTTCCGTTATAACTGCTCTCTTG